>Ga0126377_10002403_pt1 | contig 12874 bp, 11 predicted proteins | sample PanSoiMetPlot_22_FD_92647 | JGI IMG/M metagenome (GOLD analysis project Ga0126377, IMG submission 92647) | Tropical forest soil microbial communities from Panama - MetaG Plot_22 | ecosystem: Environmental > Terrestrial > Soil > Tropical forest > Bulk soil | place: Panama | collected 2016-02-17
CGTAGATCGGCATGGGGTCTCCAGTGTCGATGTGAAACCGGTCTTCCATCTTTCAAATTTCGCCCAGTCTCGCTTGTCGTATTGTACTACGACAATAGTACAACTCGAGTTTCGGAATTTTTCGACCTGCGCAAGGGGTATAGTGCTAGCCCCTCCATGTCCGCAAATCTGACAACACCCCTTTTAGACATCAACTGAGTTCATGACAGTGGGATGTTCAAACGTCAATTTTGATCAATGCCGATTGGAGTTTAGCGAGCATTTCCGGGCTTGCGGGGCGTTTGCCTGAGATGGCGTTGTAGAGATTTGCCGGATCAATATCGGCCTGGGCGGCGAATTTCCGAAGGCCGATTTTGTTTTTCTGGATGGCTTTCTTGGCTCTCGAAAGGGTTTCGGCGGTCTCCTGCTTTTCCTTATCAAGGTCATTGATTGCGGCTTGGAGTCGGGCGATTGCTTGGGGGGTGGCGGCGACTTCCCCGCAGATCAGGCGGGAGACTTCACGTGACGAATAACCAGTCAGTAGGGCCATATCTCTTCGACTACAGCGTCGAGCTTTACGAATCACGGCATCTGATGCCTGTGGTCGAAGCTGGGCCCTGTTTTATTGACAGCTTGTGGGATGCGGCGTAGACTGCGGTTGCCAGGGGGGCTTTTCACAGAAGCTGTCGGCAGTCTCGGCGAGTAGTCTTCGAAGAAAAGCCAAAATCTCAACACATTTCCCGACACTTCTAAATCGCCGGTTCGAAGATTTTGAACAGGTAAAGCAATTATTTAGTTAGACAGCGACGGGGGTGTTCCTGGGATAAACGGAAAATCTGAGGTTCACATCTGCTCGAGCCCGATAACCGGAGGAGTGTTTATGTCAGCTATACTGTCGCTTTCAGCCACTGATCTCGACGAAGACGACTTGCAAAACCTAACCCACAGTTTGTGCCGCGACCTGCGCGACGAAGTCGGGATCAATGCCCATCTGGCAACTCAACCAGCCGCCATCGGTCATAAAGGCGACCTGTCGGTATTGGGGCAGATCGCTATCTCTGCATTTGGCGCCGGCGGTTTCGCCGTCGCGTTGGTTAACGTGCTTAAGAGTTACATCGAGCGCAAGCCGTCATTACAGTTCGAGCTGCAGAAGAATGGTGGCGACAAGCTGACGATTAAAGCCGAGGACCTGCGCGGTGATGATATGGCCAGACTGACGCAGGTAATCAAAGAGGCCGTTGAAGGAAAGGAATGAACGGAGGACGTCACATCGCCATATTGATCGGCGCCAGCGAGTTTCCCGAAGAACCATCGCTGTCAGCGCTACGCTGTCCACGACGTGACGTCGAGGGCCTGGCCGCCGCGCTGACTGCGCAAGAGACCGGGCTGTTCGCTAACCCACAGACATTTATCAACGAGCCATATCACAAGGTGCTGCCTGCGATCAATCGCGTCTTAAAAGAAGCTCGCCGCCAAGATCAAATCCTGATTTATTACTCAGGGCATGGAAAGCAGGACAGCGCCGGCAGGTTGCATCTGGCGACGGCTGATACCGAGGTAGACGCGCTGGAGACTACTTCGATCGCCGTGGACTCTCTTTACCGGCTGATTGACAACCACGCCTGCAGACAGGTTGCTTTGATCCTGGACTGCTGCTTTGGCGGCGCGGCTGGTAAGGACTTTCTCAAAGGAAGCGTGGACGATCAGTTGCAACAGGTTGGGCGCGGCATCTACGTCCTGACCGCCTCGACCGCCACACAGACCGCGCGCGAGAAGGATGGCGACGAGTACAGTCTCCTTACCAAGCACATATTGCATGGCATCGCGCACGGAGAAGCGGATCAAGATGACGACGGGCTGGTAAGCATCGACGATCTTTACGAGTATGTCCGCGCCCGTGTGCCGCGTGAAGCGCCGCAACATCCCATGAAATGGGCGCTGGGCATCCAAGGCGAGAAATTTGTCATCGCGCGCGCTGTCAAGCTTTACAGCTTGGAGCAATTGCGTGTTTTCCGTGAGATGATCAAAGGTTTGGAAGATAAGCTGCCGGACAACGTCTACGATCAAGCCATCCATGTTATCAAGGCTGGGCAGCCCAAGCAGGACAAACAATTCCTATCTCTGCTCGAGGCGTTTAATGAAAACCGCGTGACCCAAGGTCAATTCATCTCTCGTTGGCTCGCACTTGGCTTGCCGCTCAGTGTCCAACAACAGCGGGAGTTGGTGGCGCGGGAGCAACACGAACTTGAAGAGAAACGCAAGCGTGAACTCGAAGAGAAACGCGAAGCCGACCGCAAAGCACAAGAGCAGCGCGAACTTGAAGAGAAACGCAAGCTTGAACTCGAAGAGAAACGCGAAGCCGACCGCAAAGCCCAGGAGCAGCGCGAACTTGAAGAGAAACGCAAGCTTGAACTCGAAAAGAAACGCAAGCTTGAACTCGAAGAGAAACGCGAAGCCGACCGTAAAGCCCAGGAACAGCGCGAACTTGAAGAGAAACGCGAAGCCGACCGCAAAGCACGAGAGCAGCGCGAACTTGAAGAGAAACGCAAGCTTGAAGAGAAACGCAAGCGTGAACTCGAAGAGAAACGCAAGCGTGAACTCGAAGAGAAACGCAAAGCCGACCGCAAAGCACAAGAGCAGCGCGAACTTGAAGAGAAACGCAAGCTTGAACTCGAAGAGAAACGCGAAGCCGACCGTAAAGCCCAGGAACAGCGCGAACTTGAAGAAGAGAAGATTCGGCGCAAAATCGAAGAGGATAACCGATGGGCAAGGGCGCAGGCCAAATCGAATCATCAGCCCTATTTTGAAGAAAAGCTCCGGAAGATAGAGCAGCCTGCCGAAGAGCAACGCAAACGCGAATTCGAAGAGCAAAAACGCCGCGAGCAACAACGCCGCGACGGCATAAAATCAATCGCGTTTGCACTATTAGGTTTACTCGTGTCTGTGCTTTCCATTATTTATTATATTTTTTGGGGACGCTAAGACTTGACAGGAGCTACAAAGATTGGCGTGTCGCTGGCGACAGAGGCGATCAAACACTCTACTGGAATGAAATAGCCCCTATTCCTTCCTAGAAACACTTTTACTATGACGTGGATGCAGTAAAAGCGATTAAAGGGATATAGTTCAAATCAATAATCTCCCTTTCCTGGGATTACATTTCTGATTCCGCCTCTCGGCTTTTCAACATCATTTTTTCGGCGTGGGATCAGATGGATGTGGCAGTGGAAGATTGTTTGCCCGGCGGATTCGCCATTATTGATTCCGATATTGAAGCCGCTCACTTCGGAATCTTCCTTTTCAATAAACATCTTGGCTTTATTGATCAATGAATGGCAGGCGTTTGATTCCGAACGGCTAATTTCAAAATACGTACTGACGTGCCTTTTGGGGATGATCAGTGTGTGATACGGCGTGACCGGGAAGCCATCGAGGATTGCATACGCCAATTCATTTTCCTCGATCTTCCGCGTTTTAGAAATTTGGCAAAACGCGCAATCCTTGTCCCTATGCAGATATGATTCCCGAATCCTTCTAAAGTCAGTATCGTCCCTGTCACGCTTCATGGCGTTGCAACTGTAGCAAAGGGCCTGCAAATTGAATAAATCGTCAGTCCCGCCTTTGCTTCTTGGAATGATGTGGTCAACCTCAAGGGCTTTGATGTCCGCTGAAATCCCGCACAACTCGCAATGAAATCCGGCGGCTTTCAGGACTTCATATTTCAGTGTGCCGGAGATATATCCCGAAGATTGTTTCCGGTGCTCCCAAATTTTCAGCCCTCGCTTTTCCACATACTCAGACAGGCGAGATTCACAGGCCTTTTTTAATTCGTCAATTTCTTCCACACGAAGTCTCTCAAAGCCAATTACCCTGTAATGCTTACCGTTTTTCTCAACAATCTTATGTTTTCTGAGAACTGAGCCGACCATATTTCTAGTGACGTTTTGGTAATACTCGATCTGACTCTGATCGTGGGCGAGAATTGAACGGGCGATTTCAGTTTCCGAACATTCTCCACCAGACTCCAATAATTTCGTCAACATCACTGGCTGATAAATATGGGACATCCGCATTTTGTTGATAATGAAATGGTTTAGCTCCTGAAAGTTCATAGGGCTTTGCTCCTTCAGACTTGAAATCAATGCATTCGGCCATTTCATCAATGTTTGCTGAAGTTTGGCAGAAATGAATGATAGTCGCAGCGTAACCATCGTGAGCCACTGGAATCAGATACTCGTCCCACGATGCAATCCAATCAATCACGCGATTGCGCCCTTGATGAAGTGTTTCAATCGGGTGCGAAATACTGTAAGCCATCGTGAGGCAACAGTGATACGATGGATCAACGCCCCTACTTTTGCAATATTCGCGTTTTTCATCGTCGGATTTCATGGCTCAAGTTGTGTGGCCTAAAGTTCGCGTTCAGTGGGCCGCCGCCTTCCGATAAACGATAAAAAAATCAACGGCGGCGGCTCCACTGCAACGCGGTGTTATGCCGCCGTAATCGGTACATCGCGGGTATCACTGCTCTTTCCAGTCTTCCGGAACCAGCGCCGGCGGTTTTTTCCAAGGCTCTTCCACCAATGCCTCTTGGAACCACTGATCACGAAGGTTTGCGTGTTCGGTGACGATCAACTGGAAGCCGGGCACGTCATCCTCGGTGAACTTCAACAGCAGCTCGAACAACCGGCGCACAGCATTGAGGTCAGCGTCGGCTTCGGTCTTCTGCACCGAGCCATCGGCATCCTTGTAGATCTGCTCAGACGGGAAGTAGACCTGGGTCGGCTGGTCGATTAGCAGGAAGCGCGGAATCGGGCAATTGTTCTGGGCTGCGAACAGATGCAAGGCGAGGAGTGCCGACAAGTGGTAGGCCAAGTGGTTCTCGCCGCCACCGGTTCGCCACATTGGCACCGGACGTTCGGGGCGATCGAAGATGATTGTCAGCTGCGACAGGTTGAGCCGTGCCGGGTAGGGACCGAATTCGGCATTGAACTTCTGGATGTACCGCGAAATCTGCGCCGAAATATTATTTAGGATCGAGGTCAGGCGTTCATTGCTGTCGTCGGAGCCAATCTGTTCCTCAAGCTTTTTCACCTTGTTATTGAGGCGGCGATTCTCCGCTTCCAGCTTGGCAAGGTTCTCGTTCGGGAGAAGTGTTTCCAAGAACAGGCTGATGCGTCCGACTACGCGCGCGGCGGCGGTGTTGCGTGTACCCATCTGGGCAATGGCCTCATTGGCCGAGATCGCCGCAGATAGCGCCGCTTCCTTCTGCTTGATGGCACCCGCAATCTCGTCCGCCTTGGCGGCCAGTTCGGTCAGATAGGCTTCGAGTTTCGGGCGCTGGCCGGTAGCGATGCGCAATTCTTTGTCGAGTGATTCCAGCTCGTTGAGCAGGACGGTAGCGACCGGGGATTCCAGCGCCAAGTTCCGCTCGCTGAACGGCCATTGCCATTCGCCGCTGTCGGAGTTCTTCGGTAGCGCCTTGATCGAGGCCAGCCGGTCTATCTGTTCGGCGGCCTCGCTCTCGTAGCCGCCCGCCTGCTTGGCGAACTGTCGCGCCGCGTCGATCCTTGCCTGAACGTCGCGGCGATCCTGGCGCAACTGGCTCAGTTCTTCCTCCAGAATAGAAATCCGGCTGCCGTCGTCGTCGGGCACCGTTTCAGGCTTCCACGACAACGCCGACTTCAATGCGTTGAGCATCTCTTCGGCATTTGGGTTCCCGTTGATGTTGCCGAGGACGCCAACCGTCCGGGCTTCCGAGTAGAGGCTGATGGCCTGCACTTGCGACGTCTCGACGGCATCACGCGCCAACTCCAACTGCTTGTTGTTGATCCTCAGATCCCGCTGCGCCATACGTAGCCTAGATTCCAGTTCGTAGCGGTTGTGGGAGGATACGCCGAGCAAAATTGGCAGTGTGTCACGGATCGCCTGCGGCTGGAACTGCTCGTTCTGGCGGTAGAAAAGCTGGTCCTTGTTGGCGACCAGCCCCTGCTTCTGGAAAAGGTAGTAGAACGTGTGCTTGACGTTAGCGTCGTAGCTGTCGCGGCTGTGTTCGAGCGCGACAGCTGTGCGGTTCTCGGGAATACCGAGCAGGCGGGACAGTAGTTCGACGATGCTGTCGTCGTCGGTGTTGACCGCCAAGTCCTTGAACTCGGGTACTTGCAACTGAGTGCCCCGTCGCAGCATCGCCGTGCTGCAACTGGCACCGCCGCCGGGCGGCGTCGGCTTGGCGACTAGCAACTGTTCCTTCTCGAACTGGTAGATCACAGCGAACCACGCCACCTTGTCGCGGATGACGCCTTCGGGAACGTTGAAGGAGGAGCGTCCCATGCAGTACTCGATGATCTCGGAGAGCGCGGACTTGCCGGTTGAAGAACGTCCGGTGATGACGTTGAGCCCGTCGACCTTGAATCGGAGATCGCGCCTCTGTCCGTCGTGGCTGTAGATGTGGATGGAGCTAATCTTCATAAACGAATCCCGAAAGTCGTGTAAACGGTCACCCGGTCGGCGATGCGTGCGAATTCCTTTCCAACGATGCGCGCCACTCTCTGGCAGGACATGGTCTCGTCGGTTCCGCTGACGGTCTTGCGTACCTTGTTGGGCACGGTCTGGATTCGACCGTCGTCCGTGACGGTAATGCAACCTCTTTCCATCAGCAGGCCGAACCCCTCGAAGGTAAAGGGAAGCATCTTCGTGACCCGGTCGGCGAAGCCCACCATGACCTGCTGGTTCTTCTCTATGGTCTTGAGCAGGTAGCTACGCGAACTGCCAGCAATCACCTCGCGCGAGTCCTTGTGCAGGCACAGGGGCAGCACCAGCAGCGACAGCGAAAAGGGCATTCCGCGGACGTCTTCTTCCTCGTAGCCGTGCAGGGCGCGGAACAGAACCAAACCGCAGAATGCGGGATTGAACAGATTCCTAATCTCGAAGGGGCGCTGATCCCATCGCTTCATACAGCCACCCCCAACACCTTGGCGAGACGGTCAAGAAACCTGGGATGCCAATAGACCCTGGGTTTGGGCTTAGCATTGGCTAGGATTTGGAAGTTGCCGCGAAGGACATAGGGCTCCGTTACCTTTGCGCGAATGCGCAAAGACTCGATCTTTCCGGTTTCGAACTCCGCCCAGTTGTAGAGAGTCGCGCCAGCTTCGCGAAGCGCGTCATCGGCACTGTCGTCCTTCAGCTTCTCGAAGACAACATCCTTGTAGCGGCTCCACTCATCGGTGAGGCGGTCTTCGTATTCCTCTACCTCGCCCGACACCAGCAGGTGCTCGCGCGCCCAGGCCGATCGCTGCTCGTACGCCCTGTAGTAGTCCAGAATCGCGCTCCTGATCCGACTAGATGAAAGACCAATCTCGCGCAGTTGCGCCACGAACAGACGGGGATCGTTCTCGGTGTCGATCTCTTCATCGGGCACCTTTTTGCGGAAGGTAATGGGAAGGTTGTCCGCCTTGTATTCCTCAGCGACGCTGGACAGCTTGTCCGAGACTTCGTAACCGAAGATTCCGTCCGTGCTGGTACCGGTCAACTGCTTGATGATGGCGTCGGTCCACCAGCCTTCCAGTCGCTCGAAGACGAACTCGCGGTATTCGCGCCGGATGCTTCGCATGTGTTTGTCCCGGATAGTCGCGGGTATGTCGTCGATGCGCGGGCTGCCGTCGAGGATCAGGATGCGTTCGAGAAAATCCTGTTTCTCGTCGTCGCTCAGTTCGTTGAACGCCATCGCGATCGGGTCGATGAGTTGCGACTTCGACTTGGCGAGCGCGGCTTTTGCCAGCTCGGTCAGCGTGGGCTCATCGTCGGAAGCGACGGGCTGGTCGGGGAGGAGGCGGGCGAGGAACGACTTAGCAGATACCGTGCCGGTGGTAAACAGGAAGAATCGCAGGTTTGATGCGACGCGACCATCGCGATTGTACCGCGCCAACCAGATGTTGACGGACTTCCAGAAGTCGGTCGATAGGTCGGTCAACTTGTCACCGACTGCCTTGTGCTTGAGCGAGGCCAAGGATTTGCCACCATCACCGTCGACGAAATCAAGGTCATCGTCCTTTTCTAAGAATACGGCGGTGTCCTCAGGCAATTGCAGCAGGTGGAGTAGTGCGAGACGCGCCTGGTAGATGTATCCCAGTCCCTGTTCTCCAGCTGAGTATCTATCAGTAGTTTGGTCTGTCATCGATCCAATCGGCTCCTGATTGCTGTTTCCAGTGATCTCATATTTGCTCCAACAGAACACTGGAAAACACTTCGTTGTTCAAGACGCGACTCATACGGCTGCACCAGCGTCGCTTTCCAGCGGCATAACTCGAATTAGATGTTGGAACGCATGCCTACTATTAGGAAGACATGCCTAATAGTGGCCATTTCTGCCTAATAGTAGGCGCCACTATTTTTTAGAGGGCTCGCAGTCTCTTCAGTTTTATATTTCATCTTTGCTGATACGATTACATCTTGAATTGCTTGTGTATCAAGAGCCATTCCAAGCAGTCTATTTGTTAGTGACGGATGCAGCCGACACCCACCGCGTTCGGTGAGTAAGAAATCTGGGGACATGAAAGTTTGCGAGCGGACAAAATCCAAAACAATCTGATCAACTTTCGGCCTCAGGGGTTCCATCAGATCATAGACCAAAGCCATTCGCCCAGATCGGCAAACGTGAAGATAGCCGATTGTGGGATCAACTCCAGCCGCTACAGCCGCAATTCGGACTTGGGTCTCAAGAATTCTGTACGCGTAATTCAGCATCGCATTTATCGGATGCGTCGCATGACGGTTTTGCGCTCCAATCATTGATTCACGTTGAGTAAAGAAACGCCAGTCATCAGGAATTGGGCGCTTTCGATCCTCTTTCCAATTTAAAGGGATTTTGCGCCAAGTGGCGAAATACATCTGCGCCGCTACCGCCTCAAGCATTCTCAATTGTGTGAAATCGGTCGCTCGATGTTTAAGGCTCTTCTTGATCAAATCCAGCCTATGAACGGTCTCGCTCCATCCGCATTCATTCGGCAGAGTCCTCAAGGTCTCCTGACTGGCGGCGATCTTCTTTCGAATCAACTCAATCGAGAACTCAAGCCCTTTCTCACTCTCAAGCGCGGCGCGTTGCGCTCTCACAATATCTGGGTCGGCTGCTGTCTGCGGTTCGCCAATTACGCTTACGATTTCCCCTTGCCAATTCAAGATGACAAGTGGGACTGACTGCTGATTCAGCCACTTGATCACGTGTAGCGATATTGAACCAGAGGACTCAATCAGAATGATCTGCGAAGGCAATCGCCAATTGCCGGGAAAGAGCCGAAATTCCTGTCTCTTCTGCGGATAATAAGTGAATCCGTTTTGAATGAACAGTGCGCCGCGTTCGACTTTCAGCATTACACCATGTCCGGTCAATACAAGCGGACGCCGCTCCCTAACCGCGCCTCTGCCGTACATTTTGGAAATGGGTTTTTGATCTGGCGCCTGACTCTCCCAGTATTTAGCCCTTTCCGCCCAAAGCTCATCGTCAATTTCATCAAGGGGGTCAGAGAGATGTTGTTTGACGTTTCGAGGCTTGAAGAGCTTTTCGAGGCGATGGCCGGGGGCGTGGGCTTTCAGATAAGCTGTGTAGCAAGCTCTTGAGCAGTATCTTTGGTCTGGATATTTCGGGGTAAATCGTTTCTTGCACTCTTCGCATTTGATCGGAGCAAGCGGCTTTACCGTCGTCGCGACTTCTGCTTTATACTTCTTTCGCATACGGGATTCTCCTAAAGGTTGACCGTGTGCCAGGCCCTCGGACTGTTGACGCAGTCGCGGGGGCATTTCTATGAATTCAGTAAACTAAAAAATGAATCGAGCAGAAAGTAGAAGAGCAAACCCTCTGCTCCATCTTCTGTTAGCGCATTTAGTGATGCGAGCGACACGCACACCAAAGAGCCCATCGCTTGCGCAGGGGTAATCCGCTGAGGGAATGTACGAAACTCTTCCGCAATCTCCCTCGCTGATTTACCAAGTATAGTCAGTAGATTTGATGAAACGCCTTTGGTGCCTTCGCGTCTTTGAGCGGCGCGTATCATTTGCCTTATAAATTGAAGCTGCGCTCTTGTCATCATGACGGCAAAGGCGGCTTGCTCTTCAGAGGCGGCATCAACAATCTGAACCACTTTCTCCCAGGTCATTCCCGAACCGGCAATAAAATCCTCAATGAGCTTAGCTTTTAGATCTATCGTGTCATCGGAAGTTTGATCCTTATCGGGTGAGAGTGAATAGATACCTTTTATCAGTCTTATCACAGAGCCGCCTTCAAAAGGCTCGCCGTACATTCCAAGCCCGTATATGAATAACGCTGTGTCTGGCTTATGCGGACTCTCAAAGGCGGCGTCTTTAACATCGCCTACTGTGGGGTTCCGGTAACGCTGTTTTATTGGGCTCTGTTCGATTCGGACGATCTTCTTTATGCCTGTCAGACAAATGGGGCGAACTTGTTTCCAACCCCAGCCATCTCTCAAAAAGAGAAGCATCCTCAGCAAAGATCCTGAGATCCCTCGATTCCGTAACCGGTAAAGATAGACGGCGCGCCTTACGGACAGCTGGTCCCAAACACCTATAACCCCTAATCCCGCCCCTTGCCCCCGCTTTTCTGATGGGGGTAAGTATCCTTTCTTAACATCCTGCCAGAGCTGATTAGAGGTAACCCGAAGGCCGATTTTGTCCAGCATTCTCAATAAGTTATCGGTAGTGATTGGTTCTTGAAGCACGGCTAAGGCTCACTCATCCTGTCTGCTTTGTCAAGCAAATAACGCGCGTAATGGATCGCGTGTATAAACGGCGCGAAAGATCGAATTCATCAGGAAAGGAGTTGAATCAGTGGCTCGAAAACGAGACTACAAAGCCGAATATCAGAAGCGGATTGAGCGCGGGCTGTCCAAAGGCTTTAGCCGCAGCGAATCGCGAGGTCACGGAAAGCCAAAAGGCGTCAAGGGGGCTGAAAAGACAACATCTTTTGTTTATGACCCTCGCCTTGAGCTAGGCGTGAAGGCAATGCGCAAAGGCGATTCGCTCACCAAAGCGGCGAAAGATTTAAACGTAGCGCCGGAAAGGTTACGAGCCTACATTAGGCAAGCCGATGTCGGGGAAAAGAAATCAGGCCGATGGTTTATATCCAAAGACCTACGGTCGCGAGTGGTACCGATCTTCAGCGCCGGTAAGTATCAGGAAATCACCGTTGGTTTTGAGGCATCCCAAAAAGCAGGCGCTTATATGTCGGCGGTGAATCAGTTCCTTAGCACCAATGATAAGTCCGTGCTTGATCCTTTCAGGGGGGATTCTTTAGTTGATGTGCAGAGAAAGCGGCATTTCTATGAAACCCGCCCGAATGTCCTATACCGCCTCAATGAAACAGAGTTTGACAGCTACGAAGGAGTTTATCGAATTGTAGATTGAGCGATCAGAGCTAATCAGAAAGGAAATATTTGTATGCAAAATTCGAATGACAGCAATAAACAGCTTAACCGGCAACGCGAGATACGACGGGAGAAACAGTTGAGGAGATTAAGGGCACGCACGCCCGAATGCATGAAGTGTGGTGAAAGCGATCTTTCCGCGCTCACGGGCGTTGCCCCTGAAATCACCTGCTATGAATGCCAAGCGAAAGCGTCAAACCGTTCACCCATAGAACGGCATCATCCCGCAGGGCGTAACAACGACCCGTTTACTGTTCCCATACCTGGCAACGATCACCGTATCTTGAGCGATTTGCAAAATGACTGGCCACCAGAGACCTTGCGGAATCCGACCGGTAGCCCTCTGCGCAAAGCTGCGGCGACGATGCGCGGATTTCTGGATGTGTTGAGGCTTTTGATTGAAAGGCTGTTCGGCTGGATTCCTGATTTTCTCGAAACACTAGACGCGAAATTGACCGAACACATCGGCGCGAGTTGGTGGGTAGGGTTGGGACTGAGCGCGGAGAATTCGGGGTGAAAGGCGAGAAGGATTTACAATCCTACACTGTCGCCGCTCGGGCTTACGCTGTAAAAGCTGAAGGAAAGAACGGCGCGAAAGGAAGGATTCAAAATCCGTCAATCGGCCATTCGGAATGGGCGCTCATTTTTGATACCGAGACAACGACCGATGCGGCTCAAAAACTCCGCTTCGGAAATTACCAAGTGCGGAAACATGGCGAGTTGGTTGAAAAAGGGATCTTCTATAACCCAGAGGCTTTAACCGATGGCGAGGTTTCAGGTTTGCAAAATTATGCGGATTCGCAAGGACTCGCCTTCTTGACTACCGATGAATTTATAGAAGACGTTTTCTTTTTCTACGCGGATAAGTTGAGCGCCATGTGTATAGGGTTCAATCTTCCGTTCGATCTGTCCCGCCTGGCGATTCGCCATACTACGGCGAAGAACTTGCGCGGCGGATTCAGTTTCATTCTGACCGAAAACAAGTATAAGCCGAGAGTGCGCGTCAAGCGCCTCAATAATCGCGCCTCACTGATTCAATTTACAGTGCCAGCGGAACAACGGACTTCGCGGAGCTCACGCAAGCGAAGTGTCGAAAATCCGCCCCATCGCGGTTATTTTCTGGATGTCAGAACATTGGCCTCTGCTTTACTCTCCGGCTCCTGGTCGCTGAAGAGTTTGGCCGAACATCTCAAGACTGACAATAAAAAGATTGACACCGATGAACACGGCGCATCGCTGACGCCTGAATATCTGGATTATGCTGCGCGGGATGTTCAAGTCACTTGGGAATGCTTTGAAAAATTGAGACGGCAGTATGAGAGCTATGGATTGCGGCAAACTCCCGTAAACCGGATTTATTCTGAGGCGAGTCGTGGTAAAGCCAACTTTCAGGAAATGGGGATCAAAGGATCGCGAGAACTTCAGCCTGAATTCCCGCCCAAACTAACCGGCGCGATCATGAG
>Ga0126377_10002404_pt1 | contig 12873 bp, 11 predicted proteins | sample PanSoiMetPlot_22_FD_92647 | JGI IMG/M metagenome (GOLD analysis project Ga0126377, IMG submission 92647) | Tropical forest soil microbial communities from Panama - MetaG Plot_22 | ecosystem: Environmental > Terrestrial > Soil > Tropical forest > Bulk soil | place: Panama | collected 2016-02-17
CGACATCTGCGACGAATTCCTCGGCGACCTGCGCTTCCGCGCCCTCATGTCCGCGCACGACTGGGACGCGCTGCCGCTCGCGGTACGGCGCCGCTTTTCCAAGCGCCTCGCCGGCGGCGCGACCCTCGTCTATGCGGGCCGCGTGATCGAGACGCAGATGAGCCTTGCGGGTTGGTGTCTCGCGCAGGCGACGCGTCTGGTCGGCTCGCCGCTGCCGCTCGGGCGCGAGCGCGATGTGCCGGCGGTCGTCGCCGTGACCGAGGAGATCGCGACCGGCGGCCAGACCTGGACGCGCATTTATGCGCGCCGCGCGGGCTTTCCCCAGGTCATCCATTCGGCCAAGCGCTTCGCCGGCCCGACCGGGCTCGAGGAGCATGTCGGGCGCGGCGTCGGCATGGCGCTCACGGTCCACGTCGCCGAGCGCGCGCTGGTTTTTCGCAGCGCCGGCTATTTCCTGCACGTGCTCGGCCGGCGCGTGATGCTGCCCGCGTGGCTCTGCCCTGGCGCCCTCACGGTCACTCACGGCGAGACCCTCGACGGCTGGTTCACCTTCACGCTGGAGCTCGTTCACCCGCGATTCGGCGGGCTCATCCGCCAGATCGCGATTTTTCGGGAGGCAGGCACATGACCGCTCTCATGATCTGGCCGTTGATCGCGCTGCAGATTCTCATGGGCGCCTTCGATACGCTCTATCACCACGAACTGACCGAGCGCCTCGCCTGGCGTCCCTCGCAGGCGCGCGAACTGCGCCTGCACGGCGTGCGCAATCTCGTCTACGCGGGACTCTTTCTCACGCTCGGCTGGCTCGAGCCGCACGGCATCTGGGCGGGGCTGGTGATCGCGGCGCTCGCGTGCGAGGTCGTCATCACGCTCATGGATTTCGTCGAGGAGGATCTCAGTCGCAAGCTGCCCGCGAGCGAGCGGATCAATCACACGCTGCTCGCGCTGAACTACGGCGCGATCCTGGTCCTGCTCGTCCCGCTGCTGACCGGCTGGGCCGCAAGCCCGGCCGCGCTGGTGCCGGTATCCTACGGCATCTGGAGCGCGGGCGCGACCGCGGCGGCGGCCGGCGTCGCCCTGTTCGGGCTGCGTGATCTCTTGGCGTCGGCACGCGCGCGGCGCCTGGTGCCGGCGAAGGCCGCCGAGCTGATGGCGGCCCTGCCGGCCGGCCAGACCGTGCTGATCACCGGCGCGACCGGCTTCATCGGCCGCCGGCTGGTGGAGGCGCTGGCCGCCGCCGGGCACCAGCCGATCGTGCTGGTGCGCGACCCCCACAAGGCCGCACAACTCGCGCCGCCGTTCCGCCTGGTGACGAGCCTCGGGCAGATTCCCAACGACACCCGCATCGATGCGATCGTCAACCTGGCGGGCGAGCCGATCGCCGACCGGCTGTGGACTGCGACCCGCCGGCGGCGGCTTCTCGCCTCGCGGCTGCGCGTGTCCCGCGCCGTGGTGCGGCTGATCGCGCGGCTCGAGCGCAAGCCCGCCGTGCTGGTCAGCGGCTCGGCGATCGGCTGGTACGGGCTGTGGCGCGACGAGTCGCTGACCGAGTTCGACGGCGGCAAGGCCTGCTTCACGCATCGGCTGTGCGACGCATGGGAGCGCACCGTAAAGTCGGCCGAGCGCCACGGCGTGCGCGTCGTGCGCCTGCGCATCGGTCTCGTGCTCGGCACCGAGGGCGGGCTGCTTGGCCGGCTGCTCACCCCGTTCGAGTTCGCGCTCGGCGGCCGGATCGGCGACGGCGCGCAATGGATGTCGTGGATCGCGCGCGACGACCTGGTGCGGCTCATCGCCCACGTGATCGCGACGCCCTCGCTCGCCGGGCCCGTCAACGCCACCGCGCCCGCTCCGGTCACAAACCGGGACTTTACGCGTGAGCTTGCACGCGCGCTGCATCGGCCCGCCATCCTGCCGGTGCCGGCCACGCTGCTGCGCCGCCTCGCGGGCGACCTCGCCGAAGAGCTGCTCATCGGCGGCCAGCGCGTCCTGCCCGACAAGGCGCAGGCGAGCGGATTCGTCTTTCGTCATCCGACCCTGCGTCATGCGCTCTCATCCATCCTCGGCACGCGCTCCCGTGCGGGCCACCGCGCGCGCGCCCACGGGACCCGATATTTCGGTGGCCGCTCGGGCGGCCGCGGCCTATCGTTGCGCTCCGGCATGGCGGCGCTCGCGGCCCGGCATCGGTTGTCGGATGATCGTCTGCTGCGTTGACATGCTTCGCGTGTGTTTGTCGGCGAATCGGCGTCCGCCCCCGGATCACGTCCGGGGACAGGCTTGCGCCGGGGATGCGCCAAAGGCGGATCGATGGCGGATGGCCGGAATCGTCGTGTCGCGTCACTTGGCCGGCTGCTGTGTGCGCTCGCCGCGATCCTGGTTGCCGATGTGGTCCGCGCCGAGCCGCAGGTCGATCTCGCGCTGGTGCTCGCGGTCGACGCCTCAGGCAGCGTCGATCGCCATCGCTTCGAGCTGCAGAAGCAGGGCTACGTGGCGGCGTTCCGTAATCCGCGCGTGCTCAGCGCGATCCGCTCCGGGCTCACCCAGTCGGTCGCCGTGACCATGTTCCAGTGGACCGGGCCGCGCCTGCAGATCCACGTTGTGCCGTGGACGGTGATCAAAGATGAAGCCTCCGCCGAAGCGTTCGCGGCCGCGATCGAGGCGGCGCCGCGCCAGCTGTTCGGCGGCGGCACCTCGATCAGCGGGGCGATCGACTACGGGCGCATTCTGCTGGCACAGACCCCTGTCGAGCCGACGCGGCGGGTGATCGACGTGTCGGGCGACGGCTCGAACAATGCCGGCCGTTCCGTGACCACGGCACGCGACGAGGCGGCGCGCGCCGGCATCGGCGTCAATGGCCTGCCGATCCTGGCGGTCGAGCCCGGACTCGATCTCTACTATCGCGATTACGTGATCGGCGGCCCGGGCGCCTTCATGGTGCCGGCGGAAAGCTACGAGACATTCGCGGACGCGGTTTTGAAAAAGCTTATCACCGAGATCGCAGCGCGCGGGCCGCGCCGGCCGGTGCTGTAATCAATTGCGCGCCCCCGAGATTGCGGACCTGCCCGGCCTGTCCTACAAGACCGGGACGGCGAGCGCTCCGTTCTTCGGTCGCGCCGGAAGCTCATGGCGATGAACCAGGTCGAGCAATCCTGAAGTTCGAGCTTGCTCGTTCCGGTGCGCTCCGCGCAGGAGCCCGCCCGCCTGCATGAGCGTCAACTATCACTGCGCAACTGGCTGCGCCCGCGCGCGAGGCGCTGTCGCTCTGAGGACATCCGTGATGGCGGCTTTCTCAAAGACTTCGGTGTCGAAAACCTGGACGTTCTTCGACGGCGACTGGCATGAAGGCAACGTGGCGATCATGGGTGCGCGCACGCATGCGGCCTGGCTCGGCTCCATGGTGTTCGACGGCGCGCGCGCCTACGAGGGCGTCGCACCCGATCTCGCGTTGCACTGCGCCCGCGTCAACGACTCGGCGACGCATTTTCATCTCAAGCCGCTGGTGTCGGTCGACGACTGGCTCGGCCTCGTCGCCGACGGGCGTCGGCGCTTCGCCCCCGACGCCGAGCTCTACATCCGCCCGATGTACTGGGCCGAAAGCGGCGGGCCCGGCGGCGTGCGCCACGATCCGGAATCGACGTGCTGGTGCCTGTGCGTCTACGAGGCGCCGGTCCCGAAGCCGGTCGGCAGCGCCATCACGCTGTCGCCGTTCCGTCGGCCGACGGCGGAATGCGCCCCGGTCGGCGCCAAGGCAGGCTGCCTCTACCCCAACAATTCGCGCGCCCTGATCGAGGCGAAGGAGCGCGGTTTCGACAACTGTCTGATGCGCGACATGCTCGGCAATATCGCGGAGCTCGGCACCGCCAACGTGTTCCTCGCCCGCGACGGTGTGGTGGCGACCCCGACTGTCAACGGCACATTCCTCAACGGCATCACGCGCCAGCGCGTGATCGCGCTGCTGCGCGACGCCGGTGTGACGGTCGAGGAGACGAAGCTGACCTATGCGGATTTCCAGAACGCCGATGAGATCTTCTCCACCGGCAATTACGCCAAGATCGCGCCGGTCATCCGGATCGACGATCGCTCGCTCCAGCCCGGTCCGTTCTACGGCCGGGCGCGCGAGCTCTACCGCGCGTTCGCGCATGGCTGAGGTCGGCCACTAGAGCACATTCCGCTCCTACGGAATCGGAACGTGCTCTAGATTCGTTTGTTGGGCGCATATTCTTGTCGGCGAACCGGTGCCCACTTCGCCGGAATATGCGCTAATTCCGTCATTGCGAGCGCCCCGCCTATGCTCGCCTGCGCGAACTGCGCGGCGGAGATTGCTTGGTCGCGCTGACGCTCCTCGTAATGGCGCCTCCTTTGATGTCCCGGCTTTCATCGCCGTGCCGGCGCGGCATCACTCGAAGGCGTGCGCCGGCTCCCCGGCGGCACGCGGCTGCGGAACGCGCGACGATCCGATGAGGAACACCAGCGGGATCGTCGCCAGCGTCAGCACCATCAGCAGCTTGAAATCGTTCGAATAGGCGATGATCGAGGCTTGCTGAGTGACCATCTGCTCCGCCAGGGCGCGGCCGGTCGGCTTCGACATGTCGAGGATCGAGGCGACGCCGGGCGCCTGCAGCGCGTCGTTGAACGGCGTTATGAACTCGGTCAGGTTGGCATGCATCCGTATGGTCGTGTTGGTGAGCTCGGCGATCACCATCGAGATGCCGATCGAGCTGCCGATGTTGCGCACCAAGGTGAGGATCGCACTGCCCTCGGTGCGCAGCCGGTTCGGCAGGGTCGTGAACGCAACGGTGCTCAACGGAACGAAGACGAGTCCGAGGCCGAAACCCTGGACGATGCTCGCCTGCACGATGGCGCGCGACGAGGTCTGGTCCGTGAAGCCCACCATCTGATGCAGCGTGAAGGCTGCGAGGATCAGCCCGGCGAGGACGAGATAGCGCGCCTCGACCGCCTTGAGCAGCCGGCCCACGATGCTCATCGCAACCAGGGTTCCGACGCCACGGCTGGCGAGCAGGATGCCGGTGGTCAGAATCGGATAGCCGACGACGTTCTGCATGAATGGCGTTACCAGCGCCATTGTGCCGAACAGCACCACGCCGATGACGACCATGAGCAGGCAGCCGGCGACGAAGTTGCGGTCGCGGAAGAGCTCGAGCCGGACGAACGGCGTCTTGGTCGTGAGCGAATGCACCACGAAATAATAGAAACCGATCGCCGAGATGATCGCCTCGGCGACGATCTCGGAGGAACCGAACCAGCCGAGTTCCTCGCCGCGGTCGAGCATCAACTGCAATGAGCCGATGCCGACCGCGAGCGCGGCGAAACCGAACCAGTCGAACGGCCGGTCGCTGCGGCGGTCGGTCTCCTGCATGAACACCATGAGGCCGAGCACCGTGAGGATCCCGATCGGCAGGTTGATGAAGAAGACCCAGTGCCAGCTGTAATTGTCGGTGAGCCAGGCGCCGAGCGTCGGGCCCATGATCGGCCCGAGCATCACGCCGATGCCCCAGATCGCCATGGCGGAGCCGCGTTCCTGCGCCGAGTAGGAATCGAGCAGCACCGCCTGCGACAGCGGCACCAGGGCGGCGCCGAAGGCCCCCTGCAGCAGGCGGAAGCCGACCATCTGCTCGATGCTGTGCGCGAGGCCGCACAGCATCGATGCCGCCGTGAAGCCGGCCGCGCAGATCACGAACAGGCGCTTGCGTCCATAGCGCTCGGCCACCCAGCCGATCGGCGCCGTCATGATCGCAGAGGCGACGATGTAGGAGGTGAGCACCCAGTTGATCTGGTCGAGCGAAGCCGAGAGCGAGCCCTGCATGTAGGGCAGCGCCACGTTGGCGATCGTCGTGTCGAGCGCCTGCATGATGGTCGCGCTCATGGCGCAGACCGTCACCAGGGCGCGGCGCGTATTGCCGCCGAGCGCCGCACTCACGGCTGGGTGCCCTTCGGCGCCTCCGCCGCGATGCTCGGGGCTGCGCCGAACAGCGACGCGAAGGTGCGCCGGCGGCCGGTGTCGATGTCGACCGTCACGCTCATGCCGGCGCGCAGGCGCGAGAGATCCTGGTTCGGATCGAACACGATGCGGACCGGCACCCGCTGCACCACCTTGACCCAGTTTCCGTTGGCATTCTGCGGCGGGAGGATTGCGAACTGCGCGCCGGTGCCAGGGCTGACCGACCCGACGGTGCCGTGGAAAGTGCGGTCGGGGAACGAGTCGACCGTGATGTCGACTTTCTGCTGCGGCCGCAGATAGGTGATCTCGGTCTCCTTCGGATTGGCGTCGACCCACGGCGCGGCGTCGTCGATCACGCTGAACACCGGCATGCCGGCGGTCAGGAAGCGGCCGAGCTGGATGTTGTCGACCTGGGTGGCGATGCCGGAGATCGGCGCCTTGAGCACGGTGTGGTCGAGGTCGCGCTGCGCCTGGTCGCGCAGCGCCATGGCCTGCCGATAGGGCGGGAAGTCGTCGATCGGGAGGTCGGGGTTGCCGAGCAGCTGATTGAGCGTGCTGCTCAGTTGCTGGCGCCCCAGCTGCAGCTGCAGCTCCGAGGTCAGCAGCGCGGACTTCGAATTGTCGAGGTCCACCTGGGACCCCGCCCGGCTTTCAGCCAGCGTGGCCTTGCGATCGACGTCGCGCCGCTTGAGATCGGCTGCATCCTTGCCGAGGTCCACCAGCGTCTTGAGCGACGCATAGTTGCTCTTGAGATTGGCGAAGTCGGTGCGCACGCTCGCGAGCTTGCTTTCCGCGCCCTGCAGCGCGAGCCGGAACGGCACCGGATCGATCTCGATCAGCGGATCGCCTGCCGCAACATGCTCGCCTTCGTGCACCAGCACGCGGCTGACCTTGCCGGAGATGTCCGGCGTGATGAGAACCTTCTGAGCCCCCACATAGGCGTTGTCGGTGGAGATGTAGCGTCCGCCCATGAGATAGAACGTGGTGCCGGCAATGAGCGCGATGGCCGGCACGATGATGAGCAGGATCAGGCGCGCCCGTGCGCGCAGGAAGCCGAGCAGCGTCCGCGCGCGGCGCGCCGCCTTGGCCTCCTGCTGCGGTGAAAACTTCAGAACGGTCTCAGCCATAGCGCGATTCCACTTCGCCGTGCTTGTTGCCCGGTTTCTTCTGCACGGCCTGCCGCAGATTCTCCTTGATGGCGCCGAGTCCCACGAGCAGCTTCGCCACGTCGGCGCGGTCGAGCCCGGCGAGCGCCTCCGCCATCAGGTCCTCGCCCAGATCGGTCAGCCGCTCGAGCAGCGGCCGCGCCGCCGGCGTCAGGTACAGCCGCTTGGCGCGGCGATCGTCCGGATCGGGCCGCCGCTCGATCAGGCCGTTATCGGCGAGCCCGTCGAGCAGCCTGGTCAGGCTGATCGGCTGCAGGTCGAGCATCTCGGCAAGCTCGGTCTGCTTCAGACCCTCGAACCGATCGAGCCGCGCGAGCACGGCCCATTTCGCACGGGTCATGCCGAACTGCGCCGCACGGTGGTCCGCATAGGTCCGCAGCAGACGAGCTACGTCATTGATTACAAACGCTAATTCTCGATTTTTCCGAGTCAGGGGCATGGCACTCACTCGAAGTTGCTAAGTCGCAATATAATAAGCGAGCTTATAATAAGCAAGGATCGATTTTTACCGATCATGGGTGTGACCAGATCCGAACAGCGCGGCCTCGCTGTAGGCGAGATCGCCGAGGTGCGGGTGCATGGGCCCGCGATGGCACGCGAAGATATTCCGGCATGGTGTCGTTGAAATATCCGCCCGCGGCCGTCGATCGGATCGTTCGCATCAATGACGACGAACGACCCGCCGGAAGCCCGGCGCCTCCGGCCGCGCGGATCCGGGCTGAAATTCCCGGCCACAACGATGTATTTACCGTCGCCGGGTCACCGGTTCATCAGGACGCCCCGCGGTGCGCCGGCTTGCCGGGAGGGTCGTCTTTCCTGGCGGGAATTTGTATCCACAGCGGGGCCGGATGGATGGTTTTTGGGCTGTATAGTCGGGGAAATTCGGCTTATGTCCCTTGCGCATTGAGCTTATTCGGAGACCCTGATGCTTGGCTGGTTCAACGCCCTGATGCCCAAGGAGGAGCGGTTCTTCGACCTGTTTGCCCGCCATTCGCAGGCGGTTGTGGCTGGGGCGGAAGCGTTGCGCGCAATGCTCGACGGCGGCGAGGCGGTCCCGCGCCACTACCGCACCATCATGGACCGCGAGCACGAGGCCGACGTCGTCACCCGCGAGGTGCTGATCGCGGTGCGCCGCACCTTCATCACGCCGTTCGACCGCGGCGACATCAAGGATCTGATCACGTCGATGGACAACGCCATCGACCAGATGCAGAAGACCGCCAAGGCGGTCATGCTGTTCAACATCCGCGCCTTCACGCCGCAGATGAAGGAGATGGGCGACGCCATCGTCAAATGCGCCATGCTGGTCGAGGAGGCGGTGCCGCTGCTGCGCTCGATCAGCAGCCAGGCCGGCCGCATCAGCGCGCTGACCGAGCAGATAACCCAGATCGAGGGCCGCGCCGACGACCTGCACGACCTCGGTCTCAAGGAGCTGTTCGAGACCCAGGCGGCCGCCGATCCGATGGCCTTTATCACCGGCAACGAGGTCTATGACCATCTCGAGAAGGTGGTCGATCGTTTCGACGACGTTGCCAACGAGCTGCAAAGCGTCGTGATCGAGCACGTTTGATCGCGGCCGGAACGCAACGATGGAAACCGCTGCGATCGGATTGCCGCTGCTCGTCGCGCTCATCGCGGTCGCGCTGCTGTTCGATTTTCTCAACGGGCTGCACGACGCCGCCAACTCGATCGCCACCATCGTGTCGACCCGCGTGCTGCGGCCGCATTATGCCGTCGCCTGGGCGGCGTTCTTCAACTTTGTCGCGTTCCTGTTCTTCGGGCTGCACGTCGCGCAGACGATCGGCACCGGCATCGTCGATGCCGGCATTGTCACTCCGCGCGTCGTGTTCGGCGCGCTCGCCGGCGCGATCGTCTGGAACGTGGTCACGTGGCTCGCCGGCATCCCGTCGAGCAGCTCGCACGCGCTCATCGGCGGCCTGGTCGGCGCCGGGATCGCCCGGGCGGGCTTCGGCGCCGTCGTCTGGGGCGGGGTCGGCATGACCAGCGCCGCCATCGTGCTCTCGCCGCTGGTCGGCTTCGCGCTCGCACTGCTGCTGACGCTCATCGTGTCGTGGCTGTTCGTGAAGGCGACGCCGTTCGCGGTCGATCGCAAGTTCCGCATGATGCAGTTCGTGTCAGCCTCGCTCTATTCGCTCGGCCACGGCGGCAACGACGCGCAGAAGACCATGGGGGTGATCGCGGTCCTGCTCTTTTCGCAGGGCTACATGGGGGGAAGCTTCCACATTCCGTTCTGGGTGGTGCTGACGTGCCAGGCCTCCATGGCGCTCGGGACCTTGACGGGCGGGTGGCGCATCGTGAAGACCATGGGCTCGAAGATCACCCGCCTTACGCCGGTGCAGGGATTCTGCGCCGAGACCGGCGGCGCGATCACGCTGTTCATGGCGACCGAGCTCGGCGTTCCGGTCTCGACCACCCACACGATCACCGGGGCGATCATGGGCGTGGGCGCCGCCCGCAAGGTTTCGGCGGTGCGCTGGAACGTCGCCAACGGCATCATTATGGCGTGGATCATCACCATCCCGGCCTCGGGCCTGATCGCCGCCCTCGCCTATGCGTGCGTCGGGCTGTTCGTCTGACGCCAATTCCAGCGAAATTGGTTCGACACCTCGCGGCACCAGATGAGTCACGACACGATGTCCAAAGCACCTCCGCGCGCCAAGGATTTCACCCATGTCGAGACCTGGGTGTTCGATCTCGACAACACGCTCTACCCGCATCATCTCAATCTGTGGCAGCAGGTCGACGACCGCATCCGCGAATTCATCGCCGACTTCCTCAAGGTCGCGCACGAGGACGCGTTCCGCATTCAGAAGGACTATTACAAGCGCTACGGCACGACCATGCGCGGGCTGATGACCGAACACGGGCTCAAGCCCGACGCGTTCCTCGACTACGTCCACCGGATCGATCATTCGCCGCTCACGCCGGACCGCGCGCTCGGTACGGCGTTGGAAAACCTGCCCGGACGCAAGCTCATCCTCACCAACGGGACGCGCCAGCATGCCGACGCGGTGATGCGGCGGCTGGAGATCGACGCGCATTTCGACGGTGTCTTCGACATCGTTGCGGCCGAGCTGGAGCCCAAGCCGCTGGCGCAAACCTATGACCGCTTCCTGGCGCGCCACGGCGTCGACCCGCACAAGGCCGCGATGTTCGAGGACCTGGCGCGCAATCTCGCGGTCCCGCATGCGCTCGGCATGATCACGGTGCTGGTCGTTCCCGAGAAGACGCGCGAGGTGTTTCGCGAAGGCTGGGAGCTGGAAGGCCGCGAGGCGTCGCATGTGGACTACGTCACCGACGATCTCGCCGGGTTTCTGGCCGCGATCGCGACAGGGTAAGGCGGCGGCCGCAGCAGCGCGGCGCGCATGCAGCGAATCGACGCGGGGGGTGCCTGTCCATTTGCGCGCGCGGCTGACGCGGCTGATATAGCGTAGCCGGCAATCAGCCGGCACACGGCCGGGCGCGTTCGGCCGCGCAGGCTTGCGACGCGGAAGACATTGTTTCAGGGGGAGACGCGATGAGACTGCACCGTCGTCGATTTCTTCAGCTGGCGGGCGCCGGCGCGATGGCTTCGGCCGGCCCATGGATCGCGCGCGCCGAGAGCTATCCGGTGCGGCCGGTGCACATGATCGTCGGGCAGGCCTCCGGCAGCTCGTCGGACATCACGGCCCGCCTGATCGGCCAGTTCCTCACCGAGCGCCTCGGCCAGCAGTTCATCGTCGAGGACCGGCCGGGTGCCGGCGGCAACATCGCGACCGAGGCCGTCATGCATGCGCCGCCCGACGGGTACACGATCCTGCTGGTGAACGCGCAGAACTCGATCAATGCGGCGCTCTACGGCAAGACCGATTTCGTGCGCGACATCGCGCCGGTCGGCGCCATCTTCCGCGTGCCGTTGGTGATGGAGGTCAATCCGGACTTTCCCGCCAAGACGGTTCAGGAATTCATCGCCTACGCCAAGGCGCACCCGGGCAAGGTCAACATGGCGTCGGCCGGTAATGGCGGTCCGCAGCATCTCGCCGGCGAGCTGTTCAAATTCATGGCCGGCGTCGACATGGTGCACGTGCCCTATCGCGGCTCGACGCCGGCGCTGACCGACCTGCTCGCGGGTCAGGTGCAGGTGATGTTCGACGTCACGCCCTCGTCGCTTCCCCACATCCGCGCCGGCAAGCTGCGCGGGCTCGCGATCACGACCGCGACACGTGCGGACGTGCTGCCGGAGCTTGCGCCGCTCGCCGACGTCGTGCCCGGCTACGAGGCGAGCGCCTGGATCGGCTTCGGCGTGCCGACAAATACGCCGCCCGAGGTGATCGACGTCCTCAACAAGGGCATCAACGCCGCGATCTCCGACCCGAAGATCAAGACGCGCCTCGCCGACCTCGGCGGCGCGGTGCTGCCGCCCGGAACGCCCGCCGAGTTCGGCAAGATGATTGCCGACGACATCGAGAAGTGGGCCAAGGTCGTCAAGTTTGCGGGGCTCAAGCCGGGCTGAGCGGCCGCCGACCGGCCGGCGCCTGCCCCGCGGGCCCGCTTGACTCGATCGCGCCTTGCCCCGACAAACCGGCGCAGACCAACGGGGTGCGCTGATGGCCGATGCCGGGCTTGCCAACACGATCGATAAGGCGTTCGAAGCGCGAAACGATATCGGTCCCGCGACCCAGGGGCCGGTGCGCGACGCCGTCGAGGCGGCGCTCGCCCTGCTCGACCGCGGCGAGGCGCGGGTCGCCGAGAAGCAGCCGGACAACTCCTGGCGGGTCAACCAGTGGCTCAAGAAGGCGGTGCTGCTGTCGTTCCGCCTCAACGACATGGCGGTGATCGGCGGCGGGCCCGGCGAGGCGGCGTGGTGGGACAAGGTCCCATCCAAGTTCGATGGCTGGACCGACAACCAATTCCGCGCCGCCGGCTTTCGCGCCGTACCGGGCTGCGTGGTGCGGCGCTCCGCCTATATCGCGCCCAACGTCGTTCTGATGCCGTCCTTCGTGAATCTCGGCGCCTATGTGGACTCCGGCACCATGGTCGACACCTGGGCCACCGTCGGCTCGTGCGCGCAGATCGGCAAGAACTGCCACATCTCGGGCGGCGCCGGTATCGGCGGGGTGCTCGAGCCGTTGCAGGCCGGCCCGGTGATCATCGAGGACAACTGTTTCGTCGGCGCGCGCTCGGAGGTCGCCGAGGGCGTGGTGGTGCGCACCGGCTCGGTGCTGTCGATGGGCGTGTTCATCGGCGCCTCGACCAAGATCGTCGACCGCGGGACCGGCGAGGTCTTCCAAGGCGAGGTGCCGGCCTATTCGGTGGTGGTGCCCGGGACGATGTCGGGCAAGCCGATGAAGGACGGCTCGCCTGGTCCCGGCCTCTATTGCGCCGTCATCGTCAAGCGCGTCGACGAGAAGACGCGCGCCAAAACCAGCATCAACGAGCTGCTGCGGGATTAGCTCTGGCCCTATCGGGCTTTGCGGATTTCGTCGTCGAAAAGTTGACGTTTCCTTCGGGCATAGTCGGGCGTGCGGACCGAGCGCCTGCGTCCGCCCGATCGGGGGGATCGCATGTCATACCGAACGCTCGACGCCGCCAAGATTCTCAAGACCCTGCGCACGCTCGAGCTGAACACCGGGTTCACGTTTCCGGGCGTGGGCAGCTTCCGCATCAGCGCATTCCACCCGACGGGCTCGCCCGCGGTGGAGGTGCGCTACATCCCCGCCGTGATTCCGGCGATCGATACGCTGGGCCAGC
>Ga0126377_10002405_pt1 | contig 12872 bp, 10 predicted proteins | sample PanSoiMetPlot_22_FD_92647 | JGI IMG/M metagenome (GOLD analysis project Ga0126377, IMG submission 92647) | Tropical forest soil microbial communities from Panama - MetaG Plot_22 | ecosystem: Environmental > Terrestrial > Soil > Tropical forest > Bulk soil | place: Panama | collected 2016-02-17
CTGCCGCTCGCTGTGCAGCAGTTCGAAGAAGCCCTCAAGCTCGATCCCGACACGACAGCGGCGCGCGATGGCGCCGCACGCGTGCGTGCGCGCATCTCCGGCGACCAGTTCGCGGCCGCGATGTCGCAGGGGCTGGCACAACTTTCGGCGGGCAAGCTCGACGCGGCACGCGCGGCGTTCGAGCGTGCCAAGGGCATTCGCCCGAACGCACCGGAAGTGACCGATGCCTTGAACCAGGTCGCGCAGCAGCAGACCACGCTCACCATCGCGCAGCGTCGCGAGCAGGGAGAAAAGTTCGAGCACATCGAGCGCTGGGATCTCGCCGTGGCCCAATACGATGCGGCCCTGAAGCTCGATCCGGGTCTCGAGTTCGCGCTCGCGGGCCGTGCCCGTGCCGCTCCGCGCGCGGAAATGGCGCAGCAGCTCGACGCGGTCATCAAGCAGCCGGAGCGCCTCCTCTCGGCCTCGGTGCGCGAGCAAACCAAGGCCTTGGTGGCGGCGGCGAACAAGGTCGATCCGCAGGGCCCGCTGCTGCGCCAGCAGGTGACGACGGTGACCGCCAGCCTCGCCCAGTTCGAGGCGCCGGTGCGCATCGCGCTGGAATCGGATAACCAGACGCAGGTGGTGATTCACCGCGTCGGTCAGCTCGGCATGTTCGACCACCGTGAGATCGACCTGCAGCCGGGCACTTACACGGTGATGGGAACCCGGGTCGGGTATCGCGATGTCCGCCGCGAGATTACAGTGATACCCGGGAAGGCACTCCCGCCCCTCATCGTGCGCTGCGAGGACCGCATTTGAGTCTTGCCCTGCGTCTGCGTGAGCCCCTCGGCGAACGCGCCATCTCGGCCAACGATCTGCCCCTTGCCCTCGGCGGCGAGGGCGCGAGTCTTGCCGTTCCCGGCGTGCCGCCAGGCGTGACCGCCGCCTACATCGGCTTCGACGAGCAGACCCCATACATCGAAGCCGTGGCGGACTCGGGCATCCCCGTGCTGCTCAACGGCCGCGCGCTGCGCGAACACACGCCGCTCCTGCATGGCGATGTGATCCGCCTCGGCGATGCGCAGATCCTGTGCGCGGCGCGCGCCGGCACCGTCAACCTCGAGGTGATCCACCAGGAAGGCAACCAGACGCAGCCGCCGATCGTCGATCCGTCCGAGCAGGAGGAAGAGGTCGAGCTCGCGCCCGACTCGCAGGCGATCCGCCGCGTGGCGTTCAAGCCCGTGCTCGCGCCGCGCCAGCAGGTGCGGCGCAGTGCGACGCCCCAGCGCATCGGCCTCACCGCCGGCCTCACGGTGCTGTTCCTCGCGCTCTTCTACCTGGTGACGGCGAAGCCCCTGATCCTTGTCATCGACCCGCCCGACGCGAAGCTCGACTTCCGCGGCACGACGTTCGACTTCCGCGCCGGCGATCGCGTGCTCATGCGCCCGGGCAACTACAGCGTGGTCGCAACGCGCGCGGGCTACGAAACCGCGCAGCTCCCCGTGCACTTCAAGGGCGACAAGGGCGAGCAACTGAAGATCCGCCTCGCCAAGCTCCCCGGGCAGATCCACATCGACACGAATGGTGTGGCGGGCACGCTCAGCATCGACGGCAAGCCCGTCGGGCCCGTGCCGGGCGACTACCCGGTGACCGCCGGCAAACGGGAATTTCGCATCAGCGCGCCGCGCTACGAGGACTTCGCCGCGGCCGTGGAAGTGAAGGGTCTCGGCGAGAAACAGCGTGTCAACGCAAAGCTCAAGCCTGCGTTCAGTCCGGTGACGATCGAGTCCGAACCCGCGGGCGCGGCCGTCGCACTGGATGGCAAGGACCTCGGCGTGACGCCCCTGACAGTGCCGATCGATGCCGGCAGCTACTCGCTCACCCTCACGGCTGCGGGCTTTCGGCGCTGGGAGAGCTCGATCCAGGTGAAGGCGGACGCGCCGCAGAAGATCGGCCCGGTGAAGCTGGGCCTGCCGGATGGCGTTTTGCTGGTGCGCTCCACGCCCTCGCAGGCCGACGTCAATATCGGCGGCCGTTACCGCGGCCGCACGCCGCTCGACGTGAGTCTCGCGCCGGGTGTGCAGTACGAAGTGGTCGTGAGTCACTCGGGCTATGAAGACGGGCGGCGCGCCGTGCCCTCGAAGCCGGGAGAGCGGTCGGCGGTCGAGATGACCCTCAAGCCGATTCTCGGCGACGTCACGATTCGCGGCGATCCCGCGGATGCGCAGCTCTTCGTCGACGGCCAGCCGCGCGGGCCGGCCAACCAGACGATCGGGCTGCCCTCGACCGAGCTCTCGATCGAGATCCGTCGCGAGGGCTACCAGCCGTTTGCGACCAAGGTCGTGCCGCAGCCGGGCCTCACGCGCGTGCTCGAATACCGCCTGCTCACGCCCGAGCAGGTGCGCCAGGCGCGCATTCCGCCGGTGATCCGCACGCACACGGGCGGGCAGCTGCGCCGCATACCGACGGGCCATTACGTGATGGGCAGTTCACGCCGCGAGCCGGGCCGGCGCACCAACGAAGTCGAGCACGAAGTGGTGTTGCAGCGGCAGTTCTATGTGGGCGTATACGAAGTGACGAACGCCGAGTTCCGCCAATTCCAGCCCGAGCATTTGTCGGGCGTGGTGCGCGACCGCTCGCTCGACCAGGATGATCACCCGGTCGTCAACGTGACCTGGAATGATGCCGCGGCCTACTGCAATTGGCTGAGCGGGCAGGATGGACTCCCGCCTGCGTACACACAGCAGGGGGATACGTACGTGTTGGCGAAGCCGGTCACCACCGGATACCGCTTGCCGACCGAAGCGGAGTGGGAATGGGCCGCGCGCTACGAGAACGGACAGGCCACCCGGCGCTATCCCTGGGGCGCCTCGCTCCCGGTCCCGGAGAATTCAGGGAACTTTGCCGACAAACGGGCGCTCGCAGTCAACGCTACCGCCGTAGAGAACTATGAGGACGGATTCGTGACCACGGCCCCGGTGGGCAAGTTTCCGGCAAGCCCGCTCGGGCTGTACGACATCGGCGGGAACGTGACCGAATGGGTCCATGATTTCTACACTGTGTATCCGGAAGGGTCACCGATGACGACCGACCCGCTGGGACCCGACTCGGGGCCCCAGCACGTCGTGCGCGGTTCGAGCTGGCGCAGCGCCAATGTGGCGGAGCTGCGCCTGGCGTGGCGCGAACACGCGGACGGCAAAGCGCAACACATCGGCTTCCGGATTGCGAGGTACGCTGAATGAACACGCCCATCAGAGACTCCACACGAACACCGCGCCGTTACCCGGCGGCGTGGATCACGCTCGCGCTCCTGGCGCTCGCACCGGTTGGTGCGCTGGTGTCACAGGATGCGCCCAAGCCTGCAACGCCGGAGGAAGGAGCACCGGCTGCGAAGGAAGCACCGCCGGCCGCAAAGAAGACGCCGGCGTCAAAGCCCGCGGCGGACTCCACCAAGCCCGCTGCTGATTCGACCAAGGCCTCCACTGCGAAAGCGCCTGCCGCGGGTGCTGACAAAGGCGAGGCCGGCAAAGCGCCAGCCAACGGCGAGCAGGCCGACAAGGGCGACGACATCGACAAGTCGCAGGCTCCTACCATCTTCGTTCCAACCCAGAAAACATCGGCAGACAACAGTGCAACATTCCCGATCGACATCTGAAGCCTCCGCGCCAGCCCCGGCTGCGCGCGCGACGCCACGCAGCTCTCAGCAGAGCGAGTTCCTCTTCAGCACCTTCGCGTTGATCATCACCGCGATCCTGGTGCATGCGCTCTACGTGGTGCACATCCGCCCGCGCGGCGACGCCATCATGGCCGAGCAGTTCGCGAAGATGCGCGTCCAGGCCAACTACGTGCCGGAGCGCTCGATCTACATCGTGGTGCACGAGTACGAGCCCGAGGTGTGCATCATCCTGATGATCTGGTCGCTGATCCTGCTGGGTCATCGCATGGTCGACAATCGCGCACAGCGCAAGCTCCTGGCATCGGGACTGCTCAACATCCCGCCGGGCATGCGCATCCTGCCGAAGGACACGCGCGAGTACGCGCGACAGATGGAAGCGCTCGATCCCAAGACCCAGGAGCTGCTCCTGCCGCGCGCGATCGTGGCATCGCTCGAGCGCTTCGGCTCGACCGACAACATCCATGACGCCGCCGAGGCGGGCCGCGCGGTGTGCGAGTCCGAGGCCGAGCGTCTCGACTCCGAGCTCTCGATGGTGCGCTACACGGTGTGGGCGATTCCCGCCATCGGGTTCGTCGGCACGGTGCGCGGTATCGGCGCGGCGCTCCAGCAGGCGCACCAGGCGGTGTCCGGGAACATCAGTGGCGTCACCGAAGCGCTCGGCATCACCTTCAACGCCACGTTCACCGCGCTCACCTCGAGCATCATCGTGATGTTCTTCCTGCACCAGCTGCAGCTCGCACAGGAACGCATGGTGCTCGATACCTCGAGCTACCTGGACCAGCATCTGCTGCGGCACATGCGCGCGTCCTGAAGCCGAACCAGCCGAGCACGATCACCGTGAGCAGGGGTGCCATCGAGATCAACGACGCCGGCGTGCTCGTCGCCGTCGATGGTGTCGTGCGGCAATCGAGTCCCGGCTACGCGTTGCTCGATCGCGAGCCCACCGTGGTGGGCGAACCGGCGCTGCACGCCGCGCGCATCGAGCCGCTCAACATCAACAATCGCTTCTGGAACGAGCTCGACGAGCGGCCGCTCCTGGTGCGCGCCGCCGCCGGACGCTCGCATGCGGATCTCGCGTACCTGCACCTCGCGCACATCTGGCGCGACCTTGCCGAGCCGCCGCAGGCCGTGCGCTTCGCGGTGCCGGCGACGTTGCGCCCGCAACAGCTGGCGCTCCTCCTCGGGATCGCGCGGGAAGCGCGCGTGCCGGTGGCCGGGTTCGTCGACACGGCCGTCGCGCTGGCCAGCACTGCGCCCGATAGCGGCCGGCTGCTCTACGTCGATGTCCATTTGCACCACACGGTGATCACCGCAGTCGCCGTCGGCGAGCGCGCACGCCGTGAGCGCTCCGAGCTCGCGCGCAATGCGGGCTGGCTCGCATTCACCGACACGTGGTTGAGCATGGTCGGCCGCGAGTTCGTGGCGCGCACCCGCTTCGATCCGCTGCATCGCGCCGCCGTCGAGCAGCAGTTGTTCGACGCGTTGCCCGGCTGGCTCGAGCAGCTGCAGACGAGCGATGCGATCGAGATCGAGCTGCCGTTCGAGGGCGAGACGCATTCGGTGCGGCTCACGCGCGAGCAATTCGCGCTCGAGGCCGACGGTCTCTACACGGAGCTCCTGATGCGCGTGCATCGGCTGCGCACGCCGGGCCACGCGACCACCATCGTGCTCGGCGACCGCGCCGCACTGTTGCCCGGGCTCGCGCAACGCTTTGCCGAATTCAACGACTGCAGCGTGGTGCGCAGCTCCCCGGGCGCCGCCGTGATTGCCGCCGCCGCGCTCGACGGCGAGGCGACGGGCGATGACACCGTGCAACTGCTATGCGCGACGCCGCGTCTCGATGCGGGGATCACGCGCCTGCCGTGGAAGAGCCTGCAGGATGCGCGCCCGGCGGATGTCGTGGCCGCGCCTTCGCACCTTTTGTATCGGGGGCAGGCCGTGGCACTCGGTCCCGAACCATTGCACATCGGTCTCGCCCCGCCGCGCGATCGCGGCCCGGCGCTCAGCGTGGTCGGCGCCGCGGCCGGTGTGTCACGCCTGCATTGTTCGGTGTTGCGCCTGCCGAGCGGCGCCGTGGTCGTCGATCACAGCCGCTACGGCACCTGGCTCAACGACGAGCGGGTCTTCGGCCGCGCGACGCTGCGCGCCGGCGATCGCCTGCGGCTCGGCCGCCCGGGCGTGACACTCGAGCTGATCACTTCGGGCTGAGCCATGCCGCGCAATCGCCGCCACACCGAAGTGTTCACGATGTCGTTCCTCGACTGCATCTGCTGCGGTTTCGGCGCGGTCGTGCTCGTGTACGTGATCATCAGCGCGACTGCGGGCGTCACCCGCGTGCACCAGGACGACGACCTCAAGGGCGAGGTCAACAAGCTCGAGGAGCAGGTGCTCGAGGGCTACAAGAACCTGGTCGTGTTGCGCAACACGACGCAGGTGACCACCAGCCAGTCGAGCAAGGCCTCCGGGCGCATCGCGCAGATCCTCGAGGAGCTGGAGAAGACGCGCGTCGAGCTCTCGACCTACACCGGCGACACGCTCTCGAAGCAGGAGCACATCAACCAGCTCAAGTCCGACATCCGCGCGCTGGAAGAGGGCAACCGGCGCCTGGAAGCGGGCTCGAAGGACGTCGCCGAAGCCGGGCAGAACGTGCGCGCCTTCAAAGGCACCGGCAACCGGCAATACCTCACCGGCATCACGGTCACCGGCAAGCACGTGCTCATCCTCATCGACATGTCGGCGAGCATGCTCGATGAGACGCTGGTCAACATCCTGCGCATGCGTAACCTCCCGGACATCCAGAAGATGCTCGCGCCGAAGTGGCAGCGCGCGGTCTCGACCGTCGACTGGCTGACGACGCAGATTCCGCCCGACAGCGAATTCCAGGTGTACGCGTTCAACACCGAAGCGCACTCGATGATCGAGGGGAGCGACGGCAAGTGGCTCAAGGCGACCGACCCGCGTCCGCTCAACGCCGCGGTGGCAAAGCTCAGGCACACGCCGCCGCACGACGGCACGAGTCTCATCAATGCGTTCAACGCCGCAAAGACGCTCGATCCACTGCCCGACCAGATCCTGCTGATCACCGATGGGCTCCCGACGCAGGGCGCGACCGCGCCCGCGATCCGCAAGGCGGTGGAAGTCGAGCAGCGCGCGAAGCTCTTCGATCAGTCGCTGGGGGCGCTGCCGCCGCACGTGCCCGTGAGCACCATCCTGATGCCGATGGAAGGCGATCTGCCGGCGCCCGCGCGCTTCTGGCGCCTGGCGCGTGAGACCGGCGGTGTCTTCATGATGCCGGCGAAGGACTGGCCATGAAGCTCAAGCGCCACACCACCGAAGTCTTCAGCATGTCGTTCCTCGACTGCATCTGCTGCGGCTTCGGCGCGATGATCCTGATCCTGGTGCTCACCGAGACCGGCCAGCCGATCGTGCTGGAGAAAGTGCGCACCGACATGCACGGCCAGGTGGCGAAGTTGCAAGCCGAGCTCTACGAGATCCGCGGCGAGACCGACATCCTCAACCGCGACCTGAAGGGCCGCATCGAGCAGCTGTCACTCGAGAAGAGCAAGCTCGCGAAACTGCAGGGCGACCTGAGCACCGTCAAGGGCCAGTACCAGAGCAGCCAGAAGGAATCGGAGATCGAGAATACCGAGGAGGGACAGCTCGTATCCGCGTACCAAAAGCTGACCGACGAGATGGAACGGCTCCTCAAGGCCGGCTACCACCGCCCGAAGAATTCCGCCATCGGCGGCATCCCCGTCGACAGTGAGTACATAATCTTCGTGGTCGACACGTCGGGCAGCATGCAAGAGAATCACTGGGACCAGGCGCGCAAGATGATGGAGGAAATCCTCGACATCTACCCGCACGTCAAGGGCATCCAGGTGATGGACGACGAAGGCGCTTACATGTTCGATGGCTATCGCGGCCAGTGGATCGCGGACACGCCCGCGCGGCGCAAGGCGATCATGGACCGCTTCAAGACCTGGACCTCGTTCAGCAACTCGAACCCGGTCGAAGGGTTGCTTGCGGCCGTGCGCACGTTCTGGGCCCCGGACAAGAAAGTGAGCGTCTATTACTTCGGCGACGACTTCCCCGGCGAGTCGATCCAGGCCGTGCTCGACCAGATCGATCGCGCCAATCACAGCGAGAGCGGCGAGCGCCGCGTGCGCATTCACGCCATCGGCTTCCCGATGCCGCCGCGCGCGCCGCAATTCGGCAACACGCGCTACAGCGCGCTGATGCGCCAGGTGTGCGAGAGGAACGGCGGCACCTTCGTCGGCATGGAAAGCTGATGCACACAAGGAAAGCGTTGGGAGGACTCGCGCTCCTCCTGCTGGTCGCCGCGGGATTCAGCGGCTGCGGTGGCGTGAACATCGCGACCGAGTCGAACATGCCCACGCCGCTCGTCGACCAGATACCGGTCACGGTCGGGATCTACTACAGCGACGATTTCGCGAAGGCCACGCACGCCGAGGAACGCTGGGGCACGGACTGGAAGGTCGATCTCGGCCCTTACCACGTGCACATGGCGGACAAGCTCTTTGCCGCGGAATTCCGCGAGACCGTGGCGGTCACCGACATCAAGTCCTTGCCGCAGGACCCACCGTACAAGGCCATCCTCGAGCCGCGCATCGAGCAGTTCTCCTTCATCACGCCGCGCGACACCGGCGCGAAGTACTTTGCGGTCACGATCCGCTATCGGCTGAACGTCTATGCGCCGAACGGCACGCTGGCCGATTCGCTGACCTTCACCGGTTACGGCAGCAACGGTGCGGGCAGCGGCATGACGAGCACCAAGCCGATGATCGCGGCGACCAAGGCGGCGATGCGCGATGCCGCGGCCAAGTTCCTGGTGCAGTTCCCCGAGCAGGATGTCGCGAAGCGCCTCATCGCCGGCGAGCCGTTGGTCGAGGCGAAGCAGCAGGTCGCGCTCGGCGGCGCTGCCGGGGCTGGCGCGGCGGCGGGTGCGAGCGACAGCGTGAAAGTGGATACCGTGCCCATCGTCGATCCGACGCCGGAAACCGCGGCGCCAGGGGCGGTCCCCGGACAACCTGCGCCGGCGCGAGCGCCGGCGGCGACTACCACGCCGGCCGCAGGCGGCCAGGCGCCGAGCACGGACGCGCCCAAGCCGCCGGCAGAGTCGCAACCGACCACGGATCAACCGTCGTCGCCAACGCCGTCCGGCAGTGAAACACCCCCGACGCGGACAACGGGCGGCGAGACACCGACACCGCCATCGGCCGGAGACGCGAAGACGCCGCCGGGCGCAGACAACAAGACGCCGGCGTCCGGCGGCGACTCACCGCCGCCTTCGACGCAGCCGCCGAATTAGTTCGCTCGCGTTGCTTCAGATCCGCGGCAGATCAGCTGCGGACGTAAATCGTTTCCTTGTAGCGCACACCGACGGTCTCGACCGGCTCGCCGTTGACGAAGCGCGGCCGATAGCGCGCGCGCTTGATGGCGCTCAGCACCGAGTTGCCGGCGGTATCGCTCGAGTCGTGGTCGCCGAGCTTGGCATCGCGCACGCGGCCCTCGGGCGTGACCGTGAACTCGATCTCGGCGTAGTGCGGCGTGTACTTGTCGGCTGCCTCATGCGGAGGCCGGGTGATCGATGGCGCGCGATAGATGACCGGGTACGGACTGTCGAGCGCCGCGGTTCCAGGCGCTCCCGGCTCGCTCAACGCCTTCCACGCGTCGCGGTAGGTGTTCATCGCCTGGCGCCACTGGCCCGCGGTGATGCGCCAGTCGCCGAGCTCGATCAACGTCTGCCCGCGCCCCGCGTTGTCCTCGCCCGGGTGCGCATCGTAGATCTTCATCGCGGCTTCGAGCGCGTTCTCGCCATCCGGGTTGAGCACGCTCGCCGTGCTCACGCCGTTGGCGCTCGCGGGAGTGGACACCGGCCCCGCGACGCCGCCGATGTCACCGGCATTCTCCGGAGAGCCCTCCGGACGCTCCGGCCCATAGAGGAATTCCATCCGGTAGGTGCGCGCGATGCCGCGCAGCGGACTGATCATCCGCATGTCGGTCTCGCCGCCTTTGCGCGCGATGTCGAGTGCGCGCGCATGGATCTGCCGCGCGGTCGTGAAGCGGCCCTGCGATTCGAGCCAGCTCGCGGTGCGCTCGAGCGCGGGCAGGATCCGCGGATCGTCCCGGCCGTAGGTCGTCTCGGCGAGCCGCAGCGCGTACTGTTGCTCGCGTTGCGCATCGTCGTACTGGTTGAGCGCGGAGTAGCCGGCGATCAGCGGGTCGAGGAGCTCGAGCTGCGCCGGGTTGAAGAGGCCGTCGATCTTGCGGCTCACGTCCACGGCGCGCTTCAACGCGTCGGTGGAGGCGGCATAGTCGCCGCTCGCCGCGTACGTCATGCCGAGCCCGAAGAGCGGCTGGATGATCTCGTGCGAGAAGCCGCCCTGGTTGGACTCGACGATCTTCACGGCGCGCTTGTAACTGGTTTCCGCGCCGCTGTAGTCCTTGACGCGCAGTTGCGTGGTGCCGAGATTGATCAGCGGGTTGACGAGTTGCGGGCCGTTCGGCCCGAACTCCTGCTCGGTCTGCTCGATCAGCTGGCGCGCGGGCACCAGCGCTTCGGCGAAATGCCGGCTGTCGAATTGCTGGCGGAACGCCTTATAGGTCCCGGCCCGATTCGAGCTGGCATCGGGTGCGGCCGGTGTCTCCTCAGCCGGCGTGGGCGGTGCTTTCGCGTCGGTCTTCTTGTTTTTGTCGGGCTTGGCGGAAGGTGTTGTGGTCGCGGGCGGCGTCGCTTGCAACGTCGTCGCCTGCGCGAGCGCCACGGCGCCTGAGGCCATCGCGATGAGGATGATGGATCTGAAGGGGATCACGCGCCGTCCTCCACCGGAACCGACCGGGCCCGCGCACGCCATGAAGAACACGCGTCAGTATACCCAGCCTCGGGGACGGGTCGGCACGGCACGGAGATGAACTTGGACATTCAGGTGCAGGACGAGTTCGTCCCGGCCAGGCCCGGCTCGGTCACCCCGGGTTGTCGAGGTTATTCGGTGCCGGGCCGCGCAGGCGCTGCGCCAGGCGGACGAGGAGCGGCGAGAGCACCAGGTACAGCAGGTAGATCATCAGCGGACCGAGCACGGCCCAGCCGATCACCGCGTGCAGGATGGCATCGCGCAGGACGCTGAAGGTGTGCGCGCCGCCGCTGCCGAACACATCGAGGCTGGCGCGCATCGACAACGGCTCGCTGTGCGCATGAACGATGTGCTCGCCGAGGCGCACGAACGGGATGATCAACAGCAGTTGCAGCGGCGTCATGGCGAAGTGCACCGTCTGGATGGCGATGAGGTTGAGCCGCCAGAACAGGGCGGCCACCGTGCACAACACCATCGTCGTGCCCAGCACTGGGAAGATCCCGATGCCGATGCCGAGCGCGAGACTGAGCGCGATCTTGGCCGGCGTGATGCCCTGCATGAGCAGGATCACGAGCGGCGCGATCACCCGCCGGTGGATGAATTCCTTCATGGAGTGAGAGACCCGCCCCGAGGCCGCGGAAACGCTGGAGTGCGGGCATTTTCCACTACAATCGGCACCAACAACAATGAACCAGCCCAAGCCCCAGGCAGATCCACGGTGGACCGCCCTCGTCGCGGGCGGCAACGGCTTGGTCGGCAGCCGCCTGCTTGAGGCGCTGGCGGGGACCTGGGAGTGCGCGCGCGCCATCGCCGTCACGCGCCGGCCGCTGGTCTACGATCACCCCAAGGTCGCCAATCGCATCGTGCGCTTCGAAAAACTCGAGGAGTCGCTCGCCGGCACGCACGCGGACGTCGCCTTCTGCTGCCTCGGCACGACGATCAAGACCGCGGGATCACAGGAGGCCTTCCGCCAGGTCGATTTCGACTACACGCTGGCCTTCGCGCGCGCGGCGCTCAAGGCCGGCGTCAAACGTTTCGTCCTGAATTCCTCCGTGGGCGCGGACCCGGACGCGAAGACGTTCTACCTGCGTGTGAAGGGTGAGACCGAAGCGGCGGTAGCCCAGGTCGGGTTCGCATCGCTCGACATCCTGCAGCCGAGCCTCCTGCTCGGTGTGCGCAGCGAACTGCGGCCTGCGGAGCTGGTGATGATGGGTGTGCTGCCGATCTTCAGTCCCCTCATGCTCGGCAAGAGTGAGCAGTTTCGCCCGATTCGCGCGAGCGTGGTGGCCGCGGCCATGGTCGGCGCCACGCACTCCGGCCGCAAAGGAATCTACCGCTACACCTGGCGGGCCATCCATGAGCTGGCCGCGCGCAAGGCGCCACGACGCTAGCGCTCTGCGCCCAGCGCTCGCGGGTCGGTAAGGCTCAGGGATTCTCGCAGGCGCGCGTCAGCGCGAGGCCGGCAGGCGGATGGTCTCGTGGCGCTCGAGGAGGCCGAGAAGAATACCGGCGGCGAGCGCAAGCAGCGGGTCGGTGATCTCCGCGGAGCGCTCCGGGAGCCAGAGCTGCGTCACTTCGATGCCTGCGAGCAGCAGCGCCGTCAGACCCGTCGCGATTCCCAGCGAAGTGCCCCGGCGCAGGAGCAGCCACACGAGCGAGAAATACCAGAAGCACTTCTCGAGCAGCACGGAGTAGTTGACCTCCAGGCTGTCGCTGAGTGAGTTCATGAAGGGCACCCAGCTGAAGGAATGCGGCTGGGCGAGAAATACGTACGGCTTGAGTCCTTCCTCGATGATCACGCCGGCGAGCAGGATCGCGAGCACCGTGGCGCGCCTGCGATCCGGGATCACCGCCATCAACGCCGAGGCGGGAATACAAATAACCAGCGCCAGCAGCTCCGAGGGCACGAGCACCTTGCCGACCACCATGATGCGTCCGAGCAGCACGACGGCGGCGATGACGGCAAACGCATGCAGCACGTACTCGCGCCGCCACAGCCGGCGGATCGCGTAGCCCGCGATCAGCCAGCCGACGACGTAGCGGTACGTGTCGAGCGCGCTGAACTGCGGATCGACGAAGAGCGGCTTGAGCGCGTCCTTGTACTTCTGCCAGTCGATCGTCGGCACGAACGGCGCGAGACGAAAGCCGAGCCACAGCAGGAGGATCCCGAGCGGCACAGGGTCGGGCCGGCCGGGCGCGATGCCGGGGACGCGGATGGTCGAGCCGATCTCGAGATAGATGAGCGCGATCAGGCCGCCGCCCAGGGTGCCCGCGGCGTTGAGCACCACGTCGGTGAGACTCGAGACGCGCGACGGCGCATGGACCTGCAGCATCTCCAC
>Ga0126377_10002406_pt1 | contig 12871 bp, 7 predicted proteins | sample PanSoiMetPlot_22_FD_92647 | JGI IMG/M metagenome (GOLD analysis project Ga0126377, IMG submission 92647) | Tropical forest soil microbial communities from Panama - MetaG Plot_22 | ecosystem: Environmental > Terrestrial > Soil > Tropical forest > Bulk soil | place: Panama | collected 2016-02-17
GAGGCCGCGCCCGGCGGCGTCGCGCGCGACGCCCGCGCCGTGGATGCCGCCTCCGATGACGAGCAGGTCGCAGTCAGCCACGCGGGAGCACGCGCTGCACGGCGTCGGCCCAGGCGGCGCGGCGCTCGGCGCGCTCGTCGGCAGGCATCGCCGGCTCGAAGCGCGCCTCGGCGCGCCACTGCGCCGCGAGCTGGCGCGGCGACTCGAAGAGCCCGCCCTGCAGCCCCGCGAGCAGCGCGGCGCCCAGGGCCGTGGTCTCCGTGACGGCCGGGCGCTCGACGGGCAGGCCGAGGATGTCCGCGAGGAACTGCATCGCGTAGCCGTTGCGCGAGAGGCCGCCGTCCACGCGCAGCGACGCGGGCCGCTGCGCGCCGTCGGCCGCCATGGTGTCCAGCAGGTCCGCGGTCTGGTGGCCCACGGACTGCAGGCCCGCCGCGACGACGTCCTCGGTGCTCGTGTCGCGCGTGAGGCCGAGGATGGCGCCGCGCGCGCGGGCGCTCCAGTGCGGCGCGCCCAGGCCCGTGAAGGCCGGCACGAAGTGCACGCGGCGGCGCGGGTCGGCCCGGCGCGCCAGGGCCTCGGTGCCCTCGGCCTTCTCGATGACGTGCAGGCCGTCGCGCAACCATTGCACGGTGGAGCCCGCGGAGAAGATGCTGCCCTCGAGCGCGTAGCTGACCCTGCCCCGCAGCCGGTAGCCCACCGTCGTGAGCAGCCTGTGGCGCGAGAGCGGCGCGGTCGCGCCGGTGTTCAGCAGCACGAAGCCGCCCGTCCCGTACGTGGCCTTGATCGTGCCCGCGTCCCAGCAGGCCTGCCCGATGGCCGCGGCCTGCTGGTCGCCCGCGATGCCGGCGATGGGGATCGGCGCGCCGAAGTGCCCGGGCGCCGTCGCGCCGAAGTCCGCCGCGCTGTCGAGGACCTCCGGCAGCAGCGCGCGCGGCACGCCGAACAGCGAGAGCAACTCGTCGTCCCAGCGCTGGCGGTGGATGTCGAAGAGCAGCGTGCGCGAGGCGTTGGTGGCGTCGGTGGCGTGGCGCGCGCCGCCCGTGAGGCGGTGCAGCAGCCAGCAGTCGATGGTGCCGCAGAGCAGCTCGCCGCGCTCGGCGCGCGCGCGGGCGCCCGGCACGTGCTCGAGCAGCCACGCGACCTTGGTGGCGGAGAAGTAGGGGTCGAGGAGCAGGCCGGTGCGCTGCTGCACGCGCTCGCCGTGGCCCGCGGCGGCGAGCGCCTCGCAGGCCGGCGCTGTGCGCCGGTCCTGCCAGACGATCGCGTTGTGCAGCGGACGCGCGGAGGAGCGCTCCCACAGCACCGTGGTCTCGCGCTGGTTGGTGAGGCCGATGGCGGCCACGTCCGCCGCCTGCAGGCCGCGCGCCGCGAGCACCTCGCGGACCACGGCCAGCGTGTCCTGCCAGATGCGCTCGGCGTCGTGCTCCACCCAGCCGTCCCGCGGGAAGACCTGCGGCAGCTCGCGCTGGGCGGTCCCGCCGGGCCGGCCCTCGGGGTCGAAGAGCATGGCGCGGGTGCTGGTGGTGCCCTGGTCGATCGCGAGGAGGAAGCGTGCGGCCGGCATCGCGGGCTCCGGAGGCGGTGCGGCGGCCAGCTTAGCCCGCAGCCCCGGCAGGCCTTCGCGTCAACTCCGGATGAAAAGCTGCCGATAGGTAGCCGCTGCCCATGGACAGCCGCAGCCGGAGGGCCGGCCCGGCGCCGACGGGCAGCCACGGCCCGGCCGTGGCCGCGCAGCTGCCGGACGAACAACGAGCGAGAGAGCCCATGACTGCACCGTTCCGCTTCGTGCACTGCTCCGACGTGCACCTCGACACGCCGTTCCGCTGCGCCGACGACGGGGTGCGCGCCGCGCTGGCGGAGGGCAACCGCGACGCGTTCCGCCGCCTGATCGACCTGTGCCTCTCGGAGAAGGTGGACGCGCTCCTGGTCGCGGGGGACCTGTTCGACGACGAGCGGCTCTCGTTCGGCACCGAGGAGTTCCTGCTGGAGCAGGTGTCGCGGCTGACGTCCGCGGGCATCCACGTGGTCGCGGCGGCCGGCAACCACGACCCGGGCGGCGCGGGCCTGCGCTCGGCGGCCATCGCCTGGCCCAAGGAGCGCTTCACGATCCTGCGCGGCCCCGAGCCGCAGGAGATCCTCGTGCGCTCGGGCGAGAAGATCGTCGGGCGCGTGCTGGGCAACGGCCACGCGAGCGGCTCGGAGAGCAAGAGCCTGCTGGGCAAGTTCATGACCGCGCACGGCGACGAGCCGAGCGTGGCGCTGCTGCACTGCCACGTCGAGAACGCCGACGGCTCCGGCAACCACCCGAAGCTGGCGCCGTGCACGATCGGCGAGCTGGCCGCGCTCGGCTGCCGCTACGTGGCGCTGGGCCACGTGCACCGCCGCCAGCGCCTCGGCAACCACGCCATCCACTATCCCGGCACGCTCTGCGGCCACCACGCGGACGAGACCGGCGCCCAGGGCGCGCTGCTGGTCAGCGTCCCGACCCGCGGCGAGCCGCAGGTCGAGTTCCGCCCGCTGGCCACCATCCGCTGGGAGACGCTGACGCTCAAGGGGCTCGAGCGCACGGCGGACGTCGCGGCGCTCAAGATGGTCGCGGCGCAGGCCTTCGAGGCGCTGCGCAAGCAGCCCGACGTGCTGCCCGGCCAGCAGTGGATGCTGCGCGTGGCGCTCACGGGCCCCTGCGCGATGGCCCGCGAGCTGCAGGAGGAGGACTTCGTCGAGGAGCTCGCCGAGGAGCTCGCCGCGGAGCTGCAGCCGCAGGGCGTGCTGTCCGTCGTCGTGAGCGACGAGGGCGTGACGCTGCCGTGCAACCTCGCGGACCACCGCGGCCAGCCGCACCTGCTCGGCCTCGCGCTCGAGGTGATCGACGCGCTGGGCGACGACGCCAAGCTGCTCACCCACCTGCACGCCGGCCCGCTCGCGGGGATGCCGCACGGGAGCGCCGAGGAGAAGCGCGCGTGGCTGCGCACGCTGCTGCCCGACCTCGACCGCGCCGCCGCGGAAGCCCTCCTCAAGGAGACGACACCATGAGACTCGACCGCTTCCACGTCGACGCCTTCGGGACGCTGAAGCGTTTCGAGGGGCGCGGGCTCGCCAGCCATCCGCTGGTCGTGATGCAGGGCGAGAACGAGGCGGGCAAGTCCACGTTCCTCGAGTTCTTCACGAGCATCCTGTTCGGCTTCTCGCCGGCCGACCGCGCGACGCACCCGTACATGCCGTGGGGCGGCGACGTGCTGGAGGGCCAGGCGTCCTTCACGATGTCCGACGGCAAGAGCGTGCAGGTCAGCCGCCGCATGCGCCACGCGCCCGAGGGCAAGCTCACGGAGGGCTCGGCCGAGACCGCGATCGGCAACAAGCCGCTGTCGCACCTCGGCACGGTGACCCGGCGCCTGTATCGCAGCTTCCACGCCATCTCCCCCACCGAGCTGGGCAACCTGGACGACGACGCGTGGCAGGCCGTGGAGGAGCGCCTGCTGGGCGGCAGCCACCTGCCGTGGCTGCGCACGTCGCGCGAGGCCACGCTGCGCATCGAGGGCCACGCCTCCGAGCTGTGGCGCGAGGAGCCGCGCGGCCGCACGCGCTCGCGCCGGCTGCAGCTCGAGCTGCGGCGCCTGCGCCGCGAGCGCGCCATCGCCGCGGACCGCGCGCGCCGCCTGGCGCAGCTCCGCGAGCTCATCGCCGGCAAGGCCTGGCACCTGCAGGGCGCCGAGGAGCAGCTCGACGAGATGAAGACGCAGCTGCAGCGCGCCGAGCGCCTGCTGCCCGTGCTGCGCGGCATGCAGGAGATCGAGGAGCTGCGCCAGCGCGCCAACGAGCGCCTGCAGCGCGACGACTTCCCGGCGGACTGCCGCGCCCAGGTCGCCGCACTGCGCCAGGCCGTGCAGGCGCGCGCGGCCGAGTGCGAGTCGCTGACGCAGGAGATCGCCACGGCCGAGATGCGCACCCGGCTCTCCGAGGCCGACACGTCCATCATCACGGCCGAGCAGGAGATCCGCGCGCTGGTGAGCGAGGCCGCGGTGCACCACCAGGACCTGGCGCACCTGAACGACCTGGACCGCGAGCGCGACGCGCAGGAGGCGGTGCTGCAGGAGCGCGCCGCGCAGCTCTTCACCGGGCCGCTCGACGCCAGGGCGCGCGACGCGCTGTCGCGGCTCGGCCTGGCCGAGCTGGCCTCGCGCATCAAGGCGTGGGAGGACGCGCGCCGCCAGCCCGACCTCGCCGAGGAGACCGTGCGCCAGGCCAAGGAGGCCGTGCGCGGCTGCGAGCTGGACTTCGAAGCCATCCCGACCATCGACACCGAGCGCAAGATGCGCCAGCGCGAGGAGCAGCTCCGCGTGCTGCAGTCGCGCGAGGACGTGCTCGCCGCGCTCAAGAAGGAGGTCGACCCCACCAAGGGCCAGCCGGCCAAGAAGCTGGTGGTCCCGCTCAAGAAGCCCAGCAAGAAGATGGGCCGCGCCCTCGCCCTGATCGCGGGCGCCGGCCTGGCGGGCGTCGCGGCGGCCATGGGCGGCACCTCGGCCATCGTCACGGCGGGGCCGGTGGCGCTGGGCCTGCTGGCCGCGGGCGTGATGACGATGCGCGCCAAGTCCGAGATCGTGGCCTCCGGCACGCCCGACCAGGCGCGCATGGAAGCGCTGCAGCGGGAGTGCCAGAAGCTGCGCGCGGGCCTGGAGCTGCACGACTTCGAGCTCGTGGCCGGCCACCTCGAGAAGGCGCAGCAGGCGCTCTCGCTCGTGGCCTCGCGCCCGGAGCTCGAGCGCCGCCTCGTGGCCGCGCGCCAGCGCGTCGAGGACAGCAACCGCCGCGTGCAGCAGAAGGTCGCCGAGCGCGACCGGGCGCGCGCGAGCATCACCGAGCTCCTCGCGGCGATGCCGGTGTCGCCGCAGCGCCTCGAGATGCCGGGGCAGGACCTCTCGAACGACCTCGAGGAGATGCGCAGCGTGCTGCGCGAGATGACGCGGCTGCAGGGCGAGCGCGAGGCCGTGGCCCGGCGCGCGCGCGACCGCGAGACGCGCGGCGGCCAGCTGGCCGAGAAGCTCGAGACCGTGCTGCCCGGCGCCGCCATGGACGCCGCCACGCTCTGGCACGAGAAGCTGCAGCTGGCCCTGGCCGCGCGCCGCAAGGCCGAGGACAGCCAGCGCATGCTGCCGAACCTCAAGGAGCGCAGGACCAGCAGCTCCAGCGCGCTGGCCACCGCGCGCACCGAGCTGGCCGGCTTCGAGCAGCGGCTCGCGAAGCTGGACGCCGAGGGCGGCCAGGCCGAGGCGGGCCTGAACTGGCTGGAGCAGGCGCGCAACTGGATGTCCGACGCCGAGAAGCTCGAGCGCGCGCTGCACGAGCGCTTCCCCGACTGGCGCGAGCGCAACGAGGAGGCCCAGGCCGCGCAGGCCGCCGGCGAGACGCTGGACCTGCGCACCGACCAGCGCGTGGCCCTGTCGCGCCTCATCGAGCAGCTCGAGCAGGCGGTCAACAAGCTCAAGAACGAGGTGTCCGAGCTGAGCCTCGAGCGCGCCCGGCTGGACGCGCAGCGCGGCCTGGCCGACGTCGACGGCGCGATCGCCGCGCTGCAGGAGGAGATCCAGCGCACGGCGCGCCGGCACGACCGGCTGATCCTGCTCTCGGCGGTCGTGCGCGAGGCCGACGCCCGCTGGCGCGAGCGGCACCAGCCGGCCGTGCTCAACGCCGCGTCGGCGCACCTGCGCCTGCTGACCAACGAGCGCTGGGAGCGCCTCGAGACCGAGCAGCGCGACGGCCAGATGCGGCTCTACGTCAAGCGCTTCGACAACCGCCACGCCGTGCCGCTCGAGGCTCCCCTCTCGCGCGGCATGCGCGAGCAGTGCTGGCTGGCGCTGCGCCTCGCCCTCGCCGAGCAGCTCGACGGCCGCGAGCCGCTGCCGCTGGTCCTCGACGACGTGCTGGCCGGCTGCGACGCCGCGCGCCTCGAGGCGGCGGCCAATCTGCTGGCCGACATCGGCACGCGCCGCCAGGTGCTGATGCTCACGACGCACGAACACGTGGCCGAGGCGCTGCGCAACGCGCCGTCCGCAACGGTCGTGCACCTCCCCTCCTCCTCCGCCAAGAGCCGCCGCGGCGGCAAGGGCCACGAGCCCAAGGCCGAGTCCAAGGCCGAAGCGAAGTCGGAGTCGAAGTCCGACTCGAAGTCGGAATCGAAGGCCGAGGCGAAGTCCGAGTCCAAGTCCGAGTCCAAGGCCGAGTCGAAGGCCGAGTCGAAGGCCGAGTCCAGGCTGGAGCACAAGGAGGCCAAGGCCGAGCACAAGCCGGAGCTGAAGCCCGAGCCCAGGTCGGAGCCCCGTCCCGAGCCCAAGGCCGAGAGCAGGTCCGAGCCCAAGGCCGAACCCAAGGCCGAGCCGAAGGCGGAGCAGCCTCGGCAGGAGTCCCGGCCGGAGCCGAAGCCCGAGACCCGGCCGGAGACCAAGGTCGAGCCGCGGGTGGAGCTGCGCCCCGCGCCGCGCCACGACGTGCGCCAGGATGTTCGTCCCGACATCCGTCCCGACATGCGCATCGAGCTCCCCATCGAGGTGCGGCCCGAGCCACGCATGCCGGAATCACGTATGCCCGATTCGCGCATGGATGTCCGGTCCGAGCCGCGGCCCGATGCCAGGTCCGAGACCCGGATCGATGTGCGACCGGATGTCCGGATGGAGGTCACGCCCGAGCTGCGCGCGGACCTGATGCCCGAGGTGCGGGTCGAGCCCACGTCGGATCGACCTGACAACATGGATCCGAACGACATCAAACCGGAGCCTCACCCCGCGTGATGCACGGTTTTCGGCCCGGAACGGGCCAGAAGTGCGGCGTTTCCACAGCAGACGCTTGAAAAACGCCGCCTTTCGATAAAGTGAGGGGGTTCGAAGAGGCCGCGGTGCGTTGGGCGTCGCCGGGGGGTCCCCTTGCGAGGTGCCGGCGACCGGCGCGCCCGGTTATCTCTACTACCTCTCATTGGAGCTTTTCGATGCGGAAGTCCTTCAAGAAGGGCGTCCTGGCGACGCTGCTGGCCGTGACGGTCCTGACCACGAGCTGCTACGGCCCGTTCCAGGCCACGCGCAACCTGTGGAAGTGGAACGGTGACGTGTCGACGAACAAGTGGGCGCAGGAAGGCATGTTCCTCGTCCTGAACATCATCCCGGTCTACGGGCTGTTCATGCTCGGCGACGCGATCATCTTCAACTCGTTCGTGTTCTGGGGCGCTTCGAATCCCATCTCTCCCTCCGTCATGAACGACACGAACAGCGGTCTCGACAACGTGGCTGCGGCCTACGGGCTCAACTACAGCGCGGCCGGCATGCCGGTCCAGTCGTCTCGCTGACCCGCGCGTCGTGCGTTCACGAGGTCCGCGTCCCCCGCCGTGACGGGGGGCGCGGACTTCTGGTTTTCAGGGGGAGATCCCCGCGCCTGAGGGCGTGAGGCCGGCCGGAAGCGCCCGCGATGCCGGGGCGCGTGGCGCGCACGTGGCGGCGCCGGCCACGTGACGGAAGTCGCCGCGGCACTCATCATCGAGTGACCAACGGGCGCCCCCCGTCGTCGGGGACGGCTTGCGTTACAGTGCCCGTCCAAGACAGGTTTACGGCCGGCGTGTCCCCCCGCGCGTCTCCTCGGCGCCCGCGACGGAGCGCCGCCAGAGGGCACGACGCGGATGACCGGACGGAACGGCAGGGAGAGGGGCAGCGATCCGCCAAGGCGGCCGGCCGTGACGGCGCGGCGGGCGTCGCCGGTTCTCGGCCCGCTGCTCGTCCTCGCGCTCGCCGGCTGTAGCGCTGAGCACTACGCCGAGGCCGCCGACCGCGAGGTGGGCCAGATCCTCGCCGAGACGCGCGAGGCCGCGCTGGGTGAGCGCGCCACCTGGGTGCAGTACCCGCTCCAGGCGCCCGAGCCCCCCGCGGAGACGGTCCCGGCCGCCGCGCCCGAGAGCGCTGCCGCGCCGGCCGAGGGCGCACCCGCCGCGGCGCCGCAGGGTGCGGCCGAGGAGCCGGCGAAACCCGAGGGAGAGCCAGCGCAAGGCGAGCAGCAGCAGGCCGCCGAGGAGGCGCTGCAGGAGCCGGCGGAGCCCGCCGCCGCGCCCACGCCGCAGGCCGCGGTGGAGGCGCCCGCGGTGCCGCCGCCGGAGGCGCCGCCCGCGGAGGTGGTGCGGCTCGACCTCGTCGCGTCGCTGCAGCTCGCGGTCACGTCCGGGCGCGACTTCCTGGACCGCAAGGACGCGGTCTTCCAGCAGGGCCTGGCGCTCTCGCTGGTCCGCTACAACTTCGGGCCACTGCTCAACTCCACCATCGCGTACGTGTGGTCCAACCAGCAGCACGGGGACGCGGTGCAGAGGATCGGCGGCACGCTCGGCCTGACCCAGATCCTCCCGACGGGCGGGTCCTTCGGGATCGGCGGGCTGGTCAACAGCACGCTCTCGAGCAGCACCGAGGACCACTCGCTCTTCGACAGCGGCTTCAACGTGAGCCTCACGCAGCCGCTGGCGCGCGGCGCCGGCTACGAGGTGAGCCACGAGGCCCTCACGCAGACCGAGCGCGACATGGTCTACGAGGTGCGCGACTTCGAGCTGTTCCGCGAGGACTTCTCGATCGGGATCGCATCTGACTTCTTCGACCTGGTGAGCCAGCGCTCGCGGCTGGACAACCTGCACCAGCACGTCAAGGACGCCGAGTACGACCGCACCAAGGCCGAGGCGCTGCGGCAGGTGGACCGCAACCGCGACGAGGACGTGTTCCTCGCGCGGCGCCGGCTGATCGACGCCGAGAGCCAGCTGCTCTCCGCGCAGACCGACTACGAGGCCGCGGTGGACGACTTCAAGATCCGCATCGGGCTGCCGGCGGAGACGCCGGTGGAGATCGCGGACGAGCAGCCGCCCTTCCTGCCGGTGAGCCTCGACGAGGCCTCGGCCGTGGAGGTGGCGCTGCACAACCGGCTGGACCTGCTCACCGGCGAGGACCGCGTGGCGGACCAGGAGCGGCAGGTGCGCAACGCGCGCAACGGGCTGCTGCCCGACGTCGACGTCGGGCTCAACTACAACACGATCTCCAACGTGAAGGGCGACTTCGAGGACAGCCTCGTTCCCGACGACAACTGGAACGCCACGGCCGCGCTCACCGTGGGCCTGCCGCTGCAGCGGCAGCTCGAGCGGAACGTCTACCGCAACACGCTCATCGAGCTGGACCAGAGCCGCCGCAACCTGGACCTGCAGCGCGACCAGGTCGAGCGCGACATCGTCAACCAGCTCCGCGAGCTGCGGCAGATCGAGCAGCAGATCGACCTGCAGCGGCAGCAGATCACGCAGGAGCAGCGCGCCGTGGCGGTGATGGAGATCCGCTACGAGGCGGGCGACGTGGAGAACCGCGACCTGCTCGACGCGCGCCAGTCGCTGCTGGACGCGCAGAACGCGCTGATCGACCTGCTGGCGCGGCACTTCATCGCGCGGCTGACGCTGCTGCGGAACCTCGGCGTCCTGTTCATCGACCAGGACGGGATGTGGGTGACATGAAGGTCGCGGCGGTGGTGGCGATGCTGGTGGCGGTGGGCGCGGCGGCGGGCTGGGGCCTGACGCGCAAGCCCGACGGCTCGGAGGCCGCCGGCGGGGCGTCCGCGGGCATGCTCTTCACCGTGCCGCGCGGCGAGCTGGTGGTCACGCTCACCGAGAACGGCACGCTGACCGCCAAGGAGAGCAAGAAGATCAACTCCGGCACGGAGAGCCAGGGCAAGGTGACTTTCCTGATCGAGGAGGGCAAGGCCGTGGCCCAGGACGAGCTGCTGGCCAAGCTCGACACCACGGACCTCGAGAGCCAGGTGGAGCAGCTCGGCCTCGACATCGTGGGCGCGCAGGCCAACCTGCAGACCGCGAAGACGGAGCTGGACATCCAGAAGACCGACAACGCCGCCTCCACGGAGAAGGCGCAGCTCGCGCTGGAGAAGGCGCAGCAGGAGTTGGACAAGTACAAGGACGGCGAGGCGCCGGCCGAGCGCCGCAAGCTCGACGTGGCCATCAAGGAGGCCGAGACCAACCACAGCCGCAGCAAGAAGAAGTTCGAGGACAGCCAGAAGCTCTACGACCAGACCTACATCAACCGCAGCCAGCTCGAGCAGGACCAGATCGAGTACGAGCGCGCGGTGGTGAACCTCGACGGCGCCAAGCTCGACCTGCAGATGTTCGAGAAGTACACGCTGCCGATGGGCACGCGCGCCAAGGAGGTGGCCGTCTCCGACGCCGAGCGCGAGAAGTCCAACGCGGACAAGCGCGCGGAGTCCACGCTGCGCCAGAAGGAGGTCGCGGTCGAGCAGAACGACAAGAAGCTGACGATGCTCAACAAGCAGCTCGACAAGGCGCAGAAGGAGATCGCCAAGATGACGATCAAGGCGCCCATCCCGGGCATCGTGCTCTATGGCGACCCCGACGAGCCCTGGTACCGCGACAACATCAAGCTGGGCGGCGAGGTCTGGGGCGGCATGACGCTCTTCACGCTGCCGGACCTGCGCGTGATGCAGGTCAAGCTGCAGGTGCACGAGGCGGACATCAACAAGCTCAAGGAGGGCCAGACCGCCAAGGTGTCCATGGACACCTACCCCGGCGTGATCCTGGACGGCGACATCACGCGCATCGCGTCCATCGCGGACACGGGCCAGGACCGCTGGAACCGCGACCCCGAGGTGAAGAAGTTCACGGTCGAGATCACGCTCAAGGGCGGCGAGGACCTGCACCTCAAGCCAGGCATCTCGGCCAAGGCCGAGATCTTCATCGACAGGCGCGAGAGCACGGTCTACGTGCCGCTGCAGTGCGTGTTCCTGGAGGAGGGCAAGCACCTGTGCTGGGTGCAGGAGGGCGCGGGCGAGCCCAAGTGCATCGAGGTCACGCCCGGCCTCTCCAACGACAACTTCCTCGAGATCCTGTCCGGCCTCGACCCGGGCCAGACCGTGCTGCTCTACAACCCGCGCCTCGGCACGCCGCGCGCGCCCGGCGAGTCCGGCGACAAGGGCGAGAAGGGCGAGGGCAAGGCCGGGGACGGCAAGGACGAGGGCAAGGCCGAGACGGCCGCCGCGAGCACCAGCGCCGCCACCACCACGCCCTGATCCGGCCCGCGCCATGTCGACCCCCGTCCCCATCCTCGAGCTGAGCGGCGTCGAGAAGGTCTACGGCAGCGTGCAGAACCCGCTGCGCGTGCTGGCCGAGATCGACCTGCGCGTGGACGAGGGCGAGTACGTGGCGGTCATCGGGCCCTCGGGCTCGGGCAAGTCCACGCTGCTGAACATCCTCGGCTGCCTCGACAGCCCCACGCGCGGCAGCTACCGCATCGAAGGAGAGGACGTCGCGCGCCTCGACGACGGCGCGCTCTCGCGCGTGCGCAACGCGCGCATCGGCTTCGTGTTCCAGTCCTTCCAGCTCGTGAGCCACCTCACGGTGCAGGAGAACGTGGAGCTGCCGCTGTTCTACGCGCGCAGCCGCGCCGGCGAGCGGCGCAAGCGGGCGCGCGAGCTGATCGAGCGCGTCGGGCTCGGCGACCGCGCCGGCCACCTGCCCGCGCAGCTCTCCGGCGGCGAGCGCCAGCGCACGGCCATCGCGCGCGCCCTCGCCAACGAGCCCGCGCTGCTGCTCGCCGACGAGCCCACGGGCAACCTCGACACCGCCACCTCGCAGGAGATCATGGAGCTGTTCCACGCACTGCACCGGCGCGGCGGCACGCTCGTGCTGATCACGCACGACCCCGGCATCGCAGCCAACGCGCCGCGCCGCGTGGCCCTGCGCGACGGCCGCATCGAGTCCGACAGCGGCAAGCCCGCGTGCGGAGCGGGCTGATGTACCTGCTCGAGCTGGTCCGCGAGGCGCTGCGCAACCTGGCCCGTCACAAGCTGCGCTCCTTCCTCACGGCGCTGGGCATCATCTTCGGCGTGGCCTCGGTGCTCTCCATGGTGTCCACCGGCGAGGGCGCGCGGCGCGCGATCCTCGCGCAGATCAACGAGCTGGGCACGCGCAACATCATCGTGAACGCCGTGAAGCCGCCGGCCGAGCAGAACGTGCAGGCTTCACGCGACTCGTGGACCCTCACCTACGGGCTCACGTTCCACGACGCGGACCAGATCCGCGAGACGCTGCCCATGGTCTCCGAGGTGCTGCCGGTCCACGACGTGGAGAAGTGGATCTGGTTCAAGAGCCGGCGCATCGAGGCCAAGGTGCGCGGCGTCACGCCGGAGTACTTCGATCGCCTGAACCTGCGGCCGTGGCTCGGGCGGCCGCTCTCGGCCGGCGACAACGTGGAGCGGCAGCGCGTCTGCGTGATCCGCAACCAGCTCCTGCACGAGGCGCGCTACGTGGGCGACCCGCTCAAGCTGGACCTCAAGATCGCGGACAACTACTTCCGCGTGGTGGGCGTGCTGCCCGATGCGGAGTTCCAGAGCCCCAACCGCGCCGCGCTCAACCTGGACGACAAGTCGCTCGAGGTCTACGTCCCGTACGAGACCGTGCTCGACCGCTACGGCCAGCGCAGCATCACGCGCCGCGCCGGCAACTTCGAGTCCAGCACGGTGGAGCTGCACCAGATCCTGTGCGTGGTGGACACCGAGGACAACGTCATCGACGCCGCGCGCGGCGTGCAGACCATCCTCGACCGCTTCCACAAGAAGCGCGACTACGAGGTGACCGTGCCGCTCGAGCTGCTCGAGTCGCGCCGGCGCACGCAGCGCGTCTTCGACATCGTGCTGCCCATCGTGGCCGGCATCTCGCTGCTCGTCGGCGGCATCGGCATCCTGAACATCATGCTGGCGAGCATCACCGAGCGGACGCGCGAGATCGGCATCCGCCGCGCGCTCGGCGCCTCCGGCCGCGACATCACCTGGCAGTTCCTCGTGGAGACGATCA
>Ga0126377_10002407_pt1 | contig 12870 bp, 12 predicted proteins | sample PanSoiMetPlot_22_FD_92647 | JGI IMG/M metagenome (GOLD analysis project Ga0126377, IMG submission 92647) | Tropical forest soil microbial communities from Panama - MetaG Plot_22 | ecosystem: Environmental > Terrestrial > Soil > Tropical forest > Bulk soil | place: Panama | collected 2016-02-17
CGATTGTCCTGGCCTCTATCTTTGTTTATCGACACACCGCTCGGCGACGAAAACTACAAGCGATGATTACCGCCATAGTCACGATCGTTTTGACCCTCACCATTTTCCTGGTTGCCTCTATCCTGGGCTCGCGATCGGTGCCGAAGGAACCAGTTCGACCTCCTGGTCCAACCGTCGCCGGCTGATCCTAAGCCTCGCTAACCGAATTCAAACCAATCTCGCGCTGCATTGGCTTCAGCGCATCAATAACAAAGCGAACGTGTTCCTCCAGGTCGACACCCAGTTCGACCACTCCCTGCCTGATGTCATCACGGTTGACCGAACGGGCAAAGGCCTTGTCCTTCAGTTTCTTCTTTACCGATGAAACTTCGAGATCCTCCAAGCTTCGAGAAGGCCTAACCAGGGCACAAGCCACTAAAAAGCCACAGAGTTCGTCTGTGGCAAAGAGGGCGCGGGCCATGTCAGTGTCACGTGGCACGCCGGTGTAAGTAGCATGGCCCAGGATCGCGCGAATTATTCTGTCCGAGTAGCCGCGGCCACATAAGATGTTCGAGCCAGTAAACGGATGCTGGTCGGGCGTCGGAAACATCTCGTAGTCAAAATCATGTAGCAGTCCCACCAGTCCCCACTCTTCAACGTCAGCCTCAGGGCCGCCGTAACGCGGGGCACAGGCGCGCATGGCTGTTTCCACAGCGAGCGCATGCTTGCGCAGACTATCGCCCTTGGTGTATTCGCAGAGCAATTCCCAGGCATCTGATCGATCAGGCATCGATAAGGTAAGAGTTTCTACTGACGATGAGATTTTATTACGCTAACGGAAGCAAAACTAACATGCCGCTGGGAGCGCAGCAAGAGGGCTAAGGTCCAGTAATTTTTCGCGGTGACTGTGGTGACTCAACGGGCGCCAGTTGACTGGTAACCGGGTCGCGCACGAACGCGTACATTCTTTCGGGAGACAGCGACTTTGATTTTGCGATACCGGTCTTCAGTCTCTTTGTTGGTGGGATAGTATCCGAGTAAGTATTGAGTTCTGAGTTCGGCCGCAATTTTGGCAAATGCATCTGGTAGTGAAGTTAAGGTGTCAGCGCGCAACAATCTCCCACCCGACTTAGTGGCCAATGTCTCGAGATAACTGTCGGCTGTAGCATAGGCCAGATCGAGCATCGCGCTGATGGAATCGTCGCTCTTGGCCCGCGGCCTGCTTGGACCAGTGGAGATGGGCGGCAATCTCGAACCGGTAGTGGGTGGCAGGTTGTCGGGCGACGGGACTCGGGTCGGATCGCGACTCGGATCATTTCTGGGATCGTTTCTGGGATCGTTTCGGGGATCGTTTTGCGGTCGCCGGCGAAGGATATCGTCAGGCAGAGGTAATCCCATGGGGCCAGTTCTGCGGTCGTTAATCGTCGGATTCGAGCCTGGCTCATCACTGGGAAAGGTCGGTGCGGTGGTACCTCTGTTCTGACGCCGAATTGTATCCAGGGTTGGTAGATCCGGGGTTGATTCCCCCGCCTGCTGCCGAGCGATCTGCTCAGTCATTTCCCTTGTGTCATAACGAATCGGATAAACGATCACTCCCTCTTCATCCAATCCACGCACTGTGCCCTGGAACGTCGCTGAATCGCTATGCCAGTCAACCCCGTCAGTAAACAGAACGATGGCCTTTCTGCCCTGGATCCTGCGAACGTTCGACAAAGCCAGTTCAAACGCGTCGTAGACTTTCGTTCCCTGCCCTGGTCGGGTTGAATTGATCGCGGCCTTCAATATCGTTCGATTGCTGGTGAATTCGTTTCGATCCTTCACCTCGTCATCAAACGAAATTACCTTGACGCGATCAGCCGGCTGCAATTGATCAACAAAAGCATTGGCCGCTTGTTGTATCACTCTTAGCTTGTCCTGGGTGCTGGCGCTGGTGTCGAGCATTAGCACCACGTGAAAGGGCTGAGCGACCTTGCCAAAGAAGGCGATTTGCTGAGCCTGCCCGTCTTCTGCAATCGTGAACTCATCCTGGGTCAGGTCCGGAACATACGTTCCGTTTGCGTCGGTGGCTATTACGGGCACACTGACAAGGTTCGTATCAGTTTTCAGGGTCTCGATGTCCTGCGGCTCCGGAGGCTTTGTCGGATCGGTTTGAGTTTCAGCAGTTGGCGTCGGCAGCGGAGGCGGCTTTTGTGTACGCCGGGGCGTCTGTGCCATGACTCCAACACAGAATCCGAGGCAAATCAGCGAGAAAAAGAGCCGCAAAGGAAGTGTAACCATTAGCTACCTCTGACCACTGGTGTTGCCTGTTTTGCTCTTAACTGAAGGCTGTGCGGACTTCACTACGATGTTGAGAGACAGCATAACGTTTACCACCCACGTTTGCCAGCTACCTGTAGGGGGCGTTCCTCCGTGGGCACCCCCACTTATGGGCAGCACACGCATCTCCAGAGCTGCGACCGGCCTACATTTATTGTTACCTTGCTGCCACAAAGTGAAACCAACTAAAATGCAAGCTCAGCTTTTGACCCCCGAATGAGATCTCTATTACTGGCAGTTCTGGCGGCGTACCTTAACGCCGCAATCCACTCTATTTTGGCGTTTGTTAACAAGCGCCGTTCGTTGCAGCGTGTCGCAGAATGGTCGATAGCCGCCGGATTTATTCTTCACACTACAGCCCTGATCGCCGATTGGGCGATCGATGGCCACTATCCTCTTTTCTTCCTGCGAGAGACGCTCTCATTTCTGGCCTGGGCGATGGTAGCGGCATACGCGCTAGTTCTTTATCGCTATCACGCTCAAGCCCTCGGTGCGTTCACCATGCCGCTGGTTTCGGTAATCACGTTTGTCGCCTTAGTGATCCGTCCCGGCGGCACTCAAGGCACTCCGGCGGGCTTCTCCACGACCTGGTTGTTTCCCATTCATACGACGCTCTTAATCTTTGCCTATGCAGCATTCTTCGTGGTGTTCATGGCCAGCGTGATGTACCTGCTGCAGGAGCGCGAACTCAAACTCAAGACTTTTGGTGCTATCTTTCATCGCCTCCCATCGCTCACAACCGTAAACGAGTTGGCCACCACTGCCGCTGCCCTGGGCCTTACGCTACTGACCGTTGGTATTGCCACCGGCATGGTTTGGTCATCAGCTCGTGACGGACGAATTTGGCATAACGACCCGAAAGAGATCTTCGCCGTGCTGACATGGCTACTCTATTTCCTGTTACTCATCTACCGGTCCACGGCCGGTTGGCGCGGGAGGAGAGCAGCGTGGCTTGGCGTGGTCGGTTTTGCACTCGTACTTTGTACCTTTGTCGGCACAAGGTTCCTGGGAGGCTATCACGTCTTCGGTTGAAGCCTTCATGACAAGTTAGCAAATTCGCATGTCCATACTATTAATCGGGGTAAACCACAAGACGGCGCCGGTGGAAGTGCGTGAGTTGTTAGCCTTCTCCGACGAAGCCTGCGCTGCCGGTTTGCGCCGTTTGGTGGATGGCGACATTGTGCGGGAAGGCCTGATCGTGTCGACCTGCAATCGGGTGGAAATCCTCAGCGCCACAACCAGCGACCGGTTGCATTTGAGCACTCAACGAGTAACCGATTTCCTCGACGGTGAAAGAAACCTTCCCCCCGGCTTTTTGCAGAACCATCTTTACAGTCACACTGACGACCAGGCGGTACGTCATCTCTTCCGGGTTGCGTCATCGTTAGACTCAATGGTGGTGGGTGAGCCACAAGTTCTCGGTCAGGTTCGGCGCGCTTACTCAGTGGCAGTAGAAGCAGGGACGGCGGGGCGCGTTCTTAATCGGCTGGTCCATCATACCTTCCGCGTGGCAAAACGCGTTAGAAGTGAGACCGGCATCGCCGCGAGTGCAGTATCGATTAGTTACATGGCCGTTGAACTGGGCAAGAAGATCTTCGATTCGCTAAAAGATCGGACCGTGCTGTTGATTGGCGCCGGGGAAATGGCGGAACTTTCCGCGCGCCACCTGGTGAACGCAGGCGTCTCACGAGTGTTGATAACCAATCGCACCGAACAGTCGGCCCGCAAGATCGCGGAAGAGTTTTCCGGTGAAGCCGTTCCCTTTGAGCAGCTGCAGGAACGACTCGCCGAGGCCGATGTGGTCATCTGCTCCACCAATGCTCCGCACTTCGTAGTGACCGAAGCAATGATGCACCGCGCCCGAGAACGACGTCGCAACCGTCCTACTTGTGTCATCGACATCAGCGTGCCCAGAAACGTTGATCCTGGCGTTGGTAAGGTACCGAACGTCTTTGTTTTCGATGTCGACGATCTGGAGTCGGTCATTTCCTCAAACATTCGCGAACGCGAGCGTGAAGCAGAACGCGCGGAACTGATCGTGCAATCGGAGGTGATGCAGTTTCATCAGTCGCTTCGCGTGATGGATATCGGGCCCGACATCGGCGCCTTTCGGGAAAAACTCCAGGAGATCGCGCGTGCCGAATTGGCGCGGCATCGGAAACGTCTCGGCACCCTCACCGCAGAACAGGAAACGACACTCGATGCTCTCCTGACGTCTACTGTTAATAAGATTTCCCATCCAGTGCTGGACCAGATGAAGCGCACCCAGGAGATTGGTGACGCCGAAACGGTGCAAGCACTCCGGGATATCTTCGGTCAGGAAGAGTAGTTCAGTTTTCATCCCATGAGCCTTGCCCTCATAATCGGTTCCCGCGGTTCCCAGCTGGCTTTGTGGCAGGCAGAAAGGGTCAAGGACCTGCTGCTGGCCCGCAATCCTTTGATCGAGGTCCGGATTGAGATCATCAAGACGACGGGAGACGTGAAGAGTGAGCCGCTGACAGTAATTGGCGGCAAAGGAGTCTTCACCAAGGAACTCGAAGATGCGCTCCTCGACGGTCGTATTGATGTTGCCGTTCATTCGCTCAAAGATCTACCTACGCTTCTGCCGCCGGATTTAACTATCTCCGCAATTTGCAAACGTGAAGACCCGCGCGATGCACTCGTGCTGCGGGCCGATAGTGATGACGGTGACGCTTCGTTGATGACCCTGCCGCGCCATTCTGTAGTTGGCACATCCAGTCAACGTCGAGCAGCCCAGTTAAGAGCACTGCGTCCGGATGTGGAAATCAAAGACCTGCGCGGCAACGTTGATACCAGGTTACGTAAGCTTGACGAGGGCCAGTACCAGTCGGTGATTCTTGCCAGTGCCGGACTCCGGCGACTTGGCCTGGAGAGCAGGATCAGTGCGTCGATTCCGACCAGCGAGATGTTGCCTGCTGTTGGCCAGGGCGCCCTGGCAATCGAAACTCGCAAGCACGACGATGCTACTTGCCGGATCGTGCGCGAACTTAACCATGCCGAGACCAATCTCTGCTGCATTGCCGAGCGAGCTCTCCTCCGTCAATTAGGTGGCGGTTGCCAACTACCTATCGCCGCCCACGCCACGCTTGAGCATCAATTGCTAAAGTTGGAAGGTTTAGTGGCAGCACCTGACGGTTCTCAGATCGTCCGCGATCAGATTTCCGGAGCGTTCGAACAAGCGGAGCAACTCGGAGCTGAACTGGCGAACAAGCTGATTACAAACGGCGCTGACAAACTGTTGGAAAGATTGTAGCTCATGGACCAACCGCTCGCCGGGCGAACCGTTGTCATTACCCGCGCCGCCTCACAAGCGAGCGACCTGATTGCCACGCTCGAAAGTTACGGAGCTACTGTAATCGCCTGCCCCACGATCGAGATTACTGAACCCGAAAGCTATCAACTCCTTGACGAGGCGATCGATCACCTGTATGGCTACGACTGGCTGGTCTTCACCAGCAGCAACGGAGTCGACTTTTTTCTGCGCCGCCTGGTGCATGTTGGTAAGTCGGTGGCCGACCTGGATGACTTAAAGGTGTGCGCGATTGGTGAGGCAACCGCTGAGAGGCTGCAACAGGCCCATATTCATGTTGATGTGATTCCCACTGAAGCCAAAGCAGAAGGGGTCTTCAACGCGCTGGTCGATTTTGTCGGCGGTAAGGAAAAACTCGTCGGACTAAATTTTCTTTTGCCGCGAGCGGCAGTGGCGCGAGACTTTTTGCCAAACGCATTGGCAGGCGCGGGGGCGCGAGTCGACGCCGTACCCGCCTATCGGACAGTAGTTCCACCCGATCTTGATCGCGGCCGTTTGACGGCGATGCTCGCCGGTAGTGCTGATTGCATAGTCTTTACCAGTCCCTCGACCGTAAAAAACCTCGCCTTGCTGTTTGATACCTTCGACCTGAGCACGATATTGAGTGGTGTTAGCGTGGCCTGTATTGGTGATGTCACGGCGGCCACCGCGGAAGAGTATGGTCTGAAAGTGGAGATCCAGCCCATTCGTTTCACAGCGGCAACACTTGCCCAGGCAATTGCTGCGCACTACGCAAGGTAACGAAAATAGGAAACGTCAGGGTTGGACCAACCAGATACCACTGTGCTTCAGCCGATGGTACTTCAATTTTGGGCTACGCACGATTCTCACGCGATTCGCGGGAGATACCACGCGCTTTAGCCGGGGGAGCTTCAATTTCAGCCTAACCCAGTCGCGTAGGATTGTAGGTAGAAACTGAAACTCCACTGGCTGAAGCCTGGTGGTATCTTCTCCGCAAACTTGACGTCCTCTTTAGGTTGAACTTGAAACTCCACGGGCTGAAGCCCAGTGGTATCCTGGAAACACTTAAAATCCTCACCATCCTCGTGTGCTAAACTGATTTGCGATGTCTTCCCGCAACGTGATCATCTACGAACAAGACCATCACAATGGCGCTTCACTCCGCGATCTGCTTGCGACCTGGGGTTATGAAGCGGTGGTGGCCGAGAATATCTCGGCAGCGCTCAAAGCTGTTTCCGAACTAAGGCCGACGCTGATTGTCGACAATACATCGACCAAACTGACCAATGATTCTCAACTTGTCCGCGAGATCCGGGCCCAGGATGTCGACCTGCCCGTGGTGTTGCTAGCCGAACCCACTTCTCCAGAAAGTCTCGCTCAAGTGGTTCAGCAGGAGGGCGTCTATCACTATTTCGAGCGTCCGCTCGACCCAGACAAGTTCCGCCTGGTGCTGGAGCGAGCCATAGATCTGGCAGTTGCCAAACGCGAAAACGAGTTGCTGCGCCGACAGCTGAAAGACAAGGGCGCCTTTGGTGAATTGGTCGGCAGTTCCGAGGCGATGCGCAAAGTCTATACGCTCATTGAACAAGTTGCTCCGTCGTCAGCTTCTGTTTTGATCACCGGCGAATCGGGTACCGGCAAAGAACTGGTAGCGCGGACAATTCACAAGATGAGTCCCCGCAAACATAAACCTTTCGTGGCGATAAATTGTTCGGCCATTCCCGAATCGTTAATGGAATCTGAGCTCTTCGGTCACGAAAAGGGAGCGTTTACCGGCGCCGCTTCACGCAGACAGGGCTGTTTCGAACTCGCGGACACCGGTACCTTACTATTGGACGAAATTGGCGAAATGCCGGCGCTACTGCAGGCCAAGCTGCTGCGCGTAATCGAAGAGCGCGCCGTCAGGCGTCTAGGTAGTCGGAAAGAGATTGAAGTGGACGTCAGGCTGCTGGCAGCGACCAATCGTCATCCACAACAGGCTTTGGAGGAAGGCAAACTTCGCGGAGACCTACTGTATCGACTCAATGTCTTTAGCATTCATTTGCCGTCCCTGGAAGAAAGAAAAGAGGACCTGTCTCTGCTGGCCCAACACCTGGTCACGCAACTCGCCGAGAAGCACAATCGTCCAGCCCGTTTTCTCAGTCCCTCGGCCCTAAGTGCTCTGCAATTCCACGCCTGGCCGGGGAATGTGCGCGAGCTGCGAAATGTGATCGAACGCGCAGTTATCATCTGCTCCGGCGAACAGATTGAACGTCACCACTTCGCACCCTATCCAATCGAACAAAGAGAGCGTCTCCGCAACGAAGACACGTTGAGTCTTCCCGTGGGAACTCCGCTGGAAGAAGTAGAGCGCCAGATGATCATGCGTACGTTGCAAAAGACGAAGAACAATAAAACGCGCGCCGCCGAACTCTTGGGCATCAGCCTAAAAACTCTCCACAACAAGCTAAACCTTTACCGCGAACGCGGCCTGCTTCATGACGACTGAGCCTTCCGTCCTGCTTTTTTTTATTGATGGACTGGGCATCGGTGAACGAGGTCCGTTCAATCCCTTCGACGGCCTACCCGCAGCTGCTCCACTCGCGATCTTTTCCGGCGAGTCGCCCGAGCGATTCCGCGACGGAATCGTGGTCCCAACAGATCCCTCCCTGGGGGTCGCTGGTCGCCCGCAGAGCGCTTCCGGACAAACAACGATTCTTACCGGTGTTAATGCGCCGGCGCTGGTCGGCTACCACAAACAAGGATTCCCCAACAAAGCATTGCTCGAGATAATCGAGCAGCATTCAATTTTTCGACAGCTTAAGCAACTGGGGGTTGGCCCAATCACTTTTGCCAACGCCTATACCAGTCGCTTCTTTAGCGAACGACCTCGATGGGTGTCCGCCACCACCGCCGCGGTTGAAGCCGCGGGACTGCAGTTCCGCACCGTCGCAGATTTGAACGACGGCGCTGCCCTCTACCAGGACTTCACCAATCAGCTACTGATCGAAAGAGGCGAAGACGTCGCCCTAAGAAATGAAGAGGAAGCGGCGGAGGTACTGGCCCGACTTTGCGCGGCCCATCGGTTTACGCTCTATGAGTATTTCATCACCGACAAAATCGGCCACGCCCAGGACATGGTCCTGGCCAAAAAGGTGCTTACCAGTCTCGCTCGTTTTCTTAGAGAATTATTAACGCGGCTTGATCTGGACCGCACTACAGTTATACTCACGAGCGACCACGGCAATATTGAAGACCTGTCAATTCGCAATCACACTCTCCATCCTGTGCCCACGATTGTTTGGGGGAGTAAGCGTGAGAAAACCGCCGCTCGCATTCATGACCTTACTGACATTACTCCCGCCATTGTCGAGCTGTTAACTAACATCAACTAAAGGCTAACTGAATGGACAATGCTCCTGCCGACCAGTCTGCGAAGGTTCTTGAGAAGAACAACCCGCGGGAACTCTTTGGCTGGAAGATGTACGACTGGGCCAACTCCGCCTTCTATACGACAGTCGTGGGCGCTCTCTTCAGCCCATACCTAACACGACTGGCACAAGACGTCGTGGGCGAAAACGGTACCGTGCTTGACCTGGGACCGCTCGGCTCCGTGACGGCCAAGTCGCTACCCAGTTTATGCGTTTCAATCTCCGTTGGCCTGCAGGTGTTCATGCTACCGGTGCTGGGCGCGCTGGGTGACTACTCGGATCTGAAGAAGCGCCTGATGGCTGTCTTCTGTTACATCGCAGTGACCGCCAACTGTCTGCTTTTTTTCGTCAAGGATGGCCTCTATCTCTTCGGCGGACTGCTCTTCATCATCGCCAACATCAGTTTTGGCGCCTCGATAGTCTTCTATAACTCGTTTCTGCCGGACATCGCCACCGAGGACCAGTCCGACAAAGTTTCCAGTCGGGGCTTCGCCTACGGCTATCTGGGCGGCGCTATTCTGCTCGCGCTTAACTTTCTGTTGGTTAGCTATGCTGAACGGGTGGGTATCTCTACCGGACTGGCGATCAGGTTATCGCTACTGTCGGCAGGAGTTTGGTGGGGCGGCTTTGCCGTGATTACTTTTCTACTGCTCAAGTCGAGACCCAAGGCCAAAACTCTACCACCGGGCAAAAGCTACCTGGCTGCCGGTTTCCAGGAGATTTTCTCAACCTTTAAAGAGTTACTTCGCTTGCCGCTGACCCTGCGCTATCTGTTAGGCTACCTGGTCTACAACGATGGCATACAGACAGTGATCTTCGCCGCCAGCGCCTTTCTCGAGCAGGAACTGTTCCCCGAAGGCAACCCGACGTTTCTGCTTGAGATCTTCTTGATGGTCCAGTTCGTCGCCGTGTTTGGCGCGCTAATCTTCGAAAGACTCGCCTATCTGATCAAAACCAAGAATGCAATTATTGTTTCTTTGGTCATCTGGTCCGGAGTAGTAATTTACGCTTATCGTTTCCTGCACACTGTTACCGAGGCCTGGGTGATGGCTGCGGTTATCGCCATCGTATTAGGCGGATCGCAAGCCCTTTCGCGGTCGCTGTTCGCTCGGATGATTCCGCCCGGACGAGAGGCTTCATTCTTTGGCCTCTATGAGGTTTCAGAGCGCGGCACGTCGTGGATGGGCCCACTACTATTCAGTATCGTGATCGCCCGCACGGGTTCTTACCGCCAGGCGCTCTTGTCGCTGATCTTCTTCTTTGTCGTCGGACTGGTGGTTCTGATATTTACGAATACCGACAAGGCCGTCCATGAGGCGGGACGTTTAGTGCCGGAGGAAGCTGCCCACGGTTAGATAATGTCTTTGTTTCTCCGGGACTAATTAAACCGCAAGGTTGATTTGAGATCTGCTTACCCGGCGAGTTTCTCAGCCTTTGAGTCGGCACTCTTTTCCAAGCACTCACGCGAACAATACGACGCGAGTCCCGAGCTCAACCTGACTGCACGGTTTGCTGGCACCCAGGTACCACAACTGTCACAGCGAATCAGTTTGTTCTCGAGGTCCCCAGCGCGGCGCTGTGTCGTACCAGCCGACACTGGACCAACGGGATTGTTCAGAAAGGTTAGTGCCTTTTGAAATAGCTGGATGTAAGGACGCAGGCGTGAGTAGATAAAAACGAACAGAAGACTGACCAGCGCCGCTATTAGTAAGTATTTCAAGTCGTATGAGCCTGCCGATTCTCGAGTCGAAGTTAGCTGCGGTCGTCAGTCCGGTTACCACCGACGCCGTAGGCTTCGTCGTTAGCTCGTCTGCGCGGCATTGGGTCGGTTGAGCGCCGGCGTGGCACAGACTCCTTTGAGCGCCGATCGACGCTCCCCGGAGGCAATCCCTTACCGTGCACAGCCTCTTCCAGGATCCTGGTGATCTCCTGAGATAGGGTGCGATGTTCGGCAGCCGCTCGACGACGTAGAGACTCCTTCAAGTGATTTGGTACATATGCACCGATAAACACGCCCTTACGATTTGCCATCTCTCGTCGTCCTCTCCTTCACAATACATCTTCCGATTTATGTCGGGGACCCTGCAAATTGTGAACAGGTCTATAAGCCGAATTCTGTATCCCGACAGAGTCGGGACGGCGATCATTCATCTAGACCAGCCGTTGCCGACTGGTTCCAGCGACCTACCCGGAGGTCGTATCCCGAACGAATCGGGATTCGGGCGGGCAGCCCTTTGACGCCTCCCTATTTGGTCTTGCACCGCGAGGAGTTTGCCTGGCCGCGCATGTCACCACACGCGCCGGTGCGCTCTTACATTAAGCCCTATCGGGCCGCACCCTTTCACCCATCACCCTCTGAGATCCCAGATCTGAGATCAGATCTCAAACGGCTGGTTTACTCTCTGTTGCACTTGTCGTCGTCCAATCTCTCGAAACGAGTCCGAGCTATCGAACGCCCCGCCGTTAGCGGGCTCGCTGCCCTGTAGTGTTCGGACTTTCCTCTCCCGGCGTCACTTCTCCCCAGGATATTCCTGAGGGCTTGCAATTACCGGCAGCAACCGCCCGACCTGTTCGTTTGCAAGGCAAGACGATTATAGCAAACGAGTGTTGAACACGTATAGCACTGCTACAGACCAATTTAAACTCGCTGTTGGCTTGGATTTAGCCAAAGAACTTGAAGCCAACTCTGAGACTGTTTACCAACTGAGGCGGGACTGAGACCGCTACCGCAATTGAGGCGATGGCGTGAGAAAGCGCCAAGGCGAAAAGGTTGGGATACCGTTGATAGCAGGCCGCCCAAATCAACCCGCCTACGAGAGTTAACGGAGTGAGTACGGGATTTGGGAGATGGAGGAGGGCGAAGACTAGCGCTACCAGCACCACGCTCTTCCAGCCCGGGCCAAGCACAAGCTGAGCCCGGCGGTTGATGTAGCCCTGTATTGCATACTGCTGAAACAAGGCCCAGAGCGGCACCAGCAAAAAGCGAGGGCGCAAGGCCTCGGCAAAGTAGCCCTTAGCTACTGGACGGGTGAGCAGGACAATCAGCACGACTGCTACCAACGTTGGCAACACGAGCCAACGAAGAGCCTTAAAAAAGTTGTCCCAGCGAAAACCCAGGTCACGCAAACTTTCGCCGTACACCCGGTGCGAAAGGAACATCAGTCCCAGCGCCAACGAGCCCGGAACCGCAACCATAAACCGATTGCGTCCGAAGAACGCCAGCACAACCCATTCGGCGATCAAACAGGAGACTACTACTGAAAGGATCTCCCATGAAGCCAGGACACGTGGCCCGATTGCGTCTCCCGTGGTTTCAGCTTCGTTGGCGGACATCGCTCTCTCAAGGCCTCACGCTGTGTTTGGTCATATCTGTCAGACTGCCATCTGCATTGACGTTGAAATTGATCGGATCTCCCAGCAGCTGCAGCGTATATCGCACTCCACCGCCACTTCCATGCAAGGCAAAAACTCGCGCTTCATGTGGTCCTTCACTCAAGCTCGGCGGCGGGAAACTGAAGCCGCACCACTCATCTCGCGCCCATCCTTTAGCGACCACATCCGGCCGGGAAAGGTTAGCGATGCCCGTCGTAATAAATTTTCCGTCAATGAAAAGTTGAACCTGAACTCGGTCCCAGGGAGCGGCGTTGTTGACGGCCCAGCCAGCAATCGTGTGCGGTGTGGCCTCGCCCCAGCCGTGGAAAAAAGGAGGAAACGCCTTGAGATAGAACCCGACTGCTACAGCACTCACCAGCAAGACTTCCAGGATCGTCTTGCCAATCAGCACATTGACCAGTTTGGATTTATTCATCTGCTGAAGTTTATCGGATTGTCGAACAGGCGGGCATTATAGCGAGTTTCGCGAGGAAGAGGGGC
>Ga0126377_10002408_pt1 | contig 12869 bp, 13 predicted proteins | sample PanSoiMetPlot_22_FD_92647 | JGI IMG/M metagenome (GOLD analysis project Ga0126377, IMG submission 92647) | Tropical forest soil microbial communities from Panama - MetaG Plot_22 | ecosystem: Environmental > Terrestrial > Soil > Tropical forest > Bulk soil | place: Panama | collected 2016-02-17
TCGGAATCTCTGGCGTCTCGATCGGATCGAATGATCTGACACAACTCATGCTCGGCGTCGACCGCGACAGCGAGTTGTTCGGCGCGTCGTACGATGAGCGCGATGGTGCTGTGTTGGACGCGATCGAGTCGATCATTCGTGAGTGCCGCCGGCTTGGCTTGACGTGTTCGATCTGCGGCCAGGCTCCGTCGGTTCATCCCGAGTACGCCGAGCGACTCGTGCGTTGGGGGATCGATTCGATTTCTGTGAATGTCGACGCGATCGAGCGGACCCGGCGCAATGTCGCGATCGCGGAGCAAGCGCTGATATTGGATCAGGCGCGTCTTGTCACGCCAAGCTAGAACAGCCAGACATCGTTCGTCGACGGCGTCGTACGTTATGCAGATGGTTCCCGATGCTAGAATGGGCGACGCCGTGCAGCGGCGCCAAGGCTATCGACCAGCGCCTCCAGAGTGAGGAGGCCTGCTTGTTCGGGACTGTGGTCTCTGCAGTGGTGATACCCGCTCACTGACCACCGTCCGTCGCGATGATAAATACTGAGCGTCGCCAAGACAGCGTCACTGTAAACGACGCGACAGAAGCTGGCCCCCATGACGTTCGCTGGAAGTCGGTAGAACCCGAGGCTATCGGCCTTCCGCTCGAACGCTGCGAGAGCGGTCGAGTCGGTCGAACCGCGGCGCAACGTCACCCGCTCGGGCCCGCACGCCGGACACGGCCACACCGCTTTGCGAACCAGCGCGATGCTATCAATCGGTCCAAGCGATTGGATCGGCGACTGAGCGCCCAGTCGACATGCGAACAGCGTCAATACGAACGAGACCCAAACGCGTGGTGGCATCAGCATTGTGTATTCAGTTGCATACGCGTCGAATCAGAGGAGGATCTCAACCAAGCGTATGAGCTCTACAAGAACCGACGCATTGAGCGTTAGCGGACCTGAATCGTGTCCTCGACGACGAAGACCAGTGAGTCGCCGAGCAGGCGTCGAAAACGAACGACAGCCGTGCCTGGGTTCACTGCTTTGAAGCGGAATTGTTGAGTGGGCCCGCCCGGGTTGAACGGCGGAATTACCTCGACGCCGAGATAGGTGACAACGTCCGACGAAATGTGCGGCGGACTTTCGTATTGGGCAGGGCCAACATTTCCGAGGGTAATGCGGACCTCTTGGCCGATCCTGCTGACGACAGTTCGACTGTGACTATCGGCGGGAACATCAACGATGCGGTCGGCGACGCATGCGACGCAAAGGATGGCAAGCGCGCCCAGTCGTCGGGCTGGATGGCGAAGCCGTATCATTGTGAGCATCGGGATTCATACCGTTGCGTGAGCTGTTGAAAAACGCACACGGCGGCGCGTGCGACAAGACGCCTGTCAGTTACAGCGGGAAAGAAGCGATAGGTCCCGAGAGAGCGCGCAGCGCGGTATAGTCCGGGACGCGGGGCCGTCTATTCTGTTGCGCGCGGAGAAATCCCGCAACCGACGCATGGAACTCGATCGCGTTAACGGTGAACCGGACGTACAGACACGGCTCTCTTCGGCGTGCCACCACGTCTCGCCCCACCTGAGATCCGATGCGGGCCGATGGTCACGTGGCCATCGACCTCGGCACGGAATGCGCGACTGAGCTCGGTCATCCTCGCTCCGACGAGCACGAGTATCGCAATACCAATAGTCCAATGACTACTGTCGACGCCGGCCCGATCGCGACCCCAATCGCAATGTGCCCAAGATCGCGGTCCACTCACGGAACGCACACCGGGCGAACGCCCACAGGTGCCAAAGTCTCCCCGACAGTCCCGGTCGCTCAACGCCATACTGACTATACCGAACCGGTCTTCGTGGAGGTGCCATGCACGCCCCAGCCTCACAGTTTCCGCTTGCACAATCGTACCCAGTCAACGTTCATCTCGATCAGCAACTTGTCGAACGAAATCGGCTGACCACGTTCTTTCGACCTCTGCTGGCGATCCCACATTTGTTACTCGTCGGCGGTCCGGCGACGGTCGCAGCGTGGTGGGCCTGGGGAACAGACGCCAGCCGAGGCGACTGGGGAGTAAGCGGCGGCCTACTCGGCGCGGTGGCGTTCATCTGCGCCGTCATTGCGTGGTTCGCGATTCTGTTCACCGGTCAACATCCGGACGGACTGTGGAAACTGGCAGCTTTCTATGTTCGATGGCGCGTTCGCGTCAACGCCTACGTCACGTTGCTGCGCGACGAATACCCGCCATTCGGCGACGGGACGTACCCGGCTGCGGTCGAGATCGAACCGCCTGTCGCACCACGCAATAAGATGAGCGTCGGGTTTCGTGCGATACTCGCGATACCGCACCTTATCATCCTCGCACTGCTCGGCATCGCATGGTTCGTGATCACCGTAGCGGCGTGGATAACGATTCTTTTCACCGGTCGGTATCCCGACGCACTTTACGGCTTCAGCGTCGGGGTGCTCCGGTGGAATGCGCGCGTCGATTCGTATGTGCTTCTTCTCGTCGACGATTACCCACCGTTCTCGCTCGACGCCTGAGCAGCTCGTTCGACGAACCGAGGACATGCGGACGACAGTACCCCGACCTCACCATCGCCGCATGCCTCGTTCTGGATTGGCACCTACGCGGCGAAGGTCAACACCGTCTGCCCTACGCCATGCGCGATCCGTAGCGCGATGTCGCGATCTTGCTCGTCGCGGAGCACATCGATGCGCGTTACTCCGCCGATGCTTCTCGTGAGATGGCACGGGATATCGCCCGGCTCACCGAACATCAGCTCGACACGTTCGTCGTATGGATCGAACGTCGCACCCACCAGCGGGTAGTCGTGCATCTGCGCCTGCGCGCCGATCGCCGGGTCATCGACCTCGCGCGTGGCGCGCCGGCCGATGTTTCGGTTCGTGAACGCGTCGAGCGCGGATCTCCAGTCTTGCGGCGCTGGCGATGTGGCAACCGGAACCGCGACTGGTTTCACGTGGGTCATGACGGCACGATACGGCACTGTCAAGACGCTGGACGTCGCACCACGCAAGATCTTCGTTGCAACACTCCCAATGAGCATTCGCGTAACTCGGCCATGCCCACGACTGCCGGTGGCGATGAGGTCCGCTTCAATGCTCGCAGCGAAGCGGAGGAGCTCCGCACCGGGATCGCCGTAGAGCAGAATGCGCTCGACGGACATGCCCTCCGGTACGTGAAGCAGATCGCGCATGCGGCGGAGCGCGTACCCGGGATCCTCGTGGTAGCCGCCGACATTCGCGGGCCAGTCGTAGCCTGTTACGTCGCGAGGCTCGACGTGCACGAGATAGACGATTGCCTCGGGTGCGGCGACCTCGATGGCGAGCCGTGCTGCCCGAAGGCTCGTCTCGCTAAAATCGACGCCGACGACGATTCGCCGCGGCGCGCTTCCCGCCCCTTCGGCGACGGCCAGGACCGGCACGTCGGCCATCCTCGCGAGCTGCAACGCGGTTTCGTCGCCGAAGACGCGATCGACAACCCGGTGCCGGCCGACGCCAACCACGATGATCGATGCATTGGATTCGTGCGCGACTTCAGCAATTCGCGCCGCAGGCTCGCCGGTGTAGACGTCGACGTTGACTCCAAGGTCGGTGGGCCACAGCCGCTCTATTTGTTGTTCGACTACTCTGCGCTTCCGATTAGAGCGCTGCGATTCTTCGACGTCGGCTGAATACGGTAACCCCGCCTCGGGGGTGAGCACGGGCAGCGCGGGCAGCGCATTCATCACGGTGAGGACACGAATCGCAGTTCCATCCTCACCGGCCAAGATGCGCCCCGCAAGCAATGCCCCGTCCGACTGCTCGCGTCCGTCGCTCGCGATGATGACGGGCGCGGACTTCAGCGCGCGGATGCCGACGGCGGGCACGTCGGATCGTGATAGTGTGGACGACATAAAACGCTCCTGGTCGATTTCCGAATGCCGAAACCCCTCACGCGTCCATAGTATCGGTGACGGGTCCTCGTCGCCGTCGGCGAATCGGGACGATCTTGTCAGGGGCTCGCGGACATCGTTAGAAGATGTAAACGCTGGTACCGACCGGCACGTGGACGTACAGCCACTCGAGATCCGTATCGTGCAGTCGCACGCACCCATGCGTAACAGCCCGCCCAACGGACTTCGCGTCGGGAGTGCCGTGCAGTCCGATGCCGCCGCCAAGGTTCAGTCGGTAACGTCCGAGTTGACCGGGAACGCGACGATTCAGAGTTTCGATCGGCGGCACGTAGAGCGCTCGACCAAAAACGATTTCCTCGTTTGTCGGCAATGGCGAGAAGTTTCCTAAAACACTCCTGAATCCAACGACCTGGTCGCGGATCTCGAGTACGCGCTCATCGCCCAACTCGATCGGTTTTCCAGGTTCGATCCATGCGAGACGAAACCCATGCTTCTGAGCAACCTCGACGTACGACCAGTCTGGACGAACCCAAATTGGATCTTCCTCCTTCGAGCGAACCACGTGGACTCCACGCGGCGTGTTGAACGTCCACGTTCGACCCGATGCACGCAGGGTTTTGCCGCTGCCGACAGCGACGGGAGCGGCAAGCAACGTGTCCGACTGACCAGTCACGACCCAAAGCCGCCGAGCTTGCAGTGAGACAACGACGCGCAGCGCCGTGTCGGCCCTCGCGGCCGCTCTCGGATCGACGAACCGCCGCGCCTGCGAACTGACGTCTGCTCCGGCTGTAAGAGCAGCGGCCGTGACGGCAATCCAGAGATGTTTCATTCCCAAAAAGCTGCTTGCGTGTGAGGGCGCCGAATGACGTCTACTCTTTGCTCGCGGCAGCCATCGCTTCCGCACTCACGGTCAGCTCGAATTTGACCTTCACATCGTTGCCGGTCTTGATGCGACCGAACATCGCGGTCGGCGGTTTGATCCCGAAGTCCGTCATCCTGATCGGCACCGTGCCGGCGGCTTTCACCGATCCGTCGGGGAGTCGCGTGGCGGTAACGTCCATCGCGATGCGCCGCTCGGTGCCGACGATCTTGAGTGTGCCGACCGTCTTCAGCCCGAAACTCGCGTCGCTCTCGCCGGGAGCGGGCTCGAACGTCGCCAAGATGTAGCTGATCTCGGGCGCGGCGTCGGCGCTCAACGCTTTGTAGAGGTTGTTGTCCATCGCGCCATGGCCACACTTGAGCGACTTCACCGGCACTTTCACCTGGACTCGACGAAGTGCCGTCGGCGGTGCGGTGCTGAGCTGTTCGGCGGCATTCGCATCGAACTCGATGGTCGCATCGAGGCTCTGCGTCCGACACGTCCAGTCGTGCAGTGTCGAGGTCCCTTCGACCCAGAGTTTGCTCTCGGGACTGACCGGCAGTTTCGTCGTCTGCTGCGCCGAAGCGACCGCGCCGAGCAACACGCACATGGAGAGCACGCCCACCGTGTTCCGCATCATCGTTCCTCCGCTGCCCGTTCGGCTGACCTGCGTGAGGTTCACGCTTGGCCCGTCGAGTTGAGTCGAAGGTACGAGTGCGCGATCGACGCCAGTGTCGGGCGAGCACGGAGATTTGGTCGTCGTGTTACCGCGACGCTTGTGGGGGTTTCCCTGACGGTATCGCGGTCGATGGACCCGGGGATTACGAGCGGCGGCGCTTCGCTCCCGCTTTGGCCCGTGGAGTCGTGCGACGCGCCGTCCGTGTGTCGGGCTCCGCTAATCGTCCGGTCAACACGTCGATGTGGATGCCGTAGACGATGTCGCGCGCCGGCGTGGGGTCTTCTTCGGTCAGCGTCTCCGGCAAGAACGCTCGCAGCGCCCGAATCGCGCGATCGAGCGCTTTTCGCTCGATCGGCCCGCCGTCGCGTGGCAGGAGGTAGATCGTTCCACGCGCGACGACGCTGCGCCAATCGAACGTGTCGTCGAACTCGTCGACCTCGAATGCGACGTAGGGATGATGAGCGACGGCGTCCATCTTCGTGCCTGGAGCACTGCGCACGAAGATCCAACCATCTCCGGTCGCGTAGTGAACCGGTGTGACGTCCGGTTGGCCTTCATTGAGAAAACACAAACGCCCGACGTGGTTGCGCCGCAGCAAGGCAAGCGATTCTCGTTCGCTCATGACACGAAACGTCGGCCGCGGCGTCTTTTTCGGCATGATCTTCTCCTTGGTTCTGTCTTCATCGGATCGAATCGAGCCGCGCCTTCAATCGTGCATTCTGCGGCATCGCCGCGGCGGCAGCGCCGAGGACCGCACGAGCGCTGTCGGTCTGCCCGAGCGCCAGAAAGGCGTCTGCCTTCAAATTCGCCTTCCGCGCGAGCAAACGCGTGTCACCCGGCTCGATCGCAATCGAGTCGGCCGTCACGAGCGCCGACCTTGCATCCGTGCGATCGAGGATGAGAGACTCCACGCGCAGCAGCCTCACTTCGGCGTTCTGCGGCGCCTGTCGAACCATCTCCTCGATAAGGCGCGCCGACTCTTCCGGCCGGCCTGCTTTGCGTAAAATGCGTGACTCGTTGAACAATCCGGCAACGAGCAGACGCTGAATGTCTTCTGTCTTGCCACTGCGCACTCCCGGCCCCCCAGCATAGGAATAGACCAGGTCCCCACCATGCTCGGCTGCTTCGTACAGCACGACGGCGCCGACGAGCCCCACCAACGCCGAACCGCCCTGCACCCAGCGCACGAAACGCACGGTATTGGGCTGCCGTGTCAAGGCCAGCGCGATCAGTTCGAGAGCAGCGACGCCCAGGAACACGTTGCGTGTTTTCTCACCGAGCTCCTCGTGCTCGATCACCGCGGCGCGAACGCCAGGGATTCGCTCGACGGGACCGTGCGCATCCGTTCCCGATCGCACGGCAAGGATCGCCGCAATCGTTCCCGCGAGCAGGCACAAAATGGCCGCTTGATTCACGAAGGGGTGACGAATCGCAAAGGACAACAGGCGAAGAGCCACTCCGATGAACAACAGCACCACGACGAAGTGGACGATTTGTGGATGAAACGCGCCGACATTTGGCACTCTCGCTACCTCCCGCGAAGTTCGAGTCACTCGGGCTCGCAGAAACTACCGATGGAAGGTACGACGGCACCAGTCGCGCGCAGAGCTCGATTGCGTGGCTCGCTTAATGAAGCTTCGAGACGCGGCTCAACGAACGTGAGAGAAGCTGCACCCATGAGCTCCACAGTACTGCTGGCCCTCGACGGCTCCGACAAGGACGAGCGTGGCATCGCCGGCGCTGCCGCGCTCGCAGAGCTCGCCGCGGCGGGCATTCGCATCGTCCGCGTCGTCGCCGCGGACTATGATCGTCTCTCGGCGCTCACCGGAGCGCTTGTTACAACGAATGAGGAAGTAGACTCGCGGCGTGCAGTCGAGCGCGAGCTCGAGTCCGCGGCCGATCAGCTTCGACAGCAGATTCCGGGCGAAGTGACATGCGATGTCGTGCCCGGAGCCGACATTGGCGAAACACTGCTCCGCCAGGTTGAAGAACGACATGCTGATTTTGTCGTGATGGCGACGCGCGCCGCGGGCGGCGTTGACCGAGCCGTGCACGGTAGCGTCGCCGACCGCCTGGTGCGCGAATCGCCGAAGCCGGTGTTGCTCGTTCCGCCGCGCGCGGCGCATCTGAGCGGCCAGCGCCTTCAGTTCCGGCGCGTGCTGGTGCCGTTCGACGGATCACGCGTTGCCCTGAATGCGATGCAGCACTTACTCGCCCTGCCCCGCGCCGACGAGTTGGAGCTCGTCTTCATCGAAGTCGTCGCTCCCGAACGAACGGGCGGATACGTCATGCCACCGAACGCGGACGCCGATGCGGATCCAGCGGCCGAGTGGACGCACGCCGGCGCAGTCGCCGCCGAGAAGCGGCTGACAATGTTGGCCGATCCGTTGCGCAGTCAGGGGCGCCACGTGCACATTCGCGTTGTCGAATCACGGCATGCGCATGAGATGATCCTCGAGGCCGTGCGCGGCGAGCTCGTGGAGCTGATCGCGATGACGACGCGCGGGGCGGGCGGGCTTCGGCGGGTGGTGCTCGGAAGTGTCGCCGAGCAGGTCGTGCGCGGCAGTGAGATTCCGGTCCTTCTCGTGACGGCGGGAGCCGCGGCGCGCCCGCGTCACGAAGGCCAAGAGGTCGAATCTCAGACGTAGTCGAATGCCGTCATGACCCGCGCACGTGCTCACCACCCGGCGAGCCAACGGGCGCGTCGTGTTAGCTGCGCCTCCGATGGCATCTGCACGGCGACAAGGCGTGCGCGCGGACGATTGAATCCCTCGATCGCGACGTCGAAGTGCTGACGTCGGCCTGCACGGTCGACGTCCACCGCGATCTTGTCACCGATGCGGAATCGACGGAGCTGCCCACTGAAGTCGGAGAAACTCGCTACACGAACGCCGTTGAGACTCGTGAGCCGGTCGCCCGTGCGGAGACCCGCCTTCGACCAGACACCGCTCTCGTACGAGATGACCAGCGTCACGACCGAGTCGCCGGTGACGACGTTGAGTCGTGTGTCCGGCACTGGGTTGCCGTCGGTATCGACGGAAGGAATCGTGTCGATGACAATCTGCTCGCCGAGGCGCGCCATCGCCGGACCGAGATCGATCGGGCCAGTGCTGCTCACCTGCCTGGCAAACAACCGGCTCAGTCGACACCCGCACACGGAGTCCGCCGTCGCACGCCACAGCGCGTCCGTAATGCCCTTCCCCGAACGACTCCTCGCATAGAGCGCGCGCAGCACGTCGTCGAGCCCGCGACGGTCACTCGTGGAATCGCGAATCGTTGCGTCGATGGCGTGCGCGAGGAGTTCGCCTTGCAGGTAATATCCGCCGGTTGCATTTGGATTCGTGACCAGGGTTTGGCCAAACGCCAGGCTTGCGGCTTCCGGCGACACGTGTCGCGCCCAGGGGGCCGCAGCGTAGCGGCTGAGCAACGAGCCGATGCGATCGACGCGCGAATGTGTGCTGTCATAGACGCCGCTTCGTCGCAAGAGCACGTCCGCGTAGTACAGCGTCACGCCTTCGCCCCACCAAAGGCCGCGTGTCGGCGGCGGCTTGCGATAGGCCAATTCGCCGTACGTGTCGGGATGGATCGCGACCAAGTTCCACGTGTGAATGAGCTCATGCGCAAGCTCAAACATGAACGCTCGCGGATCACGCGCGAGATCGGCACTTGGCATTCCGATCGCAACTGATGCCCGGTGCTCGAGCGCATCGCCGGCGCCATCTTGAATCAGGAAATCATACCGTCGACTCGGCAGCGAACCGAAAAGCTCGATCGCCGAATGACTCAGCCGTCGCACCGCGTCGACGAACGCGATTGTATCGAACGGAGTCGCAGTGGACAACGGCCAATACGCGACGGTGAGATGCGTGCCGCCGTCGTCGAAGGACCATTTGCGCAGTGCGCCAAGGAGAATCGGTGCGTCGAGTAGCGTCGCGGCGTCCGTGGCGCGGAGTCGAGTTCGAACGCCAACGGTGTCGAGCGACGTCACGATGCTCCACGATGCCGGCGCGACGAGTTCCACAGTGGACGCCGCGTCCGCAAAATCCGGCAAATACAGAAAGACGTCGGGAGGATTCAACAACGCGCCGCTCGGGCGAACCGTCGTGCGCCACGCCGCGCGACGCGCCGGGTCGGCGGGGAGTCGAAGCCTGTAGTGGATCTCGCCACTCCCGCCGGGAAGCGAGAGCTCCCAGAGCGTCGTATCGCGTCGAGTGACGCCAGCCGTGCCATCGTTCGACGTTTTGGTCACGCCGGCAAACTCGAGGTAGCGCCAGAACTGTGCGTCGTACTCCTGATGCACGCGCATCGCGAGCCGTAGCCGCGCCGGGCCGCCCGACAGCCGCATGGTGACGTCGATCAGATCACACTGCGTGGAGTCCACGCGAACGACGTACGTGATTGTTGGAGCCGGAGACTTGGCAGTCGCCGGGGACGAAAGGGCGAAGAGTCCAACGGCAAGCAGAGTCAGCGTTCGCATTGGTCGTCAGGTCCGATTGGTCTCGAGAATTGGACGGTGCCGACCATGCGAGTGCTTACCGGCTCGTGAAGGCGGGAGCCGCGCGGCTGCCAATGCAGCGGCCCGGCTACGTCGCTGCGTTGAGCTCTGATCCCTGCCGCGAAGCCTCTCGCCCCGCGTCTCGCCGCATGCCCCCAAGTCGCGCGCCCAGAGTGAGAAGCGGGGCGACAAGCACAAACTGTGTGACGGTGAACCCCGTCTCGATCCCGACGAAGCCACTGACGGACGTCATCGGATGTTTTGCCGCGACGGCAAGCGTGGTGAATGTCCACGAGAGCAGAGCCGCCCCCGCAGCGAAGCGAGTCCCTCCGCCATACGTCCATGGCTTCTCGATCACCCGCGGATAGGCCGCAGCGAAGATCGCACCCTGCAGCAGCATGGACAGAAACCCAAACGGGATGATGACGTCCGGCCGGTATATCCCCAAGTTGTGGTAGAAGTCAGCGAATAGCTCGAGATGCCAGACGTAGCCGAGAACGAACGTCGGAACGAGATAGGCAAGCATGGTGAGAACGAATGAACGCCGCATGACGTGCCTCCGGGGTTGACGATCTCCCTGCGCGCGACGAACATGTGACAATCACTTGTGTTTTGCAAGTAACTTTTGGGAACGGGTCTGGTCCATCGTGCCTTCTCAGTCCGATCGGCGGTCCGGATGCCCGATCAGCATCTCGCTCGAGATCTTCGGCGATCGCTGGTCGTTGCTCATCGTCCGCGATCTGATGTTCAAGGGACTCCGGACGTTCCGGGAGTTCGCGGCATCGGGCGAAGGCATCGCGACGAACATCCTCACCGATCGCCTCGAGCGGCTCGAGGTCGGCAGCATCATCAGCAGTGAAGCGGATCCGGACGATCGGCGGCGAGTCGTTTATAGGCTGACCCGCAAGGGGATGGAGCTCGCCCCTGTGCTGGTCGAAATGATCCTCTGGGCTGCTCGGCACGAGCAGACGGAGGCGCCGCCGGAGACAGTGCGCGCGATGGAGAATCGCGGTGCATTCATCGAATCATTATGGAGAGAGTGGAACGCGAACGGCGGAAGCAAACCGCGACGCGACGGGAAAACTCGCTAACAACCTGTCGTCGCGGTAAAGCCGGCGAAAATCAGCGTGCGGACTCTTGTTCTGCCTGGGGAAGCGCCGCAAATTTGTCCATTGCAAGCGCGGAGATATCTCTGAACTAGCCTCAAACGGAGGCCTTATGGCTCCCCCGAAATCCGAAAAGCGTTCCAGCGATCTCGATGCGGAAATCGCCCGTCTCAAACAAGAGCGAAATCGAGCTGTCCAGGCCGAGGATCAGCGCCGCGGAGCGATCATTCGAACGCTCCTGGACGGACCAGCAGGTGACTCACTTCGAGCCAGCTTGCAACCGCTGGTCGCCGCTCGCGACGGTTTCTTATTCGGTCTTGACGTTTCCACCGGCAATGGCAAGAAATCCAGCGCCGATAGTCACCGCGAACCGGCCGAGTGGGGTTCCGCCTGATGTGATTGCAGAGCGAGACTGAGTGCCGTCTCGCTCTGCAATCAATTATTACTCGTCTGTTGGTGAGGGCAGGAGCCGAGGCGCCCGCTCGAGTGAGGCGCAGCAGCACCCTATCCGTGACGTGCCCCGACCTGATAAGATTCTCGGTGGCGCTTTGGGACGCCTCCGTGTCCGCGGAAAGGACTGTGTCCGCCCTTTGAATCGTCAGGTTCACAACACCATGTGGTGAACTCTTTTCTGCCCAACTGAGCGGACAGTGGGCCAAGGCTGACGTCAACTCAGCCCAAGAAAGGAGCTCATCGTGAACGAGTCACTCCCCACTCGCGTCTTTCGCGAGCACTCAGACCTCGCCCAACTCAAGCGGCAGGCCAAAGAGCTGTTGGATGCGTTCCGCGCCGGAGAGCCGAGCGCGACCGACGAGGTGAACGCACACTATCACAACCCGGACGTCGACACATTCGCATTACATGATGCACAGCTCGTCATTGCGCGCGCGTATGGATTTGCGAGTTGGCCCAAGCTGAAGGCGTTCGTGGACGGGGCAACCGCGAAGCGCCTCGTCAGCGCCGTGCGGTCGGGAGATCTGGAGCGGGTTGCGGCGATGCTTCGCAGCCGCCCGGAATTAGTCAACATGGACATGGGTGACGACGAGCATCGGGCCATTCATTACGCCGTGCTCACCCACTCTCCAGAGATGACTCGGCTGCTCATGCAGCATGGTGCCGATGCACGCAGAGGCATTTATCCGCATCGCGATGCAACCGCGGCGCTCACGTTGGCAATCGAGCGCGGATACATCGACCTCGCTGGCATCATTCGCGCGGAGGAGACCCGGCGGCGCGTTGCTCTCGCTGGTACGAACGCGTTCGCCATGCCCGAAGCACTGTGCATGTCGGAAGCGTGGAGAACCGGCCGGGCCATCGATCTCCTGCGGAGCGATCCCTCGCTGGCCCTATCGACGCGTGCCGACGGATGGACGCCGTTGCACTCCGCGGCGGGCGTGCTCGATGAGAAGGGCGTCACATGGCTGCTCGACCATAGCGCGGATCCAAATCGATTAGTGAGCGACCGCTGGACGTCACTGGACGTCGCCGCTGCGGGCGCACGTTGGGGAGAGACGCGGAGCTCCACGAAATTCGAACGCGTCGCCCGGCGGCTATTGAATCACGGCGCGCAACTGACAGCGATGGCCGCTGTCGCGCTTGGAGACGTCGAGTGGGTACGCGTTCATCTCTCCGAAGTCACACGCGCCCGTGCGACCAGCAGCGACGATTTAGTGGATGAACGCGGTTTACTCTCCGTGGCGGTCTGGCACAAGCGCCCCGAGATGCTGTCGTTGCTGCTCGATCTTGGCTTCGACCCGAACGAGCGCGTGCGAGTCTCTGCGATGGATGAAGTCGTCTATTCCGCCGGCGGGCCGCTGTACTTCTGCGTCACGA
>Ga0126377_10002409_pt1 | contig 12869 bp, 11 predicted proteins | sample PanSoiMetPlot_22_FD_92647 | JGI IMG/M metagenome (GOLD analysis project Ga0126377, IMG submission 92647) | Tropical forest soil microbial communities from Panama - MetaG Plot_22 | ecosystem: Environmental > Terrestrial > Soil > Tropical forest > Bulk soil | place: Panama | collected 2016-02-17
CAGCAGGTGGCCCGCCGTCATCACGGGTGTCGCCCAGACGAAGATGATGAAGCCGAGATAAATCGGATGGCGGACGACGTTGTACAGCATCGGTGTCTTGAACTTCATCGGCGGCATCGGCTTTCCGGAAAGATTATTGACGACCTGATGCAGCCCGAACAACTCGAAGTGGTTGATCATGAACGTGCTGATGAAGACTAGCACCCAGCCGAATACGCCGAGATACAAGAGGAACGCAGCGGCCGTGGGTTCCTTAACCTCCCACACCACGCCTGGAATTGGCCGCCATTGCCAGAACACAAGCGCGAGCGCCAGGCTGGCGAACAGCACGTAGGTGCTGCGCTCGACGGATTTCGGGACGATCGTTGTCCACCATTTCTTGAACTGCGGCCGCGCCATGACGCTGTGCTGCAGCGCGAAAATCGTCAGCAGCACAAGATTGATAACAATGGATTCCACGAGCGGCCCGGCTGCGCCGGAATCGATCGTCTTGGGCACCACCAGCCCGGTGACGAAGCCGAGTGAGTAGACGATGACGACTGCGAAGATGAGATAGGCTACGAAGCCATATAGAAACGCGATGAGTTTTCCCATGAACGTCTCCTATTGATTGCGTTGATTCAACCTTGGCGTTTTCAGTGAATCGGACAGCGGAGAGACCTTGGCCGGAGCGAGCTTTGAGGAGGTGCCGTGCGCCACCAGATTGCGCGGCAGTAACAGGGCGTAGCTCACGAGGATCGCGACTGCGCCGATCAGCGGCCGGGCGAAGCGTCCGAACCGGCGCAAGATCTGGTTTGTGGTCTCCCGCCGCAACAGAAGTGCCTTCCGGCGATAGACATCCATATCGACGGTGCCGTTACTGCGACGGTAAATATTAGTGGCCTGTATTCGCATTACGTCCTCTGATGACCCGGCCCTCAACCGCACTCAATGAGACCGCAGGTCGGCGGTGCCTTTCTTGTAGAAAGCGTAGTCCGCGCTGTACGGCACGCTCAGGAATGTGCCGGGCGCATCGCAGGCCGTGTCAGCGCGGCCGCCATGCGTGTTCAAGCGTTGGACCGTCGTGACTCCACTGAGAAGCCCCGATCCATGCCTGGCCGCTACGTCCAGTCTCAGAAGCGGAATATCCGTCGTGGTTGCGCCAGGTGCTTGCGCCGACACCTTGGCGCTCACGGCACTACCATCCGCCATTACCCAGACGGGTCCCGCAAAATGGTGGCCGACAGTTTTGCCGTCGATCACCAGCGTTGCGACCGGCTCGCGGAACTGCCAGGTTGGCGCGCCGTCGGAGTTTGCCTTGCACTCGTAAACTTGCGCGCCGATTGCGTGAACCGTTGCAATTAGTATCTCGCCATGAGCGGCAATTTGCTCAGGAAGCTCGGCCGCCACCGACGGGGCGATCGCCCGCATGGAAAGATAGGCAGCGATGACTGCAAGCACGACCGGACGAAAAACGCGGCCAGCGATTCGGAAGAATTCCGTCCTGGTTTGTGCGCGGAGGGCCAGCGCTTCCTTGCGATAGTTGTAGATATCGACCCCGAAGCGCCTGATCGTGTGCAATGTCATCACATGCTCCATACGTTTCCGGCAGCATGGATGCGCTCATTGCGGGTTAAAGACTTTGAGTCCCGCTTGATTTGTTCTTGAGGAAGTCTTGATTTCGCTTTAGAGGCCCATTTCCGTAGGGGTTTACGGCCGTTCGTGGGGTACAACGTGCTGTTTTTGTTTAATAATTACGTACTGGATAGCGGACGCCGTGAGTTGCGCGCGGACGACGCCCTAGTGGCCCTCGAGCCGCAGGTTTTCGACATCCTTGTCTATCTCATCGAAAATCGTGACCGCGTTGTCAGTAAGGATGATCTGATTGCGTCGGTTTGGGGTGGCCGCATCGTTTCCGAATCGACGCTGACCAGCCGCATCAATGCCGTGCGCAAGGCCATAGGCGACACCGGCGAGAAGCAATCCTGCATTCGTACTTTCGCACGAAAGGGATTTCGTTTTGTTGCGCCTGTCGAGGTCACAGAGACAACGGAACAGGTGGCCGGCGCGCAGACCGGCGCCGCCCTCGCGCTACCGCAAAAACCGTCGATCGCGGTCCTGCCCTTCAGCAATATGGGCGGCGATGCCACGGATGATTCTTTCGCCGAAGGCGTGACCGAGGAAATCATCACAGCGCTGTCGCGCGTTCGCTGGTTCTTCGTCATCGCCCGTGGCTCCACCTTTGCGTACAAGAGCAGAAACATCGATCCCAGCGGCATCGCCCGCGAGCTTGGCGTGCGGTACATACTGATGGGAAGCATCCGCCGCGCGGGCGATCGCATTCGAGTCACGGCGAAGCTCATCGACGGGAGCAATGGCAGCAACGTCTGGGCGAGGAGCTACGACCGCGCGCTGTCAGATATTTTTTCGGTCCAGGACGACATCACGCAGACCATCGTCGGCGGTATCGAGCCGGAATTGGGCCGCGCCGAACGCGAAAGAGCGCGCGTAAAGCACCGCGACAGCATCGATGCGTGGAGCACCTACCAGCGCGGCATGATTCACCTCTATCGTTATACGCAGGACGATCTCGCCGAGGCACGCCGACAGTTTGCTGCGGCGATTGCGATCGACCCTGACCTCGGCCCTGCCTATTCCGCTACTGCCGAGGCCTACTACTATGAAGTGGTCTATGGATTCGCCGAATCGCCCGACCACAATCGCGAGCGCGCTATCGAGTTCGCCCAAAAGGCTGTTGCACTCGACCGCGACGACGCAGGCGCGCATTGCACTCTGGGACGCACGCGCTATCTGCGCCGAGAATATGCGACCGCCATTTCCGAACTCGAGCTAGCTCTGGACCTCAATCCGAGCCTTGCGCTTGCGCATTATGGCCTGGGTGCGGCCTTCGTGTTCTCGGGAAAACCGCACGAAGCCTTTCCGCATCTGGAGTCCGCGATCCGGCTAAGCCCGCAGGATCCCAACATGGGCTCGTACCTCGCCCGTATGGCTGAGGCCAAATATCTCGTCGGCGAGGATGAAGCTGCCGTACGCTTTGCGCTTCGGGCCTTGGCTCAACCAAGCTTCCAGTGGTCGCGCTACGCAGTTCTCATCGCGGCATTGGGGCAATTGGGACGTGAGGACGAGGCGCAGCGTTATCTCGCTGAAGTCGGCCGCATGAGGCCAAAATTCTCAGTCGCTTTCGTGCGGGACATGCATCCTTTCAGTCGCGATATGGGCGCAGATCGCTACTATGAGGGATTGCGCAAGGCCGGTGTGCCCGAAACTGTTGGCGATCAATGAAATCGGTTGATCCGGAGCGGTTTTATGCGCACTGGCCGCAATGCCCAAGCGCGAAACGCGGCGACGAACCGCAGCACGCGATGCCAAATTTTCAATTGTGACAGTCTCAGTTGCATGGTCGCACGCCGCTCGAGATGGAGACCATGCCAACGGCGTTGTTTGCCGTCGTTGGGAAAACATTGATAAGGCATTGAGGCGGGATTGATTTCTCATCAATCCGGCGCTGAACTACGATCGCAAAAGCAAGGTTGTGGGCGACAACGTGCTGTTTTCATTCGGTGATTTTGCGCTCGACTGCGAGCGCCGGGAATTGCGCGCACGCGGCGCGGTGGTTCAGGTCGAGCCGCAAGTTTTCGATTTGCTGGTTTATCTGATCCAGAACCGCGACCACGTCGTCAGCAAGGACGATCTCATTGCGTCGGTGTGGAGCGGACGCATCGTGTCGGATTCGACACTCGACAGCCGCATCAATGCCGTGCGCAAGGCACTCGGCGACAGCGGCGAACGCCAGCAGTTCGTTCGTACAATCGCGCGTAAAGGATTTCGCTTTATCGGCGAGGTCAAGACGGCGGCAAAAACTGACGGCGTCGCTACGCCGTCACAACCGCCGCTGAACCAGGAAGTTCATTTCTGCACGGCGTCCGACGGTGTTCGCATCGCTTACGCACTAGCCGGTCACGGTCCGCCTTTGGTGAAAGCGGCCAACTGGCTCAATCATCTCGAATATGATTGGCAAAGCCCGATCTGGAGTCACCTTCTACACGAGCTTGCGTCTCGCTATCAGCTCATTCGCTACGACGAGCGCGGCAATGGACTGTCGGATTGGGATGTCGCGGATATTTCTTTCGAAGCCTTCGTCCGCGATCTGGAAAGCGTCGTCGATGCGGCCAAACTGGAGCGATTTGCGCTGCTGGGCATCTCGCAGGGCTGCGCCGCGTCGATCGTGTATGCGATCCGCCATCCCGAGCGTGTCAGCCACCTGGTCCTTTACGGAGGTTTTGCGCGCGGCAGGTTCAGGCGCGACCCCGAACACGCACGCACGTTGCTCTCGATCGTCGAACAAGGCTGGGGCAAGGAAAACCCGGCATTCCGGCAGTTCTTCACGTCGTTATTCTTTCCCGACGGAACGCCCGAGCAGATGCAATGGTTCAACGATCTGCAGCGGATGACGACCTCGACCGAAAATGCGTTGCGCATCATGCGCGCGACCGGCGAGTTGGATATTTCCGATCTGCTGCCGCAGGTAAAAGCGCCGACTCTCGTGCTTCATTGCCGCAATGATGCGGCCGTCACGTTCGACGAAGGACGCCGACTCGCGGCCGGCATTCCCGGCGCGAAATTTGTCGCGCTGGAAAGCCGCAATCATTTGGTTCTGGAAACCGAGCCCGCTTGGGAAAAATTCAGCAGCGAGATGACGTCGTTTCTCGCCACGTAACAAAGGATGACCGAGCGCGGCGCGCTATTTGCGATTCCGGAAAAATTGCCAGACTGCGAAGCAAAGAAGCACGAACGTGATCGTGGCGACCAGATATTTTTCGAAACCGCCGCCGAAGTCACCAAAGGGAATTACGACCTGCGCCAGCGCAGTGCTCATGTGCATCCGACCGTAGGCGGCCCACGGCCCCCCGGCCACCTACGAATAAATGTACCAGATCTGCGGGGTGGTTTGCGGCTGGGGCTTGGCAGGCGCTTCCTTGTTGAACGAAATGGCCCAGGCGACGACCATCGTGCCGACAAAGAGCACGTAGGCTCCCCGTGCGATCTTCCCAATCATTGCCACGCTCCCTGATTTTTTGTCAGCATAGTCGACCGGGCCCGTTCGGCGTAGACGTCGTTAATTATTGGTTAATCGCGCTAAGCCGTTGAAATAACGGGCAGCCTTGCCTGTTCGAGTGGACGCTCGCACGCCGCTGTCGTAGTTTTCGTGCCCGTTCCGCTCGTTCTCGCATCTGGAGTTTGTAATGGCCTGCCCTGTGATTGCTGTGACCGACAGCGTGTTTCCATCTCTCGATCCGGCCAAGACCGCCCTTTCCAGGCTCAACCCGACCTACCGCATCTCGAAGAGCGCCAACGCCGACGACATCCTCGCTGTCGCAAAAGATGCCGATGCGATCCTGGTGACCTACGCAAAACTCACCCGCGACATCCTCACCCAGCTGACGCGTTGCAAGGCGATCGGCCGGTTCGGTCTCGGCGTCGACAATATCGATCTCGTCGCCGCCAAAGAGAAAGGTATCGCCGTCAACTACGTGCCGGACTACTGCATCCGAGAAGTATCCGATCACGCTGTGGCGCTGCTGCTCGCGCTCATCCGAAAGATTCCTTTGTCCAATAAGCTCGTGCAGGGCGGCCGCTGGGAAATGCCGGCGATCGTGCCGATTCGCCGCATCGAGGGCACTGTGCTTGGCCTGGTTGGCTTCGGCCACATTCCGCGCCTGTTGGCACCGAAGGCGCAAGCCTTCGGCATGAAGGTGATTGCCTTCGACCCTTTCGCCAAGCCGGAAGCATTCAAGGCCGCACGGGTCGAGAGCGTCGATTTCGACACTCTTCTCGCCAAGTCCGACTATGTATCAGTGCACGCGCCACTAATGCCGGCGACGCGCGGCATGATGAACGCAGCCGCGTTCGCCAAAATGAAGAAGGGCGCCTACATCGTGAACACCGCACGCGGTCCGCTGATCGACGAGCCCGCACTGATAGCCGCGCTCGATTCCGGGCAAGTTGGCGGCGCCGGCCTCGACGTGGTGACTGCCGAACCGCTCGCCAAGGATTCAGCGCTGCTTGGCCGCGATAACGTCATCATCTCCCCGCACACTGCGTTCTATTCGATCGAAGCGCTTGAGGAATTGCAGACCAAGTGCGCCAGCGACGTCGCGCGTGTCCTCAGCGGCGAAAGGGCGGTCTATCCGATCTCGGCCTGAACATGCTCGACCGCACCGAACTAGATCCCGTCTTCTTTGCGCCGTTCGTGTCGTCGCTCATGCATGTCGAGCAGCAATGGATCGACTACAACGGCCACCTCAATATGGCTTACTACAATGTGCTTTTCGACCGCGCGGTCGATGAAGTGTATGAGCTCCTCGGTATCGGAGCTGACTATCTCACGCGCGCCAACCATTCGACCTTCACGGCCGAAGTGCACGTGCGATATGTGCGCGAGTTGCACGCGAATGATCCCGTGCGCGTGACGTTTCAGCTGCTCGACTTCGATTCGAAGCGTTTTCACTACTTCGAGCAGCTGTTTCATGCGACCGAAGGCTGGGTGTCCGCGACCTCGGAGAACATGACGTTGCACGTCGACATGACTGCGAAGAAGGTTGCTCCCTTCCCCGACTCGGTCATGCGCGCGCTTGCGCGGATGAAAACAGCTCACGCGCAACTGCCGCGCCCGGAGGCTGCCGGACGCAGGATTGCGATGCCCGAACGATGATGCCCTAAAGTCGGCCGTCCTTGACTATTTGCCCGCAATCTTGGCGGCGTCGGCGTTCACGCTCTTGTCGACAATCGACTCGATCGGCACCGTCTGCTTGATCACGCCGGCCTTCAGGAACAGGTTCTGCATCCAGTCGAGACGGTCCAGCGGAATCGACAGCGTCGGATCGATCTGCTTGTCCTTGATGGCCTCGTCGGTAATGAACTCCGCGCGCTTGTCGTCCGGCTTGGCGTGGGTCATCTCCTGAGAGACCTTGATGGTCTCGGCGCGGTTTGCGAGTGCGAACTTGTAGGCATCCATCTCGGCGGCGACAAATTTCACCAGATCATCGCGGCGTTTGCCTAGAACCTCGCTGCTGGTGGCGACGCAAAGGCGGAGGAAATTCGGCACCGCGCTGCTACCTTTCGCCAGGACCTTGATGTTGGACGGCATAACCGCCTCGAACTCGTTCGATACGACGGCCGCGTCGGTGATACCCGCAACCAGCGACTTGTAGCGGTCGAGGTCTGCGCCCTGCGTCGCCAGCTTCACGTCGGCGAACGGCACGTTCGCTTCGTTGAGCATTCCGCGGAACAGGAGGTCTGGCAGCGAGCCGGGCGAGGAAATCGCAACGGTCTTGCCCTTGAGATCGGCAAGCGACTTGATTTCGGCCTTGGCCAAGACGACCTGTGGCACGCCGGGCCAACCGCAACCGACGATCTTCACACCGGTGCCACGCGCCCCGGCAACGATCGATTCCGCCGCACCCATGTCGACGCTGTCGATCTCGCCCGAGAGCAGGGCTTTCATCAAGGTAGCGCCGGCTTTGATCTGCAGGAGTTCAATCTTCAACCCGCGCTTTGCGCCAAAGCCGCCTTTTTCGACCATGGCGATAAAGCCGGCATCGCTTTTGGCTTCAAGGATGCCGTGTTTCCAGACCTTCTCTTGCGCTTGTGCGGTGGTGAGACCGACGGCGAGCACAACGGCGGCCATTGCGAACGTTTTGTGCACGGATGAATCCTCCCGATTTGGCGGCTTGTTTGGCCGGAGGCTACGTCCTCCGGGATTCGGGTGCAACCAGCCCTAAATTCTGTACTCCCCGCCCCGCTTACGGCCTGTGTCAACGCTGAGAAACAATTGATCGAGGACCGGACGCTTCTTGATCAGTCCTTGTTCGTGCGAATAGCCGACCAGCGTCTCGAGCACTTTCCGATTCTTTTCCGAAAGTCCGTGCTCCCAGGGATCGGCACCGAGCATGCGCTCCTGCTCTTCCCAGGCGTCGCGGTACCAGGCGAGCGGCACGATGCGCGGGTTCGCCATGCGCTTCATCGCGATCGACTTTGCTTGGTTGAAGGCCCTGAACAGGTTCACGGCAAGCCACGGATGCTCGTCCGCGAGCGACTTGCGCAACCCGACCACGTGCATGATCGGAAAAATTCCGGTGCGCTTGAAGTAGGCCATCTCTTCCGCCTTGTGATCCGCGAAGAGGCGCGCCACCCGCGGATCTCCGGCGAGAAACGGCTTGACGAAATCGGAATGAAATACCGCGTCGAGTTCGCCCGTGGCCAGCATGGCCTCAACCGATTTATCGTTCGGCAGGCAGGAATACTTGATGTCTGCCGGCAAGCTGACCTTGACGTCATCCTCGATCTCCGCGACCCACTCGATGCTGCTAAGCGGTACGCCGTATTCGCTCTGCAGGATGCCGCGCATCCATAGCACCGCAGTCGTCATCATCGTCTTGACGCCGATCCGGCGGCCTTTCAGGTCGGCTGGCTTTTTGATGCCCTTTGACGTGTTGATGAACATGAAGCCATGGCGGAAACGCCTATGCAGAAACACCGGGATGGCGCGGAAAGGCAGGTCATTGTCGCGCGCGGCGAGATAGGACGAAGCCGAGACCTCCGCGATGTCGAACTCACCGTTGTTGAGAAAGCGCCAATGCCGCGTCGCCGAGTCCATGTCGGTGAGGATCGTGAGGTCGACGCCGTCGACTTCGACCTTACCTGTCAGCAAGGGTCGGATCAGCTCATAATCACCGCAGGCGAGCGTTAGGGCAGGCTTTGTCGGCATTTGTCGGATAAAGCAAATCAGTGATCAGAACTCAATGCCCCGTCGCCACAGCCGCCAACTTTGCAGCGTCCGGCAAATGATTGCCGCGCCAGACCACGTGCAGATCGGGGCGCAGCAGCAGGAGATCGTGGCCGTAGACGTCACGCGGGCCTGCATCGCCGACATCAAGGGCACTGAACGGCGCGCGATAGCGCGCAAAGGCCCGCCCCAGCAACGTGCTGTCGGCCGGGGCGCCGGCAAGGCGAAGGAGCGTGTAACCCTCGCTGACCCGGTCGTGCAGCGCAGTGCCGTCGGCGAGCCAGACATGCGGCAGACGCGCGCCCGGCCAGGACGTCGGCACATATTTCATGAAATCATCCGCCGGACCTTCTCCAGCTTCCGGCCAGATGACCGGGGTTTCCCGATAACGGTAGCCGAGCTCGGCACCGATCATTTCGTTACTCTTGCGCTGCTCGACGTCGGCGAGCGCCGCGAGGTTGGCGCGGGTCTCGGCCCCCTCGGGTGTCTTGTCGCGAATATTGGGCTTGAAAGCCGCGCGCCAGGCGCGCCGGCCGCGCGAGGCGTGACGCGAGGCTTCCACGTTGCGCGCGCCGACCTGCCGGCGCTCGATTTCGTAAGACGCAAGCAGCTTCGGCCCGCCCCAGCCTCGCAGGGTTGCCGCGAGCTTCCACGACAGGTCGATGGCGTCGCCGACGCCGCTATTCATGCCGAGCCCGCCGGTCGGGATCACCAGGTGCACGGCATCGCCGGCAAGAAATACACGGCCGTGCCCGTAACTATCCGCCAGCAGCAGGTTCTGCCGCCACGGCGCGCAGGACAACATCTCATATTGCACGGGCATTGCGACGACCTGCTCGAACATCGCCTTCATCGCATCGTCGCTGTCGACCGTTGCGTGCAGCGTGAAATGCTTCGTCGAGTCCTGCACGATCAGAAACGAATTATGCGCATCGGCAACGTGATAGTGGCGGCCCTTCCCGACCGGAATACGCTCGAACAGGTCATCGCAGCGGTAGAGCGCCTGTCGCAATTGCAGCAGATTGGCATCACCGCTGAGCTTGATACCAAGCTGGCGGCGAACACCACTGCTGCCGCCGTCGCAGCCAACGAGATAATGCGCGGTGAGTTCTGAGACCGCAGTGCGGGTCTTTATCTTCGCGCGCACACCAGTGGCATCCTGCGCAAAGGCGATGAATTCCCGGCCATAGCGTACGTCGACCGTCGGCAACGTCTCGGCGATCGACTTAAGAAGCGGCTCCAGCGTGTACTGCGAAATCAATTGATAGGGCTCAAGCGGCATCGAGCCGTCGGAGCAGGCGGCGATCTCGGCTTGCGCCTGCGCCACCGAAGGATATGGGAGGTGCAGCAACGGCGGTTCGATCAACGACGTGACGATGAAGACGTCCATCGGTACGTCGCGCGGGAAGCCGGCGTCGCGGACCTTCTGCGCAATGCCGAGCCGGCGGTAAATTTCCATTGTGCGCGCGTTGCACCGTTCCATCTTGGGCAGGAACTGCGGCGCCTCCTTTTGCTCCAGCAGGATGCAGCGCACGCCACGACGGCCAAGATCGATCGCGAGCGTCAAGCCCACGGGTCCGGCACCAACTATGATGACTTCAGTATCCATTGCGCGGCTTAATCAATCCTGCCACCCGAGAACCGGCGGCCTGGCACCGTGAGAAAATAGCCGACCGCCTGCCCCCCATCGGAGCCGACCACACTGCCGGTCGTGTAGCGTGACTCATCGCACGCAAGGAATACCGCCGGCCCTGCAATATCCTCACCGGAGCCGACACGGCCCATCGGCACGCCCTTGCGGCGACCCTCGTAAATCTCTGGATCGGCGTACATTGCCTCCGTGCCCGGCGTACGAATGTAACCGGGCGTGATTGCATTGGCGCGGATGCCGTAGGGCGCCCATTCCATGGCCTGCAACTTGGTGAGCATGATGAGCCCCGCCTTCACGACGCTATAGGCACCGGCCCAATTGTAGGGAAAGAGCCCCGCGATCGATGCGATGTTGATGATCGCACCGGACTTCTGCGTGATCATATGCTTCGCTGCCGCCTGGCTCACCAGGAACGCTCCTTTGAGCCCGATGTTCATCGTCGTATCCCAAGCGGCCTCCGGCAGCGCCTCAAGCTTGCCAGGCACGATTTTCATCGCGTTATTGACCACGATGTCGATGCGCCTCCGCTCTTTGATAATGGTGTCCACGAGCCGGTTGATGTCGGCGGATTTCGCAACGTCGGCCACAACGGGAAGGCTCTTGCTGCCGAGCGCCGCGGCGTCCTTTGCCGTCGTTTCCGCGGTCGCCGGATCGACGTCATTGATGACGACATGCGCGCCCTCTCGCGCATAGGCGAGAGCGATATCGCGGCCGATGCCGCGGCCTGCGCCTGTAACGAGCGCCACCTTGTCTTTCAATCGCACGGAGTTCCCCCAATACTGAAAATAATGCGGAAAAATCACGCTAAATCCGCGCCTGCGGGCGCACAAGACCGCTTCCGGCCTCGAAAATGGCGCCCGCGAGTGCCATCTTTGCTATTGAGAATCATTCCGGCGCCCTGAGCTCTGACGAAGGTCGCCTGCCCCGGACAAGATGGCCGAGCCCAAACGCAACGACCCTGCTCCTTTGAGCCCGCAACCAGCCGCGGGCGGCATCGCCGCGCGCGCGCTTGGGGCCCGCGCCGCGCCCTATCTCGCCGACCTCAACCCCGAGCAGCGCCAGGCGGTGGAGACTCTCGATGGGCCGGTGCTGGTGCTCGCCGGCGCGGGAACCGGCAAGACGCGCGTCCTGACCACGCGTATTGCACACATATTGAATCTGGGCCGTGCGCATCCGAGCCAGATCCTCGCTGTCACTTTCACCAACAAGGCGGCGCGCGAGATGAAGGAGCGTGTCGGCCAGATGGTCGGGCAGATCGTGGAGGGCATGCCCTGGCTCGGCACGTTCCACTCAATCGGCGTGAAGATTTTGCGTCGGCACGCGGAGCTGGTCGGGCTCAAGAACAACTTCACCATTCTCGACGTCGACGACCAGATCCGCGTGATCAAGCAGATCCTCGAGGCCGAGAAGCTCGACGAGAAACGCTGGCCGGCGCGCGTGCTCGCGATGCTGATCGACGGCTGGAAGAACCGCGGCCTCACGCCCGAGCAGGTGCCTTCGGGCGAGGCCGCGAGCTTTGCCAACGGCAAGGGCAAGAAGCTCTACATCGCCTATCAAGAGCGGCTGAAGACGCTCAATGCCGCCGACTTCGGTGACCTCCTGCTTGAGAACATTCGGCTGTTCCGCCAGAACGCCGACGTTCTTCGTTCCTTTCAGGAGCGGTTCAGATTCATCCTGGTCGACGAATATCAGGACACCAACGTCGCGCAGTATCTGTGGCTTAAACTGCTGGCGCAGACGACCAGTGCACAGCCGTCTACAGCCGCCGTCCCGGCGGAGCCTGAGTCCAGCAGCAAGGCCGCGTCCTTGGAATCCACATTCGCGGTTCCAGCGCGCACCGAAGAGCGAAAGCCCAAAAACATCTGCTGCGTCGGCGATGACGACCAGTCGATCTATGGCTGGCGCGGCGCGGAAGTCGACAACATCCTGCGCTTCGAGCACGACTTCCCCGGCGCGAAGGTCATTCGTCTTGAGCGGAACTACCGCAGCACAGGGCACATCCTTGCGGCTGCCTCCCACCTCATCGCCCACAACGAAGGAAGGCTCGGCAAGACGCTGCGCACGGAAGACGTGCTTGGCGAGAAGGTGCAGGTCACCGGCGCCTGGGACAGCGAGGAAGAGGCCCGCGCCATCGGCGAGGAAATCGAGCAGCTGCAGCGCGAGGCGCGCGAACGCGGCGAGGATCACCCGCTCGACGAAATCGCCCTCCTGGTGCGCGCCTCGTTCCAGATGCGCGAATTTGAAGACCGTTTCATCCAGCTCGGCCTGCCCTATCGCGTGATTGGCGGCCCGCGCTTTTACGAGCGCGCAGAAATCCGTGACGCCCTCGCCTATCTGCGTGTGATCGCCCAGCCGGCCGACGATCTCGCCTTCGAGCGTATTGTCAACGTGCCCAAGCGCGGGCTTGGCGACGCCACGCTGCAGATGTTGCAC
>Ga0126377_10002410_pt1 | contig 12868 bp, 12 predicted proteins | sample PanSoiMetPlot_22_FD_92647 | JGI IMG/M metagenome (GOLD analysis project Ga0126377, IMG submission 92647) | Tropical forest soil microbial communities from Panama - MetaG Plot_22 | ecosystem: Environmental > Terrestrial > Soil > Tropical forest > Bulk soil | place: Panama | collected 2016-02-17
CTCGGTCCCGATTCGGGCTTGCCGTGCTGCGACGAACCGGTGCGCCTCGACAGGTTCCCGAGGTCGGTCACCTTTGCGCCTGCGGGAGGAGCGACCTCGACGTCGCTCGCCGGAACCCTCCCGAACGTGATGTGCGTCGCCGCGAGCTCGAGCACCGGCGCGGAGGCGCCCTGCGCGTAGATCCCGATGCGCAGCGGGACCGGCCGCGTCGCCGCCCAGGCGAGCTCCGCGGCGCCCAGCAGGCCGCCGTCGTGCCTGGGCGCGACGCGCACGCTGTAGGCCGCCTGGCCGCCGACGTCGGTCGGCCGCGCGCCCGAGACCTCGGCGTGCTCGCCCGCGCGGGTCAGGAAGGTCGCGATCCCGGCCACTGACGGAACGGCGCCCGACCCGCGGCCGCCGGCGTGCTGCGGGAGCTGCGTGCGGTAGACCGTGTTCGTGGAGGCGTCGTAGACCGTCAGCTGCTTCTGGTTCCACACGACCTGGACGTCGCCCGCGTTCGACTGCAGCTCGAGCCGCCCGCGACCGTCCTGGGTCGCCCAGAGACGACCGGAGGCGCCCGACATCAGCGCGGAGCCGACCGGGCCGGCCAGCGCGCCCGACGGGAAGAGCCGGTTCGTGAACTTGATGCGCGCGGTCACGCCCAGTGGTGCGGGTGCCGCGATCGAGTCGTGCAGCGCCCGGGCGAGGGGCTTGGCGGGCGGGACCGGTCCGCCGCCGCGGCTGGCCGCGAACGCGGCCGCGGCTCCAACGCCGAGAGCGACGACAAGCGCTGCGAGAAGAATGACTCGCGAGGTCGGAAGGGTGCGCAGCAGCTTCACGTGGATCCTTTCTCTCGGGCGACAGGATCCGTTGTAGCGCTGCTCTCTGAGACATCTCTGAGAGCCGGCAGCTCGATCGTGAAGCGGGCCCCGCGGGCATAGGCGCGGCCGCCGTGGCGCTCGGCGGTCGCCCGCACGATCGCGAGCCCGAGGCCCGAGCCCGGCTTGCTGTGGGCACCGCGCCAGAAGCGGCCGAAAGCCTGCTCGGAGTCGAGGAGCGAGAGGCCCTGGCCCTCGTCCGCGACCGTGATCCGGGCACGCCCGTTCTCCTGCGCCGCGGAGACGTCGATCGCCCCGCGGCCGTAGAGCTCCGCGTTCTGGATCAGGTTCGCGAGCGCGCGCTCGAGGGCCGCGCGGTCGCCCTGCACCGGCACCGGCTCCGGCGCGTCCGCGCGGACCCGCCCGCCCGCCGCGTCGCGCGCGAGCTCGTCGAGCCGCACGGTCTCCGTCGGCCGCCCGGCCGCCTCCTCGCGTGAGAGCGCCAGCAGGTCGTCCGCCAGCCGCGCCACCCGGTTCGCGTCGGCCGCAACCTCGTCGATTACCCGGGCGTCCGCGCCGTGACGGGCGAGGTAGTCGACGTTCCCGATCAGCGCGGTGATCGGCGTGCGCAGCTCGTGGGAGGCGTCGGCGAGGAAGCGGCGCTCGGCCTCGCCGGCCCGCTCGAGACTCGCCAGCATCTCGTTGAGCGTCGACGCAAGCTCGCCGACCTCGTCCTGCGCGGCGGGCTGCGGCAGCCTGCGCCGCACGTCGCCGGTGCGCTCGATTTCCCCGGCCGCGTCGGCGAGCTGGCGCAGCGGCCGCAGCGCCGTTCCCATCAGCACCGCGACCGCCGCCGCACCGAGCGCGGCCGCACCGAGGCCGCCGAGCACGACGAACAGGTGCAGGCTCGCGAGCGTCTCCTCCAGGTCGTGCGTCGAGGCGGCGACTACGACGGCCCCACCCGCCGCCGGGCCGCCGACCTCCGCGAGCGGCGCCGTGTAGATCCGCAGCCGCTCGCCGCCGCTGTCGACGTTCGCGTACCCGGAGCGGTTGGCCGCGATCGCCTGTTGCACGAGGCTCCTCGCCGGGAGCACGCGGCCGCCCAGCGACAGCGAGCGCGCGACGAAGCGCCCGTCGCGGTCGAGGACCTCGACGGACAGATCGGTCCCACCGACGGGAGAGTCGAGGGCTCCGGGCGTCGTCAGCACCGCGGGCGCAGAGGCCGCGAGCTGCGCCACCGTGACCGCACGCCGCCGCAGCACGCCCTCGAGCGAGCGGTGGAGGTGGCGCGAGACGAGCAGGTCGATCACGACTCCCGCGACGGCGACGGCGAGCAGGATCGCGACAGTCGCCGCCGCGACCGAGCGCCATCGCAGGGAAAGCCGGCTCATCGCAAGACGAAGCCGACGCCGCGAACGGTGTCGATCAGCCCGGGCTCGCCGAGCTTCGCTCGCAGATAGGACACGTAGCGGTCGACCGAGTTGGAGCCGACGGCGCCGCGTCCACCCCACACCCGCTCGACGGCCAGCTCGCGCGACACCACCTGCCCGTGGTTCCGCAGCAGCAGCTCGAGCAAGTCCACCTCGCGCGGGCTGAGCTCGAGCTCCCGGCTCCCTCGTCGCGCCCAGCGTCCGCTCACGTCCAGCACGACGTCGCCGTGGGCCAGCACCTCGCCCGGCTCGCGCCCACGGCGCAGCAGCGCGCGGATCCGCGCCAGCAGCTCGCCCGGGGCAAACGGCTTCACGAGGTAGTCGTCGGCGCCGGAGTCGAGGCCGGCGATGCGGTCGGCGACGGCGTCCCGCGCGGTGAGCATCAGGATCGGCAGCGCCAGGCCACGCTTGCGCACGGCCCGCGACACCGCAAGCCCGTCCAGGCCGGGCATGGCGACGTCGAGCACCAGGACATCAGGGACGAGCCGCTCGATCGCCGCCAGCGCGGCGCCGCCGTCTCCGGCCGACTCGACGGCGTACCCCTCTGCCTCCAGCGTCCGGGCCAGCATCCGCCGGATCGCAGCGTCGTCGTCGACGACCAGGATCGAGTCCGAGCTCACCGGTCCCGAGGGTAGCTCCGCGCCGTGAGCCGCGCCCGTAGGTGCCGGGCGCGGCTGCGACGTGAATGGCGCCTTCTAGCCGACGTCCGCGCAGACGGCCCAGACCCGGACGTTCCCCGGCCCGAAGTTCCCGTCGGCGGCGACGCGAACGGCCCAGGCGGAATCGGAGAACGCTCCCGAGTAGACGATGTCCAGGTCGATTATGGGCGACGTCTCCGTGCCTCCCCCTAGCGCCCTCTTGCCGGCCGGGCAGATCGTGAAGACCGTCACCTGCCCGCCGGAAGCGATCGGCGCCCACGAGCCGGCCACGCGCTCGTAGCCGCTGAGACCGGACGGGCCGGGGTCGCCCTTATCGCCCATGGCGCCTTGCACGCCCGGCTGCCCCTTGAAGCCCTGCACGCCCTGGTCTCCCTGCGGACCCTTGGCGCCCGGATCGCCCGCCGACCCGAGCACGCCCCGGTCGCCCCTCGGCCCCCTCAGGCCGGCGGAAAGCTGACCCACGCCGAGGTCCGTGGCGAGCAGCGTGCCGTCCTTCGCCTTTGCGCCGGTGACGGCGTCCGGGGCGATCTTGGCGCCGGTGACCACGTTGGTCGCGAGCTTCTTGCCCGAGACAGCGCCCTTCTTCAACTGGCTGGAGCCAACCGAGTTCTTCGGTAGCACCAGCCCGCTCGCCGCCCGCCCTAGCGGGATCGTTCCCAGCACGGCCACCACCAGCGCGGTGACGGCGACGATCGGAGTCAGCTTGGACTTGAACATTGGGCTCGGCTCCCTTCGACTAGGCGACATACGCGCAGAGAGCCCACGCGCGGACAGTGCCGTCGGAGCCGACGTTCCTCACGGCGGCGTACCAGCCCGTGTCGGTCCCCGGGTATGAGTGGATGATGAGCAGGTGCGGCTGGCCGTTCGTGTCCGGGCCGCCCGTCAGCACCTTCTTGCCGCCTGGGCACGTCACGCTGACGCTTGCGACCGCGCCGACGGCGATGTTCGTCGAGGCTCCGAACACCCTCTCGACACCGCTGACGCCCGGCGCGCCGGTGTCGCCCTTCACGCCTTTCGCACCCGGGTAGCCCTGGATCCCCTGCTTGCCCTGGATTCCCTGGTCGCCCTTCGGGCCTTGAATGCCGGGGTCGCCCTTCGGCCCCTGCGGACCGCGGTCGCCCTTCGGTCCCTGCGGGCCGGGCCGCAGCTGGCCGGGCTGAAAGTCGGCGGCCTGCAGGGTGCCGTCCGCCACCTTCGCGCCGGTGACGGCGTTCGGGGCCAGCTTCGCGCCGGTGACGGCCTTGGCCGCGAGCTTCTTGCCCGAGACCGCACTCTTCTTCAGCTGCGCCGCGCCGACCGAGTTCTTCGGCAGCACGAGCCTGCCTGCCGCCTGGCCGAGCGGCGTCGCGCCGAACACCGCGACCACGAGGGCGGTGACGGCGACGATCGTGGTGAGTTTCGACTTGAACATGCGTCTCTTGCTCCTTTGCGGGGTTGTGCAGCGAACGTCGCAGGGCAAGGCGTCCGGCGGAATACGGCCACCATCCATCCGGAGGTGTGGCCAGCCGCACCGCGTGGGGTTTGTCAGAACGCCCGGGGACGTCCTCGGGCGGCGAAAGTTCGAGTACTGCCGGCCGGTCGGTTCGCGGGGGACTACCCGGGAGCTCTCTAGCCCCAGTCCGGTGAGCTCGCCGCGCCAAGCCGGCTCGGCGTCACCGAGTAAGGCCTGAGAGCCGCGACCGTGACGACCGCGATCGACGCGCCGCGGCGCTCGCGGCGAGTAAAGGCGATGCTGCGCCCGTCCGGCGACCACGTGGGCTCGACGTCGAGCGGCCCCTGGGTGATCGCGCGCTTGGCCGTCCCGTTCGCCCGCATGATCCAGATCCGCACGTGTGCGCCCCCACCGGCGGAGTACGCGATCCAGCGGCCGTTGGGCGACCAGGCCGGCTCCGAGTCAGGACCCGCCGCGCGAGTCACGCGGACGGGCTTCGCGCCGTCGGCGCGGGCGACGAAGATGTCCTTGTTGAAGACCTCCTCCTCCTCGTCCTTGGGTCCCGGCACCAGCCGCGTGAAGGCCAGTCGGCCTCCGCGCGGCGAGAACGCTGGTGCACCGTCGAGTTGCCTGCCCTTGATCAGGCGCCGGATCCGGCCGGTCCGAACGTCGAGGACCTCGATGTGGGTCGGACCGTCGCCGACCCGCACGAACGCGATGCGCCTGCCGTCGCGGGACCAATCTGGCTCGATGGAGGAGTACCGGCCGCGCGTGAGCCTGCGCACGGATCTGTCCGCGACGCGCACGAGGTAAAGCTGCGCGGGCTTGTGTCTGCGTCCCCATGAGAAGACGAGACGCCGCCTGTCGGGCGACCAGGACGGAGTGCTGATGCTGCCGCCGCGGACCAACCGCCGCACCTTGCCGCCTGCGGCCGGCATCACGGTGAGACTGTTTCTCCCTTTCGCGAGGACGAACGCGATCTGGCCTTGTGTACGGGTCTTCCTCGCGCTCGATTCGCCCCGCGCCGACGCCGACGCCGGGATTGCGACCACGAGCAGGAGTACAAGGAGGACGCGTCCTGACCGCATTCCCTGAGGGTAGGGCCGGCACCGTGATCACACCAGGGCTCGAGATCGATCCTCTCCTTCCGTACAGGACGCGCGATGCGAAAGGACCCGTCGCGTCAGCCGACCTGCCGGGTGCGAGGTCGTCATACTGCGCCCCATGCCCGGCGAGCCGTCCTCGCCCAGCGGTGACCAGCGGGCCGACGAGTCGGCACCGACGGCCGAGGCTCGGCCCGGCTTCGGCGACCTGCGCCACTACGTCCCGCCCGACCTGCTGAGCGTCTCGTTCCCCGTGGCCGTGCGCGGCTACGACCGAGCCGCCGTCGAGTCCTACGTCAAGCGGGCCAACCGTGTGATCGCGGAGCTGAAGGTCAGCTCCTCCCCGCGCGCGGCCGTGACGCACGCGCTCGAGCAGACCGAGCAGCAGGTGAGCGGGCTGTTGCAGCGCGCCCGTGAAACCGGCGAGGAGATCACCGACAGCGCCCGCCAGGAGGCGGACGAGATCGTCGCCAAGGCGAAGGCCGAGGCCGCCGACCTGCACGTCAACGTCAGCACCGAGGCGGACGGAATCAAGGCCGAGGCCGAGCAGGTCCTCGCCGACTCGCGCGCGGAGGGCGAGGACATCCTCTCGCGGTCACGCCAGGAAGCGGAGAACACCCGCGCGACCGCTCAGGCCGACGCCGAGAACCGCCGCCAGGAGCTGGAAACGGAGCTGACGGCGATGCAGGAGGAGGCCGAGGCGAGGATGCGCGAGCTGCAGGCCGACACCGACCGCGTCCGCGGAGAGCGCCGGGAGCTGCTCGAGGACATCCGGGTCCGCGGTGCGACGCTCCTCGAAGTCGCAGACGCCGCAGACGTCCGCGAGCCGGACGAGCCCGAGTCGGTCGACGAGATCGAACGCGTCGGCGTCGAAGACGCCTAGCTACGCGCTAGGCGCGTCGCGCTGCCGGTGACGACGCGCGGGGCTTTCGGCTCGACGCCCTGCGGAGCCGGGAGAGCCTGGCCGTCTCGCAGGCCTTGCGGGCCCGCTCTCTCGCGTGCCGGGCGTGCTCGATGAGCTCTTCGAGGTCCCGCTGCGTGACCTGCGTCGCCACAACACCCTCGTGCCCGCAAAGCCCTGCGTACAAACCGCGCTAGCGGAGCCAGGGAGCGAGCAGCTGCTCGATGTCGCGGCAGCCGCGAGGGCTCGCGAGACGGGCCTGGACGCGCTTTCCTTCGACGACGACGATCGTCGGCACGTCCTCGACCAGGAACCGCTCGGCGAGCTCGGCGTTCTCCTCCACGTCGATCTCCATGAGCAGGAACGAGTCGTGGTTGCGGCGCCGCTGGAGAACCTGCGAGAGGTAGCCCTCGACCCGTCGCGAACGGCCGGAGTTGCGCGCGTGGAAGAAGACCAGGCGCGGCCGCTCGGTCTTTCGACCTGCGGGGCGCGAGCGGACAGGAGCCGTGCTCACTGGACCGGCTCCAGCAGCAGTTTCTGGAACGCGGCGTGCAGGGTCGAGTAAACGGGCACGATCTGGTCGATCCCCGCGAGCTCGAGCACGCGCGAGGCGAAGTTGCCGTTCGAGACGATCACGAGGGTCTTCCCGTCGCGGCGCAGACGCTTCGTCTCCGCGACGATGATCCCGCAGATCGTCGAGTCCAGGAAGCTCACGCCGCTCAGGTCCACGACGACGGTGGAGAGCCGCAGCATGCCGGCCGAGGCGAGTGTGTCCCGCAGTTCGGCCTCGACGTACAGGTCGAGCTCGCCGCTCACGGAGACGAGCGCGATCTGACCTCCGACCTCGGCGACGGTTGCGCGAAACGGAGGGATCGTGGCCATGCGAAGCACCCTACGGGCGCCCCTCCAAGGGCCGCATCCGCCTTGTGTGAGTGTCCGCTTACACGGCGACGAGCTTGTACCCGGCGCCGCGAACGGTCAGCAGCCGCTCGGGATTCTCCGGGTCGCGCTCGACCTTGCGGCGGATGTTCGAGACGTGCAGGTCGGCCGCCCGTGCGTCTCCGATGTACTCGCTATCCCAGAGGTGCTGCATGATCTCGCGCCTCGAGTAGACACGGCCCGGATCGCGCGAGAGCAGCGCGAGCAGCTTCAGCTCCGACTGTGTCAGCTGCACCGGGCGCCCGTGGACCGCCGCCTCGTAGCGCTCGAGGTCGAGGTGGAGCCCGCCGATGTCGCGCGTCGGGTGCGCCTCGTGCGCGTCGAGCTCACGCCGGCGCAGGATCGCGCGCACACGAGCGAGGAGCTCGCTCATCGAGAAGGGCTTCGCGACGTAGTCGTCGGCGCCGGCCTCGAGCCCGAGCACCCGGTCGACCTCGGTGTCGCGGGCGGTCAGCATCAGGATCGGGATCGCGCTCTCGCTGCGCAGCCGGCGACAGACTTCGATCCCGGAGACCCCGGGGAGCATCAGGTCGAGCACCAGCAGGTCGAACGGCCGCTCGGCCGTCGCGGCCAGCGCGGACTCGCCGTCGCCGACCGCTTCGACCTCGTGCCCGTCGCCGCGGAGCGCGTAGCCGACGGCGTCGGCGAGCGTGGGCTCGTCCTCGACGAGCAGGACCCGCGGGCTCATGCGATGAGCCTGGCCGACGGCAAGCGCACCCGGACGCGAGTCCCGATCCCGGGCTCGGAGTCGAGCGTGAGCACGCCGCCGAGCGCACGGGCGATCTCCTGGGAGAGCGGCAGGCCGAGGCCCAACCCTCCGTCCACCCGGCGCTCCACCCGGTAGAAGCGGTCGAAGACCTGTGCCCGCGCGTCGGACGGGATCCCGGAGCCGGTGTCGCGAACCTCGATCTCCGTCATCCGGCCGAGGTCCCGGCCCGAGAGCCGGATCTCGCCGGAGGCGGTGTGGGTGACCGCGTTCGTGGCGAGGTTCCAGATCGCCTGTCGGAGCAGGTCTGCGTCCGCGAGCATCGCGACGCGCGGCGCGCAGTCCACGCGCACCGCCACGCCCTCCAGGGGCTGCAGCTGTGCCGCGATGTCTTCCAGCAGGGGTGCGACATCGACGAGCTGAAGGGACGGCTGCTCCTGTCCGGTCTGGATCCGCGCGAGCAGCAGCAACGCCCCGACGAGGCGCGCGAGGCGCGCGGCCTCCCGCTCGATGTGCCCCAGGAAGCGGTCGCGGTCCGCGGGGATCTCCTTGGCGCCCGAGCCCAGCACCTCGAGGGCGCTCGTGATCGCGGCGATCGGCGTGCGCAGCTCGTGCGCCGCATTGACGGCGAACTCCTGCTCGGCGCGGAGCCGCCGCTCGCGCGTCGTCACGTCCTGCACGAGTAGAAGCGCATTCTCGTTGCCCCCGCCGGGGATGCCGTCCAGCTCCAGGAGCCTGCCGCTAGGAGTCTCGACGAGCTGGCGCACGGGCGGTGTCGAGGTGAAGAGCCGCCGCGTGAACTTCCGGAGCGAAAAGTCCGGGAAGGGATCGGGCAGCAGCGTGCCGACCCCCGCCCTCGGGATGAAGACGCGCGCCGAAGGGTTCACGAACTCGACGGTCAGGTCTTGCTTGACGCTCACGACTCCCATGGGCAGCCGGTGGAGAAGGCGCCGCAGCGGGAAGGTCCTGAGCACGATGGACGAAGGAGGCTCCTCCCCGCCCTCGGTTTCGTCCTCGCCCTCCTCGTGCGGCTCGGCAAGCAGCCACTCGAGACGGTCACCCTGTGCCTCGGCGACCGCCGAGGCCTCGATGTCGAGCAGCTCGCCGTCGCGGCGCTGCAGCCGGAGCGACGTGCCGACCGGGCCGTTGCCGTGACCGAGCTCGATCAGGAGCCGCCGGAACTCCTGGACGCCGTCGCGCGCCACGAACGCCGCGAACGGCTTGCCCTCCAGCCATCGCGTCTCGATCGCCAGTAGCTGCCCGACGCCGTCCGAGACCTCCATGATCCGCCCGTTGAGATCGGTGACCATCCGGGCGGAGGCCATCACTCCTCGAGCTCCTCCATCATCAGGATCACACCGCGGATCTCGTCTTGCTGCCCGAGCGGCGTTGCAGTGACACGGCACTCGATCTGCCGTCCGCGCCGGTTCACAGCCGGAAGCGTGACCGACTGCTGGTCTTCGCCCGCCAGCACCTTGCGGATCGACGGGCGGAGCTGGTCGACGGGGAGCCCGATGTCGAGGTTGAGGAAGTGCTTGCCGTACACCTCGTCCTCGATCAGGCCCCAGAGGTCCCGGGCCCCCTGGTTCCAGCCGCGGATCTCGAACTCGCGGTCGACCACGACCACCGCGGCCTTGAGGCTGCTGAGGATGCCTTCCAGGTAGGCGTTGGTGTCGTTCAGCTCGTCCGTGCGCTGCTGGAGCTCGTCGTTGATCGTGGAGAGCTCCTCGTTCGTCGACTGGAGCTCCTCGTTCATCGTCTCCAGCTCTTCGTTCGTCGACTGCAGCTCCTCGTTCGTCGTCTCCAGCTCCTCGTTCGTCGACTGCAGCTCCTCGTTCGTCGTCTCCAGCTCCTCCACCGTCGACTGCAGCTCCTCGTAGGCGGTCTCGACCTCGCGCTTCGACTCTGTCAGCGCCTGTTGCAGGCGCTGGTAGCGCGTGACGTCGGTGAACGTGATCCCGCAGCCGACGACCTCACCGGTCGACGCGATCAGCGGGACGACCTGGACGTCGACGAAGCGGAGGTCATCCCCCACACGCCACTCGACGTCGCGCAGCGTGATCGCGTGCCGCTCGTTGTAGGCCTGCTCGATACGCGAGCGCAGCTCGACCGGGCGGAACGAGACCTCGAGATCCTGAATCGGCCGGCCGATGTCGCGCGGCGCCAGCGAGAAGAACATCCGCGCCTGGAGGTTTGCCATCGACAGGCGTCCCTCCGGGTCCACGACCAGCTGCGCGGTCGGCGCGGCCTCGAAGCCGGCCTCCTTGATCAGCGTCTCGGTTGCGATCCGCGAGAGCTCGTGCCCGTCCTCGGGCTCAACGTGGACGACGCGCGCCGGGCCGTTTTCCCGAGGCAGCTTCCGGAACACGCGGCGCTTCAGGTCGACGGGCTTGAAGAGCTGCGAGCGGTTGGCGATCGCCTCGGCCTTGCCGAGGAAGAGCACGCCGTGGTCGCGAAGAGCGAAGTGGAAGCTGCGCAGGATCTGCTCCTGCGTGTTCGAGTCGAAGTACATGAGCGTGTTGCGCGAGACGAGCAGGTCGACCCGCGAGATCGGCGGATCGTGGATCAGGTCGTGCCGGCCGAAGATCACCGACCGGCGCAGGTCGGCGCGAAAGACGAAGCTGGAGTTGATGCGCTCGAAGTACTTCTCGCGCAGCGCGGCGGGAACCGGCTCCACCGCCTTCGCGTCGTACGCCGCGTGGCGGCCTTGCGTGAGCGCCTCCTCGTCGACGTCCGTCGCGTAGATCTTCACGCGGGCGCGGAACGCCTCCTCGCCCAGCGCCTCGCTGAGCACGATCGCGAGCGTGTACGCCTCCTCGCCGGAGGCGCACCCGGTGGACCACACGCGGATCGGTTCGGCCGGGTCCTTCGTCTCGAGCATCGTCGGAACGATCTGCTCGCCGAGGAAGTCCCACGAGACCTCGTCGCGGAAGAACGAGGTCACGTTGATCAGGATCGTGTTGAAGAGCTGGGAGAACTCGTCGCCGTCGTTCTTCAGGAGGTCCTCGTAGGCGCCGAAGCCCTCGACGCCGATGTCCTGCATGCGCTTCGCGATGCGCCGCTGCAGGCTGGGCCGCTTGTAGCCGCTGAAGTCGAAGCCGCGCTCGTCGCGGATGAACGCGATCAGATTCTCGAACTGTTCGTCGCGGACCGTCTCGGCCACGCGTTACCCCTCTTCGGTCAGGACCGGCTGGGAGGCACCGGTGATCTCCCGCAGCAGCTGCGTCAGCTCGCCGGCATGCGCCTCGAGCTCGTCCGCCTTCTGCGTGAAGCGCACAGAGCTGCGCTCCTGGCGCGCGTGGCGATCGGCGAGCCGCCGCATCAGGACCGCCCGCTCCTCGAGCAGGCGAAGCGCGGCCCAGAGCGAGTTCTCGGCGGTCTTCGACTGCTCGATCACGAACGTGTCGGAGCCGTACTGGTGCCCGACGCGGCAGCGGTAGGTGACCACCTTCCCGTCCGTCACCTCGTTGATGGCGCCGCCGCACTCGGGGCAGGTCATTCCCGTCTCCTCGCCCGGCTGGTCGGGGCTCGCCTGCGCACGGATCTGCTCCCGCTCGCTCTGCGTTTCCATCGTCTCGCCATTGTGCCGCTTTTCACCGGCCCCGTTCACAAACTCGGCCAGGGCGGCGGCGATCTGCTCCGGCTTGAGCACCCGGTCTGGCGCGACCGCGCGAATCGCGGCCCTCGGCATCCCCGGATGGAGGGCGCTCTCGGGGTCCTGCACGATGGTCATCCCACCGTTCGACTTGATCGTGCGGAGCCCGAGCGTGCCGTCGTCGAGGGCGCCCGAGAGGATGACGCCGATCGTTCGCTCGCGGTGCGACTGCGCCGCGGTGCGGAAGAGGGGGTCGATCGCCGGCCGGTGGCCGTTCTCGCGCGGGCCGCCTGCAACGCGTAGGCGCCCGTCCTCGATCTGGACGTGGCAGTCGGGCACCGCGACGTAGATCGTCCCCGGCTCGAGCGGAGCGCCGTCCTCGGCCGGCCGCGCTGCCAGCGGCCCCGCTCGGTCGAGAATCGAGGGCAGCACGCTCGTCCCGCCCGCAGCGAGGTGCAGCACGGCGACGACGGACGCGCCGAAGTCTCTCGGCAGGCACGAGACGAGCTGCCTGAGTGCCTCGACCCCGCCGGCGGACGCGCCGATCACGACGAGGTCGTGCCTGGTGTCCGCAACATCCCCAGGCATGCCTCCCTTTCGGTCGAACCCGGGTACTCCTGATGGTACCCCTCGGGATCGTTACGAACCGGGTTGCGCGATAGGCTCATTCCCATGGCGGTGCTGGACTCGCACGTCGAGCCTTCGGACGAGTTCGAGGCCCGGCGGGCGCGCATGGAGGAGCTCGTCACGGAGTTGCGCGAGCGCACTGCCCAGGTCGCGCGCGGCGGGGGCGAGAAGGCGCTCGAGAAGCACCGCTCGCGCGGCAAGCTGACCGCCCGCGAGCGGGTCGACCGGCTGCTCGACCCCGACAGCGCGTTCCTCGAGCTTTCGGCCCTGGCCGCCTGGGACGTCTACGACGGCCAGGCACCGGCTGCGGGGATCGTCACCGGCATCGGCGTGATCGAGGGCCGCGAGTGCGTGATCGTCGCGAACGACGCGACCGTCAAGGGCGGCACCTACTTTCCGCTGACCGTGAAGAAGCACCTGCGCGCGCAGGAGATCGCGGAACAGAACCGGCTGCCGTGCATCTACCTGGTGGACTCGGGCGGGGCGTTCCTCCCGCTGCAGGCCGAGGTCTTCCCCGACCGCGAGCACTTCGGGCGGATCTTCTACAACCAGGCCCGCATGTCCGGAGCCGGCCTCTTTCAAGTCTCCGCCGTACTGGGTTCATGCACGGCCGGCGGCGCGTACGTTCCAGCGATGAGTGACGAGGCCGTCATCGTTCGAAATCAAGGCACGATCTTTC
>Ga0126377_10002411_pt1 | contig 12866 bp, 8 predicted proteins | sample PanSoiMetPlot_22_FD_92647 | JGI IMG/M metagenome (GOLD analysis project Ga0126377, IMG submission 92647) | Tropical forest soil microbial communities from Panama - MetaG Plot_22 | ecosystem: Environmental > Terrestrial > Soil > Tropical forest > Bulk soil | place: Panama | collected 2016-02-17
CGATTCGGCCTCGCCCCATAGGCGGATTTGACTCGACTGGACGCTGTTGTCGAGACCGGTGATGACGATCGCCGTTCCGCCAAACTGCAGCCAACGCAGGAAGGGATCCCTATAACGGGTCTTTTCCGAAAGCGTTGCTTCGAAATCCCGAATCCCCGGCCGATTGAGATAACCAAGTGCCGGCGCGAAGTTCCTGCCGATCTGCCTAAAGATGAACTGAGCATTCCAAGGCTCGTTCGGATAATTGACCACACCGCCGAACGCATCGTCATCGCCGAGCGCACTCGAGAAGCTCCGTTCGTAGAAGACGTCGGTCTGAAAAATCTTGTCGCCGCCGAGGTGGGAGTCGAGATACTGAAAATCACCTCCGGCCAGTGTATTGCGCGTGATCCCGGTGGGATCGCCATTGGTGAAAATGATTCCAACTTTGGATTCGGCAAACACCGGCTCGGTGAGTCGGACTGTAGAGAGAGTCTGACCTGGCGTGCTGTTCTTTGAATTGGTGCGGACGCTCAGCAGCCCGATGCCGAAATCATCGTACTGTCCGGAGGCTTTGCCGCCCGCGAGGATCGTCACCGGAGTACCGTTGATGAGACCGACATTACGCGAGAAAAAAGGCTGGCCGTTCGGCGCATTGATGAAAGCGAGGCCCCCGAATTCATAGGACGGGGCGTCCTGCAGAAAGAAATCGCGGCTCTCGGGAATGAACAGCGAAAACCGAGTTGTGTTGACCTGTCGGTCATCCAACGGACTGTCGGAAAAGTCAGGATTGACCGTGAGCGTGCCCGTCAAGGCTTGTGCGAGCTTGTAGTTGGCGACTCCCCCCGCGGTACCGCTGAAACTGCTGTGCTCGATTCCTTGCCAATCATGCTTAAACGCCAGCCGGCCGTAGAGTTTAAGATCAAGACCGATGCCGACCTTCGTACCCGTGATGCCCGTCAGCGTGCCCCCCTGCGAAATGTCGTCTGTCCGAATTGCAGGATTGTGCGACGCCCAGCGATCACGTTCCGCTTTGCGCCGAACGGTGCGGATGAAATCGAAACCCCAATCGGGACGGGAAGGGTCGTAGGAAAAATCGCGGAAAGGAATTGCCAGCTCTGCTGTCCAGCCATCCGAGACCACGCGGGTGCGAACTTGCCAGATCGTATTCCAGCGGGTCAGGTCGCCCGCGTTGTTCTGAATCAGCCCATCCTCGCGTCCTCCCGCTGGCCCGACTTCGAACTCGTAGCCGTTGCGCCGCGTCATGTTTGGATCGAGAGCAATGCGGAATTGATCCTCGGCAAAGACCGGTCCGTCGCGCGTCATGCCCCTGATGATGATTTTGTCGGGCTCATCGTCATAACAGTAGACGCCGAAATAGATGTTGTTCTCGTCGTAGAGGATTCTGAGCACGGTTCTTTCGCTGGCTGGCCGGCCGGTATCGGGTTCGACTTGGGGAAAGTCGTCCAGGACGGCCGCTTTGGCCCACACGGGATCGGACAGATCGCCGTCAATGGCGGGCGCCTCGCTTGCATCGATGCGCACCGCTCGGACGGTGTAGTTTGGAGTTTGCAGTGTCGTGGGCAGTGCGGGTTCGGCGGCAAAGCCATTGCTCGTAGCAAAATATGCCGCTGCAACAGCCAAGCTGGCCGTGAAGCCCGTGCGCCCGCCCGAGGGCATTCGCCCAATCCCCAACACCGTATCTTTTGACTAGCGGCGCTAATCCGGGCTGTCTAATTGGGACTTGGTAATGTCCCACAAGGCATGGCGTCCGCCATGCCCGCCAATCGGGCGACAACTCCAGTGAGGCCACGCGTGAACCGATGGTCTAGCTCATTCCACCGAGCGCGCCACGCGGAAGCCATCGGCCCAGCTTTGCTCTTCCGCGCCACTGGCGACGCGCGCGGCGGCGCGAATATCGCCCGAATAATCTTCCCACGATCCGCCGCGCATTACGCGTCCATTGCAATTTGGACGCAGATAGGGTGTCCCGTCAGCGGGCGTGTTGCCGCCGTACTCGTCCGTCCAGCAATCTTCCATCCATTCCCAGACGTTTCCATGCATGTCGTACAGGCCAAATTTATTGGCGGGAAAACTACCCACCAGAGTGGTCTTCTGCCGGTTCATGCCGGCCGGGCTGATCGAGCTGGCAGTGCTGCCGTCGAAATTCGCCTGGTCGGTAGTGATAGTCGGCCCGAATGAAAATGTGGTTGTCGTTCCAGCGCGCGCCGCATATTCCCATTCGGTTTCCGACGGGAGGCGATACTGCTTTCCCGACTTTTGACTGAGCCAAGCGACATAGGCCTTGGCATCGTTCCAGTTGACACCAATAACGGGTCGATTTCCTTTTCCCCATCCCTGGTCATCCGGCACCTGCCCGCCGCAGCCTCCATCGGCAACGCAAGCCTCCCATTGCGCGAAAGTGACCTCGTATTTGCTCAGCGCAAACGGCGAAGCGATTGAGACACGGTGTTGCATCTCCGCACCGCGATAGGGCTCAGATGCGGGCGAGCCCATGCTGAACTCGCCCGCCGGAATGGTCACCATTTCCGGGCAGTCCGTGCAGTCAGAGAACGACGCTGTTGCGGGATCGCGGCTGCCTGGCCGGCCCTGCGTAACAACAAAGATCGTCACTGCCGCAAGCGCTGACGCAGCCAAGAGGATTACGGGAACTCGTTTCATGGTTCTCTTTTTGCTCCTGAACTATTCCCGCACCTATATACGGCTTCGCTTGGCAAATCCCTGGCAACTTTAAAGCACCCAGGCGAGCTTGGTGAAGAACGTGTCGCCTTGCGTCGATTGGGTTCCGAATGCCGATGTGCCGCGCTGATAGGCGATCTGGAGCGAACCGAATGGCGGATTGAAGCGCCAAACACCGAGCACTTGCGCGTTCTGCTTGTCGATCGCGGAATTGGTCTGAAAGAACGCCCTCACAAAGAGGTCCGGGGTGAAGGAATACGTCGTCTCGAAAACATGGATCGTCGTGCTCTCGTTCCTGGTATCGGGCGACAGCTCGGCCCGGGTAAGGTTGTACGAAACGCGCCAGCGGTCGCCGATAGCGTAGTGCGCTTCGCCTCCGTAAAGCAGAAGATCGTTGTCGAAATTCCGTCCGGTGCCGATATAGGCCGAGATCGAGCGGCCGTCGCGACTGTTCCAGCCGCCGGTGAATTGCGCCTGATAATTATAGAAGCCCTTCTCGAACAGCCTGTATTCGTCGCGGCCGCTGAGCTCGAACTCGAAGCGGCTGCGCAGCACGGCGGTGATCGTGGGCGCAACCGCCCAGCCGCGGAGCGTCCCGTGATCAAAGCTGGTGTAGCGGTTGTAATTGATCGAAGGTCTCACTCTCTCGAACACGCCGCTGTCGAAGAAAAACGTGTGGCCGAAATTGGTATCGATCTCTTTGCGGTCGTCGTCCTGGAGGAATCCTACTGTGTTGAAATCGGTGCGGATGCCCGGCGCGAAATGGCCCCAGCGGACGTGAAAATGCGTGGTCGAGGTGTCATAGCTCGGGCGCATGTACCACGCGTATCGGCCGTCGGCCGTGGGCCCGTGCACCTCGAAGAATTGTCCGTTGAAGCTTAGCGCATCGGTGAAATACAGCGTCGTGTCGGCGCCAAGCGAGCCGGTGTTCGTGCTTCCTAAATTGCGGTTGGCGGCGAGCAGGCCGATGTTCGAACCCTGCCACAAACTCTGCTGGACCCTGAACACTCCATAATACGCCGTCTGCTTCGCCGATGAGTTTGCGACCGGCAGCTCCTCCGCCGCAGCGATAGCGGAGAAATCCGTGCCGCCGACCTTGCCGTTCGTTTTTGCGCCCCAGGTGATGTCGCCGAGACGGCGGCTAAAAAACTGGCGATAGCGCTGATTGAACTGCTCAGTGCCTTCAAGAAAGAAGGGACGCTTCTCCGGCACCGCCAGCTCAAAGCGCGTGAGGTTGATGACCTCGACATCGGCATCGACCAGGGCGAAATCAGGATTGTAGGTGAGGTCCGCGCCAAGATTGCTCGACGGCCGCCAACGGATATCGCCGCCGAATTCCGCGCGGGCGCCCTTGTTGACTTCATACACGCCGAGTGCGTAGGGGATGATTTGCCAGGTCTTCGCGCTTTGTCCCGGCGTGTTGATGCCGGTCAAATCTCCAAAGCCGGAGACCCGGAAAACCGATTCCGACGGACCCGACCACGCCGCGGTTTCCAATCGTCGCGGCACTGAGCGAACGAAATTTGCTTTCCAGACCCGATTCATTCCGGCGGGATAGACAAGCGTAGAGAATGGAATCTCGAACTCGACCGTCCAGCGATCGTCGTAGCGTCTAGCGACGGAACGCCATATCCCATCCCATTGGTAATCCACCGCGCGCCCGTTGTCGGTGACGCGACCATCTTCCAGCGTCGAGATTGGATTGGTACGAAAAATATAGGCGGTCCTCCCGTCACCGAAGGGATCGAGAAGCACGGTGACAGCGTCGTCTTGGACAACATTGTTGTTGCTATTGTTGACGTCGCGGATCGTGATCGAGTCGCGTTGCGTGACCGCTGCGGACAACCGTGAGATCTCCGAATCAAAGGCCTCAATCGCGACGTACAGCGCTGTCGCGGTTTGGCCGACGCGCACGACGGTGCGAAACGGCGACGGCTCGCCATAGGCCGGCTCGGTCTGGATGAAGCTCTGATCAGTAGTGCGGGCCCCGGCCCACTCCGTTTCGTCGATGATGCCGTCGATCGTCGGGGGCTTCGCGAGCGTCGTTACCGGTAGCGCCGCGGCCGCATAAGCGATAAGCGGCACACAACACGCAATCGAAGCGATGGAAACAATCCCAAGCCAATTTTGCGGCACAGCCTGCGCTCGAAGACGGGCCGCAACGCTCAAGACTGCCCTCAGCAGCGTGCTGAGGGGTTTTCCAGATCCCCCCTGCATCACCCCTCCGCAACGTCGCGCCCGTCAATGGAGTGCAAAACGCCGGCGAGCACGATGAACCAACATGACGGTCGGCGCGAGCAGCGAGTCGCACCAGTTGCCCCCGCTAGTTGATTAGATGTATCAATTGCGCCCGTACCTTTGATACACGTGTTTCCTTCGCGTGAAAAGGGCGCGAGTACGATGCGTAAGGATCACGACCTAGCCCCAATATATCGAGAGCGGGCAGCCGCGCTGCGGGCCATTGCGGCAAGGATCTCAATCCCTGAACACCAGAAAAGCATCCTTTGGGTGGCAGGAGAGCTCGACCGTATCGCTCGCGACAAAGACAAAGCTTCCGAGCGGTACGGTGGTCAGCAATGCGAATTGCGGAATTCCATTTCAGGTTGGGCACATGCCAAGCAACCGCGACCAATCGTTCATTAGGCCGGCAGGGTTAGCTCGATCGGCATCCCAGCTGACCCCCGGGGGTGTTGAGACACATGCTCATCGCATGGCCAACGAGCTTGCGCAGAAGCGCTGGCTGCTGCTCATTCATCAGCTTCCAGCAAAGCCTGGTTACGTCCGCGTGAAAACGTGGCGACGATTGCAGGCGCTTGGCGCCGTTGCCGTGAAGAATGCCGTCCACGCTCTTCCCGCGTCGGAACAGAGCCAAGAAGACTTTGAATGGTTGCTCAAGGAAATTCACGAAGCCGGCGGCGAGGCGATGATCTGCGAGGCGCGGCTCATCGACGGACTCAGCGATAGCGATGTTCAAACATTGTTCAATGCGGCACGGGACGACGAGTATGCCGATATTGCGGAAAATGCGCGGACATTATCCGCGACACTTAAAGATGCATCGTCAACCGATGCACGCGCCGATCTGAAGGCGCAATATGCGCGGCTAAAAAAGAGATTGGCAGAGGTCATCGCGATCGATTTTTTCGATGCGAATGGACGGCAATCAGCCGACGGCCTCGTTCGTGGACTGGAATTGGCTCTTTCGGAGCCGGCGATGACGGAAACGATCGCAGATACTACAAGCAACGCATCCACATCGAGTTTGAAAAACCGCGTTTGGGTTACAAGAGTGGGCGTGCATGTGGACCGCATAGGGTGCGCTTGGCTGGTGCGGCGCTTTATTGATGACATGGCGACGTTCAAGTTCGTACCGCCCAAGGGCTATGTAGCTGAGCCAAACGAGCTGCGCTTTGATATGTTCGAGGCGGAATTCACTCATGAAGGCGACCGCTGCAGCTTCGAGGTGCTGCTCAATCGCACGGGCCTCGCTGATTCCGCGCTCGAAGCCATCGCGGAAATCGTCCACGACATTGATCTCAAGGACGACAAATTCGGGCGTGACGAAGCGCCTGGCATTAAGACCCTGATCAACGGAATCTGCGCCGACACAAGGGACGACGAAGAACGGCTGAAGCGCGGAGCAGCGATTTTCGACAACCTCTATTCCGTCTTTCAACGCAAGCGCCCTTCCAGAAGTAAAAACGGGGACTGAAATGACCAAGCGCGTTGTCTTCGTTCTAGCGGTCATTGCCAGCGTGTTATCGGCCATCACGCTCGGCCTTTACATGCTGCTCCTCCCCGGGCTCTCGGTCGCGCGCGACGACCCGACGGGACTTGAAATCCAGATCGCGACATGGCTGCTGCATGCAAGCGTGCCGCAGACGGCAAAGAACGTGCCCAATCCGCTGGCGCAGCGGGCCGATACAGCCGACATCAGCGCCGGACGCGAGCTCTTCCGGCAGAAATGCGAGCTCTGTCACGGCTACGACGGAGCGGGAAAGACGGAAATCGGCTCGGGCGCGTTCCCGCGTCCGCCTGCGTTGCGCATCGCCGCACCGACAATGTCGGATGGCGAAATTTTCTATCACATCCGCAACGGCATTCGGAACACGGCGATGCCGTCCTGGAACATTCCTGACAATCAGGTGTGGCAGCTCGTGCTCTACATCCGCAATCTGCCGGCCGTCGCGCCGACTCCAGAAGATGCGCTGGCGGAAGAGCAGACGGAAACAATCTCGAAGGCGCAATACACCGGTTCGGCAGCGTGCAAGAGCTGTCACGAAGCGATCTATGAGCGCTGGGCGAAGTCGCGCATGGCCAATGTTGTGCGCGACCCGAAAGAGCATCCCGACGCCATCATCGGCGATTTTTCCAAGCCCGATCCGCTGGTGAAATTCAGCACGGCCGATGTTGCGCTGGTTTACGGCAGCAAATGGAAGCAGCGCTACTTCACCAAGGTCGGCGACGATTATTTTCCGCAAGGCGCGCAATGGGACGTGGCGCACAAGATCTGGCGCCCCTATTTCGTCGCCAACGGCACCGACTGGTGGTCGATGCTTTATCCGCCGGACAATTTCATGCGCCCAACCGGCCCGCTGTGCGACGGCTGCCATTCGGTGAATTACAACATCGAGACGAAAACGGTGACCGAATGGAATGTCGGCTGCGAGCGTTGTCACGGCGCCGGCAGCGAGCACGTCAAGCTCGGAACGCGCAGCACCATCTTGAATCCGGCGCGTCTCAACTACGTGGCGGCGAACGACACCTGCGTGCAGTGCCATTCGCAGGGTCAGCCGCTGAAGAATCCGATTGCCCAGAAATATTACGACTGGCCCGTCGGCTATCACGTCGGGCTGAAGCTGTCGGATTACTGGAAGCTCGAGGAGCATAAGCTCGGCGAGCTGACCTTCACGCACTTCCCCGACGGTACGGCGCACAAGAACCGCATGCAGGGCAATGACTTCGCGCAGAGCCTGATGTACGCGCGCGGCGTAACCTGCTTTTCCTGCCACGACCCGCACGGCAGCGAGAACGACGGAATTCTACGCAAACCGGTGCAGGAGGTCTGCTTGAGCTGCCACGGTCCGAACACCCAGAACGGGCCGCATGCCGCGAGCATCGAGGCGCACACGCATCACAAGGTCGGCAGCACGGGCAGTGAGTGCGTTGCCTGCCACATGCCGAAAATCGCGCAGACGATCGCCGACGTGAACGTGCGGAGCCACACCTTCCACTTCGTGACGCCGGCGCAGACCGATCTCTTGAAGATCCCGAATGCGTGCAATGTCTGCCACACCGACAAGGACACGGCATGGGCATCAGCGGCGCTGAAGAGCTGGTCCGACCGCTCGCCGTGGCGGATGTTCCCCTGATTCGAATAGAACGATAAATATGGAGCGTCGGCGTTGCGTTCGGCTTGTGGGATTCTGCTGCTTGTTCCTGTGATTGCCGCCTGGTCGACGAGCGCCGCGGCTTATCGGCCATTTGATTCCACCGACCCCGCCGTCGCCGACGTTGGCGACGTGGAAGTGGAAGTCAGTCCCGTGAGCTTCCGTCATCAAAGGCCCGGAGAGGTCTGGATCGCACCTCAGCTGCGGCTGAATTACGGCTTTGCCGAAAATTGGGAAGTGGTGCTGGAAGGCCAAGCGGAGCATACGCGAGCGGCGCGCAGTGTCCTTATCGAGAATGCGTTGTCGCTGAAAGCGATCCTGCGCGAAGGTAGCCTTCAGGATAGGGCGGGACTCAGCGTAGCGACCGAGCTCGGTCTTCTCCTGCCCGGCGTGAACGAGCAGCAAGGATTCGGAGCGAGCTTGGCTGCGATTGCCGGCCAGCGCTGGGATTGGGGTGCCATTCACGTCAATCTCGCCGTGTCACTGAGCCGCGAAAACCGCGGAGAAGTATTTTTCGGGACAATCATTGAAGGGCCGAGCAGATGGACCGTTCGCCCCGTCGCTGAACTCGTCTATCAGCGCGAATTCGGCATTGGTGAGGAAGCAGCACTGCTCGTCGGCGCGATCTGGCAAGTGAAGGACAATCTGGCTTTCGATGTGGCCGTGCGGCAGGCTCAAGTGAACGCAAGCCCCGAGACCGAGATCCGTGCAGGGGTAACGTTTGCGTTTTCGCTTCGCTGAGACGGTGAGGCCTGCGTGTCTCCTTTATCGCACGATTTGAGCGCAACAGAACTCGGTCGTGCCGCGGACCGTCATGAGATTTCATTCAGCGAAGCGTTTCGAACCTGGGTGCGTGTTGCGCTCTTAAGCTTCGGCGGGCCGGCCGGACAGATCGCCGTCATCCATCGCATTCTCGTCGAAGAGAAGCGCTGGATCGGCGAGACGCGCTTTTTGCATGCTCTGAACTACTGCATGCTGCTGCCCGGTCCCGAAGCACATCAGCTCGTCGTTTACATCGGCTGGCTGCTGCACCGCGCGCGCGGCGGCATTATCGCGGGCACGCTGTTCGTACTGCCGGGGCTGATTTCGCTCGGCGTGCTGAGTTTGATCTACGCGCGCTTTGGCTCCGTTCCATTCGTGCAGGCACTGTTCTTCGGCCTGAAAGCCGCCGTGCTGGCGGTCGTGCTCGAAGCGGTCGTGCGGATCGGCAAGCGGGCGCTGAAGAATCGCGGCTCGGTCGCCGTAGCTGCGGCTGCATTCGTCGGAATTTTTTTCTTTGCTTTGCCCTTCCCGCTCATCATTGCCGCCGCCGCAGCGATCGGCTTCGCCGGCCATCGCGCAGGTTTGCAGTGGTTCGAGGGCACGATCGGTCGATTAACAGACGGCGGCAGGGCACATGATGATGCCGCGATCGACAAAGCTTTCGCTCAGCGTGTCCCGGAACACGTCCGCCCTTCGGTCGCGCGCTTCGTCAAGACTGCCGCAATCGGATTGACGCTATGGCTCGGGCCGCTGGCGCTGCTGGCGATCGCAGCCGGCGCGGACAACGTGTTCACTGTGATTGCCGCGTTCAACAGCAAGATGGCCGTCGTGACGTTTGGCGGCGCCTATGCCGCGCTGAGCTACATGGCGCAGCAGGCGGTCGAGACCTATCGCTGGCTGGCCCCGGACGAGATGCTGGTCGGCCTCGGCTTCGCCGAGACCACGCCCGGACCGCTGATCTCCGTCGTGCAGTTCGTTTCCTTCATGGCGGCTTTCCGCAATTCCGGTGCGCTCGACCCGATGCTTGCAGGTACGCTAGGCGGATTGCTCGCGATGTGGGCGACGTTCGTGCCGTCATTCCTCTGGATCCTGCTCGGCGGTCCCTATGTCGAGGCGCTGCTGGGCAACAAAACTTTGACCGCGACGCTATCGGCCATCACCGCCGCGGTGGTCGGCGTCATTCTCAATCTGGCGATCTGGTTTGCGCTGCACACGCTGTTTCAGCGTGTCGACGTCGTTCCGTTTTTCGGCATGAGCTTACAAATTCCAGATCCGCACACGATCAACCTGCCCGCGCTTGTGCTCTCGCTCGGCGCGATCATTGCGATGTTCTACTTCAAGGCGAACATGATAGCGACGCTGGCCGCGTGCTGCGTCCTGGGCTTGCTGTTCTATTTGGCGACGGGCATTTATTGACTAGATTTAGTGGGCAAAAATATCGCCCTCGCCCCAGCCGGCCAGATCTAGTTCGGCACGCGCCGGGAGAAAATTGAAGCAGGCCTGCGCCAGCTCCATGCGGCCTTCGCGCTTGAGCATCGTATCGAGCGCCTCCTTGAGGCGATGGAGATAGGCGACGTCGTTGGCCGCGTAGGCCAACTGCTGCTCGGTGAGATTTTCCGCGCCCCAATCGGAGCTTTGCTGCTGCTTGGACAAATCGACGTCGAGCAACTCCTTCACCAGGTCCTTCAACCCGTGCTTGTCGGTGTAGGTGCGCGCGAGCTTCGAGGCGGTGCGCGTGCAGTAGCAGGGCTCGGCGACCACACCGAGATAACGCCTGATGATGGCAAGGTCGAAGCGCGCGAAGTGAAAGAGCTTGGTGACGTTCTTGTCCGACAGCAGCGCTTTCAAATTGGGTGCCTCATAGCGGTCGCGGGCGAACTGCACGAGATGCGCGGCACCGTCTCCGGCCGAGAGCTGAATGAGGCACAGCCGATCGCGGCCGGGATTGAGGCCCAGCGTTTCCGTATCCACCGCGACGATGGGACCGAGGTTCAGCCCGTTGGGAAGATCGCCCTTGTGCAGCTTGATTTTCATATCAGCTCGGTTCGCCCGTCCGCTTCTTCCGTCGAGCAGTCAGGGCTGCGACAGTCTTCGCACCAGGTGGCTTTCCATTCACTTAACATCCGGAAATTACGAAACATTTCCCGCTATTTCAAAGCCCGAGCAGAGGCCGGACTGATGGTGCCTGTCGCGTGGATACGTTCGGGCCGGTCCGAAAGCAAGAGTTCCAACATTCCCAAGCGGCGACGGCCAAATCTGAGCCCCCCGAGGCCACACGAGTCAATCACCAATCTGTTACACGGCGGCGGTAAAGGTCAGTCGCTCTTCGAAGGTCCCTGCGAATGACCGCGCGCAAACACGATGAGAGAGGCTTATCTCGCGGCTTTGCCTTGATCGTGGTGCTCTGGTTCCTCGTCCTGATCGCCGCGGTCTCGACCTATCTGTTGGCAAACGCGCGTTCGGAGACGGCTGTCGCACGCAACATTAGGTCGGCGGCTGCGGCGGAGGCCCTGGCCGATGCGGGCGTGGCGCAGGCGGTATTCAACCAGACCGACGGGATTATCGCGCGGCGCTGGAAGCCGGACGGCGAGCCGCATCTCATCAGGATGCTCGACGGCGAAGCAACGATCCGGCTGTATGACGAAAATGCCAAGATCAATCCCAATCTCGCGTCCCGCGCATTGGTGACCTCGCTGTTTGAGGCTGTCGGGGTCGATCGCTCGCTCGCAATGAGGCTTGGCGCGGCGATTGCCGAGCGGGCCGCCGGGGCGGCAGCGCCTAAGACAGGTGCGGCAGGAGATGAGCAGGGCCAAGCTGCCGGACGCGGCGCCGGAGCGAGGCGGGCCGCGTTTGAAAGCCTAGATGAGTTGCAATTGGTTGGGGGAATGAGTCCAACCATTCTCGCACTGGTGCTCCCCTACCTCACCATTTACACGTCCGACGACGAACCCTCAGCCAAGCTCCTGTCGCCGGTCGTGCGTCGGGCTGTCGCTTTAGCGGCGCGGGCCGGAACCGAGCCGCAGATGGAGACTGGCGCTGCGTCACCAGCGAAGAGTAACCAGGTCGAACTCGGACCGGATGATCCTGACCGGGTTGTGCCCGTCGAAGCCGCGGCCGAGCAGGCCGATGCTCAGAGCCCATCTGACATTTTGTCTCTAAAGATCACCGCGCGTGAGCCGGGTGGCGGAGTGTTCGTGCGCAATGCGGTCGTGAGGATCGATCCGCGCAATTTAAAAGGCTATGTCGTGCTCGACTGGCGCCGCGGCGCCCTTGCCGAAGATAGCTGAGAGTTCTCCAGCGTGTAGCGACTCTCACTGTCTGCAATCCGTCACATACGCGCCACAGAAACTTAACTCTCCTGTTTCTATAGCGTCATGCGGCTTGGATAGCGTCACATTCGCTTTCAAATCCTCACGAAAGCCCAACTGAGAAAATCAGCACGCGCCTGCGGGAGCGAACGGAATTGTTTGCGCTCCGCGGAAGCGGGAACCATTTGCAAAAACGGAGAGAATGAATGCGAACACTCAAGACCACTGGCCTCGTTGCTGCCCTCCTCGCCGCCGGAACCGCACTGGCCTGGGCAAACGGTATCGGACTATTCACGAACGGCGTCGCAGCGGCGAACCCGTCTCTGCCGGTCACAAGCAGCCCAGCAAACGTCTACAGCTCGGATTTCCACGCAGTCGCCGTGGTCACCGGCACCGATGCACTCGAGAACGCGTCAGGTGTGATCACGCAATTCGGCCATTTGACCCCCGCAGGCACGAACACCGAACCCGATGAGAATACCTATTTGACGATGCCGGGACTCCTCGGTCCGGCCAGTGGGACGGGCTTCGATTACGGCAGTCATTTTCTCTTTCAAGGACACGAAAACAGCGGGAATCTCGCTTACGTCACGCGGATCAATCTCGACGTGGCCGACCCCGCGCACCGCATCACGCTCTTGACGCCGGTAGGCGGCGACGGGCTGACGCATTTAAACCGAATCGACGGCTCGACCTTCAATCCCTACACGCAGTCTCTTCTGGTCAC
>Ga0126377_10002412_pt1 | contig 12864 bp, 9 predicted proteins | sample PanSoiMetPlot_22_FD_92647 | JGI IMG/M metagenome (GOLD analysis project Ga0126377, IMG submission 92647) | Tropical forest soil microbial communities from Panama - MetaG Plot_22 | ecosystem: Environmental > Terrestrial > Soil > Tropical forest > Bulk soil | place: Panama | collected 2016-02-17
AGCTCGACACCGAGCGCCTCGAGCCGGAGACCGGGCTTGCGCGCATCGAGGTGCGCCGGGTCGAGCGCACGCGAACGGGCGAGATCGAGACGCTGGCCGATCTCACGGTGCTCGGCGACGCCCTGATGGCGGTCAAGCGGGCCAGCGGGCGCACGCGGGTCGGAGAGCTCCTGATCGGCGCCCTCGAGCAGGGCTTCGACCGCGTGTTCACCGCCGCCATGATCCTCACCGTGCGCGCCGGCCTCCTGTTCGGCTGGAAGGGCTTCGCGCGCGGCCGCGAGCCGAGCGCGATGGAGGCGGTCACCGGCGTGGCCGTGCCGCTGCACGCGCGATCGGTTTTCGCCGACCCCTGTCGCACGGGTCGGGCGTTTCACGGCCCGCCCCCCGGCGGCGGCAGCGACATGGACCGACGGCTGTGGCGCTTCCTCGGCGCCGGCGAGCCGGCCGCGGTCGGCGTCCACCCGCTGTCCGTGTTCGGCGAGCTGGCCACCGTGCTCTACGTGCACGCGCCGCGGCCCATTCCCGCGTCGGCGATGCCGGGCATCGCCGAGCTCGGCCGTTCGCTGTGCACCGCGCTGGAGCGCCTGGTCAGCACCGACGAGGAGCGGTAGCGCCCCCCCGACGCCGAGGCCCGCCGCGCCGGGCCGAATGCTTGACGCGGCCCGGTGGGCTCGTGCATGGTCCCGCGGTGAGCGAGAGCGCCGTCCGCGACCCGAGCAAGAAGCATCGCCACGATGTCGGGCTGCCGGACCACGGCGCGGTCTCCACCGAGGGCGTGACGCGGGCGATCCAGGGCGTCCTGCTCCTGCTCATCGCCGGCAGCGTCGCCCTCGTCGTCTACGCCGTCGCGCTGGCGGCGCGGTGACCGCGGTGCGCACCTCGAGCGCCGTGAGCGCGGGGCAGCGGGTGCGAGCGGCTCGCACATCGTCACGCCGCGCGCTGCGTCAGTTTGACACCAAGTGGGTGACGTCCATAATTGTCTGAGCCCGCCCGCATGGGACTGATTCCCGAGCACATCATCGGTGAGATCCGGCAGCGGGCCGACATCGTCGCGGTGATCGGGCGACATGTCCAGCTGCGCAAGTCGGGTCGAAACCACAAGGGTCTGTGCCCGTTCCACCAGGAGCGCGGGCCGTCCTTCAACGTCAACCCCGACAAGGGCTTCTTCTACTGCTTCGGCTGTCAGAAGAAGGGCGACGTCTTCACTTTCATCATGGAGTACGAGGGCAAGAGCTTCGTCGAGGCCGCCGAGGCGCTCGCCGAGCTCACGGGAGTCGCGCTGCCCGAGCGGACGGACGATCCGGCCGAGCGCCGCGCCCAGGCCGAGCGACAGGGCGAGCGCTCCCAGCTCCTGCGCGTCAATCAGGCCGCTGCCACCTTTTTCCGCCAGATGCTGCGCGAGCCGGCGGGAGCGGCCGCGCGCGACTACCTGGCCGAGCGCGGGGTCACCGCCGAGGTGGCCGACCGCTTCATGCTCGGCCACGCGCCCGACGAGTGGGGCGCGCTGGCCGAATTTCTGGCCCGCGAGAAGATCGATCTGCGCGGCGCCGAGGTGGTCGGCCTGGTGGCGCCCCGCCCGCGCGCAGGCGGGCACTACGACCGATTCCGCCACCGCCTGGTGTGCCCGGTGATGCAGACCGGCGGCGAGGTGGTGGGCTTCTCGGCCCGCGCCCTGCCCGGCGGCAAGAGCCCGGCCCCCCGGGACGGGCAACCGGCCCAGGAGCCGGCCAAGTACATCAACTCGCCGGAGAGCCCGGTCTACAAGAAAAGCAAGCTCCTCTACGGGCTCTACCAGGCGCGCGACGCGATCCGGCTCAAGGAGCGCGCGATCCTGGTCGAAGGAAACTTCGACGTGGTCTCGCTGCACCAGGTCGGGCTCGCGGAGGCGATAGCGCCCCTCGGCACCGCCCTCACCGAGGAGCAGGTCGAGCTCCTGCGCCGCCTGACCGGCAAGGTCGTCCTGTTCTACGACGGCGACCGGGCCGGCCGCGCCGCGACGCTCAAGGCGCTGCGCCTGCTCGTCGCCGCCGGCATCCAGGCGCTCATCGCCGAGATCCCGACCGGCGAGGATCCTGACAGCCTGGCCAGGAGCGGCGGCGCCGACGCGCTGGCGCCGGTGGTCGCGCGCGCGAAGACCGGCATCAACTACTTCATCGATCATGTGTGGTCGTCGGCGACCGGCTCGTCCGACGACTACGCCAAGGCGATTCGCGAGGCGGCCGAGCTCCTGCCGGCGGTGAGGGACCAGCTCGGGCGACGCCACCTGGTCGATCACTTCGCGGCGGTCATGGATGTGAGCATCGACCGACTGCGCAACGACCTTCGCGCTGCGTACAGGGGGCGGCCACTCGGGCAGCCACCCCCTCCGTCGGGGTCAAGCAATCGAAATCAGAAGAATTCGGCCCGGCCGCCGAGCCTCGACGAGATGGACCTCATGGCCCTGCTCGGCCAGCACCCGGAGCTCTTTCCGCTCGCGGAAGAGCTCGATGTCCTTTCTCTCTTGACGGACGACGGCCTTCGGGACATGTATTCCGCCGCGCGTGGGGGGCAGCCGCTCTGGACCTGCATCCCCGTTGAAATCAGCCCCGAAATCGCCGAGCACGTGCTGTCTGGAGTCAAACGATCGATCGCCCAGCCGGAGCGCACTCTGCGCGAGGCGGTCGACAATCTCCGGGCGGCTCGATCGAAGGTCCAGCGCGACGGCCTGCTGCGCGAGATGGAGCAGGCCCGCATGCGCGGAAACGAGGAGCTCGCGCGCGAGCTCTTCGAGCGCGCCAAGAAGCTACGACACGAGCTGCGCCCGGAGCTGAAGAGTTAGCCGCGGCGTGCCCGAGACATCACTCCAGCGATAGGTCGAGTTAGCAATGGCGAAAACCGCAGCGAAGAAGGGCAAGGCGCAGGCAGGCAGGTCGGTCAAGACAGCGGCCAAGGGAGCCGCGGCCAAGGAAGCCAAGGCCGCCTCCCGACCGCCGGCCAGGACGAAGCCGAGCCCGGCCCCCAAGGCGGTGGCCGCGGGCGGCCGCGCCGGCGACGGCGACGAGGAGCCGACCAAGCTCGACAGCGACGCCGAGGACCGCGACGACGGCGACGAGGACGACGTCCCGGTCAGGACCGGGCGGGCCGGCAATCGCGAGAAGCTGATCGAGCTCGGCAAGGCCAAGGGCTACCTCACCTACGACGAAGTCAACAACATGATGCCGGTCGACATCGTGTCGTCCGACCAGATCGACGACTGGCTGAGCGCGCTGGGCGAGGAAGGCATCGAGATCGTCGACTCGGCCGCGCAGTTCAAGCCCAAGAACAAGCCGGCGGGCGGGCGCGGCCGGCCGGTGACCGGCCCCATCGATCTCAAGGACGAGGACTCGGAGGACGAGAAGTCGGAGTCGAGCAGCACCGAGGAGGACGACGAGTACTCCTACTCGCGCACCAGCGACCCGGTGCGCATGTACCTGCGCAAGATGGGTTCGGTGTCGCTCCTCACCCGCGAGGGCGAGGTCGAGATCGCCAAGCGCATCGAGGAGGGTGAGCGGAAGATCCTCCAGGCCGTCTTGAGCTCGAGCGCCGCCATCGAAGAGCTGCTCGAGATGGGCGAGAAGCTGCGCAAGGGCAAGGTCCGCGTCAAGGACGTGGTCAAGGACATCGACGAGGAGGACGCCGAGTTCGACGAGAAGTGGCACACCGAGCGCGTGTGCCGCGTCATCGACAAGGTGCGCCGCATCCAGCGCGAGGTCGAGAAGGTGATCGAGAAGCTGGGCACCAAGGGGCTCAGCGAGGTGAAGAAGAAGCGCCTGCGCGACACCATCCAGGCCAGCCGCGACGAGATGTTCGAGGAGCTGTCCAACCTGCGCCTCAACAAGCAGACCGTCGAGCGCATCGTCTCCAAGCTGAAGAGCCTGGTCAGCAAGGTCGACCGCTGCGAGCAGGAGGTCGAGGAGCTGGAGCGCCGGGTCGGCTTGAGCGAGCGCGACATTCGCCGCGCCCTGCGCGAGGTCAAGGGCGTGCCCGGCGCGGGCAACGGCAAGACCAAGGTCAAGACCGCGCTGACGCCGGAGGACCTCGAGGAGCTCGACCGTCAGATCAAGGCGACCCACAAGCGGGCCAAGACGATCGAGGAGGAGTCGCGCACGACCATGGTCGAGCTGCGCCGCACCTACCTCGACATCTCCGAGGGCGAGCGCATGGCCGAGCGGGCCAAGAGCGAGCTCGTCGAGGCCAACCTGCGCCTGGTCGTGTCGATCGCGAAGAAGTACACCAACCGCGGCCTTCAGTTCCTGGACCTCATCCAGGAGGGCAACATCGGCCTGATGAAGGCGGTGGACAAGTTCGAGTACAAGCGCGGCTACAAGTTCTCCACCTACGCCACCTGGTGGATCCGGCAGGCGATCACCCGCGCGATCGCCGACCAGGCGCGCACCATCCGCATCCCGGTGCACATGATCGAGACGATCAACAAGCTGGTGCGGACCTCGCGCTACCTGGTGCAGGAGCTCGGCCGCGAGCCGACCCCGGAGGAGATCGCCGAGCGCATGGAGCTCCCGCTCGACAAGGTGCGCAAGGTGCTCAAGATCGCGAAGGAGCCCATCTCGCTGGAGACGCCGATCGGTGAGGAAGAGGACTCGCACCTGGGCGACTTCATCGAGGACAAGAGCATCACCTCGCCGTCCGACGCGGTCATCTCGGTCAACCTGGCCGAGCAGACCCGCAAGGTGCTCGCCACCTTGACGCCGCGCGAGGAGAAGGTGCTGCGCATGCGCTTCGGCATCGGCGAGAAGTCCGACCACACCCTCGAGGAGGTGGGCCAGGACTTCGAGGTCACGCGCGAGCGCATCCGCCAGATCGAAGCCAAGGCGCTGCGCAAGCTGCGCCACCCGTCTCGCTCGAAGCGCCTCAAGGCGTTCGTCGAGAACTAGCTGAGGAAGGCCCGAAGGGCCGACCGAGGGTACGTTCTGGGCCCGCCGACGGACTCGCCGTGAAATACGGAGTCGGGCTGCTAGCGGCTAGATCGACTCGGGCGGCGGCCCCGGTGCCTGCTCGGCCGGACCCTCGTCCGGGCGATCGTCGGGGCGCTCGGGACGATCGGGCGGCGGTCGCGCGCCCGCGGGCGGCCGACCGCCCTCCGGCGGCGGCATGCCCTGGTCCTCGCCGCCCTCGCTCTGGTCTGGACCGGGCGGGCCCTCGGTGGAGCTGGCGTCGGCGCGCCAGCCGTTCCAGTCGCCTCCGCGGTCCCCGGTGGTGGTCCACCACCTGCCGGTGAAGCTCTTGCCCTCGGGGTCGAACACCAGGTAGCCCTCGCCGACCAGGTCGCGCGGGCGGGCCGGCTCCTGCCAGCGGAACTGCATCACATTGCCGCTGAGCGGGCCCCCGAAGTAGCCGACCACCTCGCGCCCCGCGCGGTCGTAGACCCAGATGCCCATCAGGTGCTCGGGCCCGCCCTCGGCGTCGCGCTCGATCTTCACCGGGCCGAAGCTCGACTTCCAGAGTCCGAGCGCGCGGCCCGCGTCCATGGGCCGCGACTCGGGCGGCGGACCTGCCGACTCCTGCGGAGGCGACGGCGGGGGACGGCTGGCGCTCGACGAGGCAGACGCGGCTAGCGCCGCTACCGCCCCGGCAACCGCGCACAGACGAAGAGCGGTACCCAGAGCGCTCATGAACGGCAGGTTAGCACGCGACTTTTGTGGCCGTTGCAAAACGCGTGGCAACCATGTAACTTGCCGCTTTCTGTGAGCACCGCACGGGCCCATAGCTCAGTTGGTTAGAGCGGCCGGCTCATAACCGGCTGGTCCCTGGTTCAAGCCCAGGTGGGCCCACCCGAGACGAGCCGGCCCAGGAGGTACCTTGAAAGAACAGCTTCGCTTGCTCAAAGAGCTTCAGGCGATCGACTCGCGCCGGACAGAGATGCGCAAGTCGATCGAAGCGCTGCCGGAACGGCTGCGCCCGGCGAAGCAGGACCTGGCCAAGCTCGAGGCAATGCTCCAGCAGGAGCGAACGCAGCTGGCTGACACCGAGAAGTGGCGCGCGGAGCAGGAAGAGATCGCCAGGCGCGACGACGAGGCGGTCAGGCAGGCCAAGGCCAAGCTGCAGCAGAGCCGCAACTCCAAGGACTTCGCCGCGGCCAGCCGCGAGGTGGAGAACAAGCGCCGCACCATCTCCGAGCGCGAGGAGGAGCTGGTCAAGGTCATCTCCGCCATCGAGGCCGCGCGCATCCAGCTGGCTCAGCGCGAGAAGGATGTCGAGGCGCTGCGCCAGCACGTGACCACCGAGGAGGCGGCGGTGGCGACCAGGACCACCGAGCTGCAGTCCGAGCTCGAGCAGCAGGAGAGCGGGCGCGACGCCATCGCCAGCCAGCTGCCGCGCGACCTCCTGCGCCGCTACGAGCAGATCCAGCGCCGGCGCGTGATCGCGCTGGTGCCGGTGGTCGACGGGATTTGCAAGGGTTGCTTCATGTCGTTGCCGCCGCAGCTCAACAACATCATCGCGCGCTGCACGACGCTGGAGAGCTGCCCGAGCTGCCAGCGCCTGCTCTATCGCGCCGAGATGATGGCCGAGCCCGAGGGTGACGGCCAGACTGCGCCGAGCTGAGCGGCGCCGAGCCGAGCGGCGCCGAGCCGAGCGGCGCCGACCCGAGCTGAGCTGAGGCGGCGCGAGCGCTTTACACCGCGCCCCGACCGACTATCTTTATCGCGCTCCTCGCCGGAGTGATCCAGGCGGTCGCCGGTGTCCGTCAGGGCACGGGAGGAAAGTCCGAGCTTCGCAGGGCAGAGTGCTGGCTAACGGCCAGTCGAGGTGACTCGAAGGAAAGTGCCACAGAAAACAAACCGCCCGGCGCGAGCCGGGTAAGGGTGAAATGGTGCGGTAAGAGCGCACCGCTCTCCCGGCGACGGGAGAGGCAAGGCAAACCCCACTCGAAGCAAGACCAGATAGGAGCCGCGTGGCCCGCGCGATGGCTCCGGGTTGGTCGCTCGAGCCCATCAGCAATGGTGGGCCTAGAGGAATGGCCGCCGCCGGCCGAGGGCAACCGACGCCGGCACAGAACTCGGCTTACCGGATCACTCCGACGAGGAGCACTCTCTCACTCGAGGGCGAGCGACTCGTCCAGCCCGAGCGAATCGCTCGCCAGCGGCTCGGGCTCGCTGGCGGCCGGGAAGACCAGCCGCGACTGCGCGGGGTAGGTCCACACCAGGAAGACCAGCACCGCGGCGATCGCCTTGGCGAGGAGATAGGGCAGGACCAGCACGACCGCCAGCAGGTGGACGACCACCGCGACGAACGCGGCCGTCACCAGCGAGACGAAGCCGTAGACCGTCACCTGGCGCAGCTCGAGGGGCGTGCCGTCGCGGAACGCCCAGTACTTGTTGATGAGGAAGTTGCTGACCCCGCCGAGGGTGGCGGCCAGGAAAGCGGCCAGCGTGACGTGAACGCCCAGCACCTCGACGAGGAGAACCAGCGCGCCGATGTCGATGCCCGTGGCAACGGCGCCGCTGACACCCACACGGCCCACGCGGGCCAGTCGCTTGGTCGTGTCACGCACGTTGGGAGCCCGGAGCAGACCTCATGCCAAACGGAAAATCAATTGCTTGGCAGATTGTGATGTGGTGAGAAATCAACGGTGCCGTCAGTTCGGTGGACGGTAGCGGGGCGGCAGGCTGAAAAGATGGACCCGCCGCACTGACCCGGACCGGGGGCGCCCCTTCTATGCGGCGGTGCCGGCCCGCCGGCAACCGCCAAGCTTTTCGGCGCCTTCAGGGCGCAGGTCTCACATCGCGGCCCCTCGTTCTACATGGTATAGAGCCGGCCCTCATGCTCAGTACGGAGAGCCGCCGCGGGCGCCGCATCCTGGCCCGACTGGACCGCGGGACGGAACTGTTCGACGGCGTGCGCACCCTGTGCCGCGAGCACCACATTCGCTGTGGTGAGCTGCGCGGCATCGGCTCGCTCGAGCTGGCCGAGCTGGCGGGCTTCGATCAGGGCGCGCGGCGCTGGAAGCAGGCCCGCGTCGTGGGCGGCGGCCTCGAGCTCCTGCACCTGCACGGGACCATCTCGGAGGAGCGCGGCGCGGTGTCGATCGAGGCCCAGGCCACCCTGATGCGCGACCGCGACGCCGGTCTCGAGGTGATCGGCGGGCATCTCACCAGCGCGGTGGTCTACTCGGTCGAGCTCATCATCGAGACCTTCGACGACGTGCTTCTGCGCCGCCAGGTGGACTCCGGCACCGGCCTGTCGCGCTGGGCCGAGGCCCTCGCCGAGGCGGAGTCGCCCTCGGCCGCGTCGGCCGTGTCGGCAGCGGCTGCGCCCTCCCCGGCTGCGCCCTCCCCGGCTCCCGCGGCTCCCGCCTCCGCGGCACCGGCGGCCCCACGCCCCGCGCCGGTGCCGAGCGCGACGCCGAGCCCGACACGGCCTGCCCCGGTTCCATCCGCGCCCGCCCGGAGCGCCGCTCCGCCGGCGACGGCGAACGCGCGGTCGGTGCCGACCGCGACGCCGACGCCGACCTGGGCCGAGGTGGCCGCCGCCTCGCAGCCGGCGGCGCCGCCGCGGCCAACGTCTCCCGAGCCGGAGCCGCACGAAGAGGAGATCCACCTCAACGCCGGCGACGTCATCCTGCACCCCCGCTTTCAGCGGTGTGTCGTTCACCGGGTCGAGGGCAGCGGCGAGTTCGTGCAGGTCATGCTGCGCAACGGCCGCGTGGTTCGCCTCAGCCTCGAGGTACTGCGCCTCACGCCCCAGGGCGTGGAGAACGGTCAGCGCATCTTCGCCGCAACGGTCCTATGAGCACCTCTACCGATCCAGCCCTGGCGGCCCTGCGCGCCGCGCACCGCCACGACCTGTCCGTGCCGCCGGCCCAGCCGGCCGCGGCCGCACGCGCGACCCGCAGCGACGTGCGCAACCTCGCCATCATCGCCCACGTCGATCACGGGAAGACGACGCTGGTCGACGGGCTCATGCGACAGGCGGGGACGTTCCGCACCGGCGAGGTGGTGGCCGAGCGCGCGCTCGACTCCAACGACCTCGAGCGCGAGCGCGGCATCACCATCCTGTCCAAGTGCACCTCGGTGACCTGGAACGGGGTGCGCATCAACCTGGTCGACACGCCGGGCCACGCCGACTTCGGCGGCGAGGTGGAGCGCGTGCTGGGCATGGTGGACGCGGTCCTGCTGCTGGTCGACGCGGCCGAGGGGCCGATGCCGCAGACCCGCTTCGTCACCGCCAAGGCGTTCGAGCTCGGCCTGCCCGCCATCGTGGTGGTCAACAAGATCGACCGGCCGCGGGTCGAGCCCGAAGAGTCGGTGGACCAGGTGTTCGATCTGTTCGTGTCGCTGTCGGCCAGCGACAGCCAGCTCGACTTCCCGGTGGTCTACGCCAGCGGCCGCGAGGGCTGGGCGGTGCGCGATCTGGCCCACGCGCGCGACGCCGGCCTGGCCCCGCTGCTCGATCTCATCGTCGAGTGGGCGCCGCCGGCGGCCGGCGACGTCGAGAGCCCGTTCTGCATGCGGGTCGCCACGCTCACGTACGACGACTACCTGGGCTACCTCGGCATCGGCCGCGTGGACACCGGCCGCTGCGCGGTCGGCGACCGCCTGCTCCTGGCCCAGCGCGACGGCGGGCGCAGCGAGTTCCGCGTGCAGCGCGTGCTCGGCTTCCAGGGGCTCAAGCGCTTCGAGCTGGCCGAGGCCCGCGCCGGCGACATCGTCGCGCTGTGCGGCATGGACGAGCTGAACGTGGGCGAGACCATCACCAGCATCGCCAGGCCGCGCATCCTGCCTCAGCTCACGGTCGACGCCCCGACCATGAGCATGGACTTCCGCGTCAACGACGGCCCCTTCGCCGGCAAGGAGGGCAAGTGGGTCACCTCGCGCAACCTGCGCGAGCGCCTGTTCCGCGAGGTGAAGTCCAACATCGCGCTCCGGGTCGAGGACACCGACGACGCCGCGGCGTTCCAGGTCAGCGGCCGCGGCGAGCTGCACCTGTCGATCCTCATCGAGACCATGCGGCGCGAGGGCTACGAGCTGTGCGTGTCGCAGCCGCGCGTCATCCTGCACGAGGACGCAGAGGGCCGCTCGCTCGAGCCGTACGAGACGGTGGTCATCGACCTCGACGACCAGTTCGCCGGCCCGGTCATCGAGGAGCTGGGGCGGCGGCTGGGCCAGATGACCGAGATGCGGCCGTCCGGTCCCGGGCGGCAGAGGCTCGAGTACCTCATCCCGGCGCGCGGGCTCATCGGCTATCGCTCGCAGTTCCTGACCGTGACGCGCGGGACCGGGGTCTTCTACTCGCGCTTCGCCGAGTACCGGCCGTTCGCCGGCGCCATCCGCTCGCGCACCAACGGCGTGCTCATCGCGCAGGAGGAGGGCCTGTCCAACGCCTACGCCCTCTACACCCTGCAGGAGCGCGGCGCGCTCGTCATCGGCCCCGGCGTCGCGGTGTACGGCGGCATGATCGTCGGCGAGCACTCGCGCGACAACGATCTGACGGTCAACCCGTGCAAGACCAAGAAGCTGACCAACATCCGCACCCACGCGGCTGACGAGAAGCTGGTCCTGACTCCACCCCGCCAGGTCACGCTCGAGTCGGCGCTCGAGTTCATCAACGCCGACGAGCTGGTCGAGGTCACCCCGAAGTCGATCCGGCTGCGGAAGTCGATCCTCGACCACAACGCCCGCAAGCGGGCCGAGAAGGTCGCGGCCGCCGGCGCGTGAGGCGTCGGCGGCCGAGCAGCGGTCAGGCGGTCGCGCGAGTCTCGTTCGCCTCGGCCTCGGCCTCGGCCCCTTCCGCCAGCTCCTCGCCGCGGCAGGCGTCGCAGCGGCGCTCCCAGGGCACGCGCTCGACCCGCTCGTCCTCGATGTCGCCCTGGCACTCCTCGCAGCGGCCGAAGATGCCGCGCTCGATGCGCTCCAGCGCGGCGTGGATCTCCTGCAATTCTGTGAGCTCAGCCTCGTCGATGGCCCCCAGGGCATCGGGGCGGGCGGAGGCGGCGGTTCCGGCCTGAGCCGCCCGGAGCAGCGCTCGCCCCCGGCGGAGAAGCTGCTTGCGCGCCTGGGCGACTAGATTTCTGTTCATTCTTCTTCTCCTGGCTGGGGCTTGGTGCCATAAAAGGCAGAACTGGCCCGGGCGGGCAAGAAAACGGCCTTCGTCCAGCCGGAGGGATTGCACCGCCGACATGTAGGGGGGGACACATGGTGGGGGCGGCCGGGGAGGGTGCGCCAAAAAGAAGGCTTGCTCCACGCAAGCGTCGTGCCCATTCTGGAGGCGGTCGTGACACCCGCTTGGGCAGGTCCGGGCACGTTGCGTGCGGAGTTCAAGATCGCGCTGTCCGACCGGCTGCGCTGAATGAGCCTGGGGACAGCGCGGTCGGCGGCGCGCGTCCTCTCGATTCCTCACGGCAACTCCGGGAGGTCGATGTGGGTCTTTGCGACCGACATCCAGCGCTTTACATGAAAGAGAAATGATGCCCAAGCCCGCATACGAGGTGGCCGGAAAGGGCGGTGGGGTCCGCCCGCCGAACCGACGGCGCGAGGCTCCTGAATCGACACTCATGTCCTATTTTCGCGATATGACGGGCACTGCGCTCCTGACGCCGGAGCGCGAGACCGAGCTGGCCAAGGAGATCGAGTCCCGCGAGATCGAGATCTGGACGGCGCTGCTCGCCTATCCGCCGTCGGTGGATCACGTGGTGAAGCGCATCGAGTCGCTGCTCGACAACTCGCTGCCCGACTTCCGCGCGCTTCGCCGGTCGGCCACCCGGACCAAGAAGGTGCGCACGAAGGCGGCCCAGCTGGGCCTCGAGTCGGTCGCGCGCCGGATCGGGACCAAGCTGCTGTCGCTCGACGTCGACCGCCGGGTGATCGAGTCGGTGCTGAGCGATGTGCGCCGCCTCGCCCGCCGGGGAGCCTCCAGCCAGCAGGTGGCGCGCCGTCGCACCGAGGGGCTTCCGACCGCGAGCGCCGCGTTCCGCACCTGGGTCGACCGCGTGCGCCAGCGAGAGCGCGACGCCATCGGGTCGCGCAACAAGTTCGTGCAGGCCAACCTGGGCCTGGTGGTCAGCGTCGCCCGCCGCTATCAGCACGGCGGGCTGCCGCTCACCGACCTCATCCAGGAGGGCAACCTCGGCCTCATCAAGGCGGTCAGCCGCTTCGATCACCGCCGCGGTTTCCGCTTCTCGACCTACGCCACCTGGTGGATCCGCCACGCCATCGGCCGCGCGCTGGCCGACAAGGGACGCACCGTGCGCGTGCCGGTCCACATCCTCGAGGCCAACCAGCGCATCCGCAAGGCCACGCGCTCGCTCTCGGCCACGCTGGGGCGCGCGCCCACCAACGACGAGCTGGCCGAGGCGATCGAGATGACGGCCGACAAGCTGGAGCGGACGCTGACCCACTCCGGCGGGCAGGCGATCTCGCTCGACCAGCAGCTGGGCGACGAGGGAGACCGCGAGCGCATGGAGGTCTTCCAGTCGCCCGAGGTGGAGGAGTCGACCCCGTTCGACGACATCGCCAACCGCCATTTCGACTCCGGCGACTACCCCGAGGCCCTGCGCAGGGCGGTCGAAGCGATCGGATTTGCGAGCGTGCGCGAGCGCCAGCGACGCGGCGAGCCGGACGGCCGGCTGGTCGGCATCGGCTTTGCGATGTATTCGGAGCAGGCCGGGCACGGCACCAGCGTATATGCCGCCTGGGGCGTCCCGTTCGTGCCGGGGCACGAGGCGGCCCTCGCGCGCTTTACGCCGGATGGTGGATTGGAACTGCGCATCGGCGCCCACTGCCACGGCCAGGGCCTCGAAACCACGCTATCACAGGTGGCGCACTCGATCCTCGGTGTGCCGCACGAGCGCATCCGCCTCGTGCACGGGGACACGGCGGCGACACCCTATTC
>Ga0126377_10002414_pt1 | contig 12861 bp, 15 predicted proteins | sample PanSoiMetPlot_22_FD_92647 | JGI IMG/M metagenome (GOLD analysis project Ga0126377, IMG submission 92647) | Tropical forest soil microbial communities from Panama - MetaG Plot_22 | ecosystem: Environmental > Terrestrial > Soil > Tropical forest > Bulk soil | place: Panama | collected 2016-02-17
TGAAAGCCTCTAGATTTGCTAACAGCGTGTTCATTGATAGATGAAACTTAATAATTTATTTTTAAATATGATTCCACTGCTTTGTTTCTTTGATTAGTATTTTTAACAATTTGCCTAGATCATTATTTTCTAGTCTCAGCCCATCTTATCGTTCCCTCAAGTCGTTATATGTTTCCCTACTGATTTTTATCGTAATAGGGTATTGGTCTTTATCTATCGATACCAGCTCTATTTTTACAGACTATGGATTTACTTATTTCAGATCTCGAACATTATCGTAGCCACTAGCGGTCTCTTTAGGCTTAGTTGGTTCACCTATTGCCTTTCCCTGATCGAATCTGACTCTCTCTGGATCCCATCCTCTAGTCCCAGGTTTTGACTGGTTATACTCATCTAAATCTTTACTGAATTGTTCTGCTGAAGGTTCCTTACCGTAATAAAATTTACTGGAAATTTCATCCTTGCTTGACACTAACCATAGTGTCTTTCCATCAAAGGTATCGGCATAATACTTAGGCACCCAAAACTTCTTTTTATTTATTCTTCCACTTTCAAGTCTAATATAATTTTGAGATAATTTTCCTATATCACCCAAGTTTTTGCCATCGTTAGATTTAACCTTCTTTCCTTTCAATTCACCCCAAAGTATAGTTGGACCTTCTGACATAACAATGAATAAGCCACATAGGATATAAGCGTCATAAGAATCAGTACAACCGATATATTTCATAATGTGTAGTATTAATTGATCAAAATTGTCTGAAATACTTACATGGGATAAATCTATCGATAAAAAAGTTAAGACAGCGGATAAGAAAAGTTTAGGTAGGATAAAGGCAATCACCAATGACTTTATTCAGGTCGAGAAAGGCTCACTTGGAAAGAAGTATTACTTTATCCCAAAGTATTACATAGAGGGATACGACGGCAAGCATGTATGGGTTTCTATGACAAAGGATGAGAGCGATGAATTTCGGTCAGAGGAGGAGGTATCTAAAGATTATTTTACTAATGAGAAGTATAAGGAAAGAAAGTCATCAGTAGAGAATAAACACTCTGATTTTTCAACTGCAATTCCATCATATCATTCTCCTTCTTCTGCGGAAGTTGACAAAATCGGTATGCCTTGGGAGGAAATTATCGGGGAAGACGTTAAATCATCAGATGATAAGGACGTGGGTGAAGTTTCGAGTGTAGCCAGAGATTATATTGAAGTAAAGAAAGGAACTATCAACAAAAAGTCATATTATATACCCAAAATCCACCTAGCTGAATATGATGGAGATGATGTCCGTACACGACTGACAAAAGATGAAATAAAGGATCGATTCGAAGGAGATTCTCCACCATTACCATCAGAATTCCAATCAGCGGAGTATAATGAACTTTCAGAAAAATTTGGAACATCTTACCCGCGATACCGGGAGCTAATCCCCATGATGTCTAGGGAACCCGGACTTGAGTTACGTGATGAAACTAAAGTTCCACTGAAAATACCTTGGGAAGAGGTAATACATAAGCATGTGATGGCAACTGATAATGTAGACATAGGCGATGTAGACAAGGTAGGCAACGAATTCCTAGTAGTACGGGATGGTGTAGTCAATACCCATATGTATTATGTTCCCAAGCAATACATAGAACGTTACGATGGTTCTTCTATATGGATAAGTGAGCCAAGTGCACTAATTAGCAGTAAATTCGAAAGAGAACATGAGCCTACTCAAGATGAGATGGATTTACTAGTTCAGGAAGCGAAAAATAAGATTCAGCCAAATAGATGCTGAATTTTTGTCCTAATTTTTTTCTCGCCAATCCGAAGCAACAGCTTTAATCTATTTCTAATTGGAGTTAATTTAGCGAGTTAAGTGGTAAATGAGAAGTACGATGACATATGAGGTATCCATGCTTGATGCACTTAAATTTATGTAATTAATTACCAAAATAATCAAATAGTGAATTGGTACCTTCAGGTTTGAAGTTTAGAAATTACGACTCTAAATTTTGGTTTTATATTATCTAGTATAAAAGAAAAATTTTTATTAATTGCTTTAATCAGGCACTCTCTGGCTTTTGGTTCATTACCCCACTCAAAAGGTGAATTCAGAAATTTGAAATATATCATATTTAAATTCGATATATATCATATCGAGATTCTAATGCATTGTTATATTTTATTTTTAATAAATTTATTGACAACATACTAATTGTTGAAGCTCCTTGTAATTTTTTGACTTTTGATTACAATATAATAAATTGGTATCAATGGTATCAATAAGTAGTCGTAAACTTATTTTAACAAATGCTCAATTATTTCTGTAATAAATGTAGAAATGGAAGAGTAGATCTATATTTACTGTATCGATGTCAAATTTTTCTTGGGTGACTATTTCATACCAATATTTTATTAATCAATTATGCAAAATTCTAATTTCCATTTGATCGCAACTAGTTTCAATGCTCGCTCCTGTAAACTTTGCTAACTATTATTCTATAGAATTTGATAAATTTTTAATCATTCCAGCAATCTAGTCTTGCTAGCTCGTCATGAAATGCATATGAACAATGGTTATGATTGAACTGATTCGTGCTAGCATTAGACAGGACCGACTTACCACAATATATGTAAATACAATAGTGTACAAAGTATATTACCAACTAGATTCAGATTCAGGACTAATTGGTAGCTAAGTGAGGCGCGGGTTCTCAAATTCCTTCCCGCGCCTCCATTAACTTGATCAGGGTAATTTCTTTCTCTTTTTACATAAATAATCATTTTTAATCCAGCGGATTTTTAAGTTTTTCAAATTTCAATATTAGGTAGGATTACTGTTTACCATCTATAGGTAATAATCGTGTATGACTAGGTTGGATACAATGCTGTGAGATCAGATTTAATTTAATTTAATTCAAGATTACCAAATGGATATTATTTATTTTTAATTGTATTCGCATTTTACGATTTAAGGAAATATCTTTAATGACTCGGACGGCTAGAATTATTCTCAATTTTCGGATATTAAACAAGCTAGAATAATTCCCAGCATGTGAATCAATTAATTTGAACAATAATGGTAAGTAACGCACTCATCAAATGCCCACATCGTCTTCGAACAATATTCATCTTCGAATAGTATTTTAGCTATTTTTAGCACAATATTGTTTGCGTCTAAGATTTCATTACTTCGGTCTCAAACTTTACATAGTCTCGGATAGTTTCTGAAGAATTGGACGTCTGATTCAGCTGCTTCTTTACTATTTCGTTCCAGTCCTGGTCTAAAACGATGTTATTAATATCAATAGTTACAGGACCCGTGTAATTCTTCAAATCTACCTTCTCTAGTGTGCGCCCTCCATGAGGAATCTCTCCAGTTTTATCAAATAATTTATTTCCATTATTATTGAATATTTGAATATCAAAACTTTTGACTGGTATTACTTGCTCTACAACAGAAGGTACAGTCATACCCACTGTATCCTGTCTGTCAGTCGTTACATTTGATTCAGCATTAGGCGGTGGACTGTTTAAATTAGTTGAAGTGGCATTCAGAAATACAATTTCAAAATTAAGTCCGTATAAAGGTGTGGCTTGTCCTGATTTCAAGGTTACTGCATAGACCTTATTGTCAGATAACTTTTGCAAAATCGGCTTACTTAATTGAAGCGACTGCAAACTTTTATCTTCAGTGGTTGTCTTGTTAAATACTGATTGTGCATAAGTAATGGTGGGAACAAGAGCACCGATGATTAGCGCCACAAATAGGTATAGAGAAAGGTAACTTGACATACTATTATAACAGTAACAAGCCTTATAACCATATCAGATTATTAGTTGAATAAATTTTGTTCCACTATACAATTTAATTTCTTGAGCCGATGTCAGCATATAGAGAATTATATGAGCTAATTCGGTGACTTTTGGATATTACAATCAAGGTGAGACTTCATAATATTAAAATACAATAAGTTATAGCGCTACTTTTCTTTTTCAAATTAAATGAAAAAATCATACTCACGGATTAATATTATGAATATCCATTATATTGAAAGGTGCTGTATACTCTAATCCCGTTGGAGCTAATAACAATACTCCAAAAAGGAACCTGAGTAACAAGACTATAACTATTATCACAATAATCACCATTGCTATGTATACTAAAGTGTTTAGAACCATTTGTATTCAATAGAATATTAGCAAAAAAAGTTATATCAATTATAATCGCATTATAATTATTAAATCATATTTGTATATTTTTGTTTAAATCGATAACGAACAAGCGTAGCATTGTAACAAAAATAATAAAAATGATAAAATGTCCTTTTCTGAGCCCTATAACTAAAGAAATTACGAACATTAAAAAATTTAGGCCCTCAACTTCTGTTTTAATACAATATCCAAACCAGGCGAGTATTCTTGTTGAACTTCTGACATTTGTGGAAGATCGAATCCTTCTGGAAGACCACTGCGGTTGCAAAGGAATTAAAAAACACGAAATTTGGAACAACCGTAAGAGCTATTCTAAAGCAAGAAAAATGGCATCTTAATTTATGCATGAAATTGACGAAGAGTAACGCAAGTTCGGCATAATCCATTTATTTTTTATTCTACCACTATGGGTTATTATATGTCCTTTATTTCTTGTAAAAATATTTTTAGTTATTCTAGTTCATGATATCTGGCAATATGCAAATCCTAATTTTTGCGTAATTCAAAATATGGGAGTACTTTGTTACCAAATTCTTGAATAAAGTCTATTTCATCTGGACTGGTACTCTGAACGTATACTTTAGTGAATCCCGCGTGAAAATATTCCTCTATTGGTTTGATACAATCTTCAATTGAAGTGATGATTATTGTAGACTCTTTTAGTTTTTCATCGGGAACCTCTTTTTTTGCCTTCTCTTCCAACTTACGTGGATCATTGATATCTAGGTCAAAAGCATCTTTTAGTGAACTTGCTCGCCAAAATTTTGAAGATTCAAATGCCTCATCATAATCCTTATTATAAGATATTTTTGGTTTACCTATCTTCTGCATTTTGGAGGGATCTTTATTTTTTAGGGTAGCATGCTTATCAAAGATCTCAAATAGTTCCTCACAATTGCCAGGTTTTGAAACAGTAAGCAATCCATCAGTATATTCTGCTGCAGCCTTTACTGCTTCTTCTCCCACAGCAGCCAAAAATAAAGGTATTTTTGTCTGGGGAGGAGTGTAAAGTTTTGCACTTTTTGTTTTAAAATACTTACCTTCAAAAGTTACGAAGCCCTCAGCATCAATATCTCTACGAGGATCTTTAGGCACATCATTTCCTTTCTCTCCCCAAAGTTTCTTTATAATTTGAATCGCTTCAATAGTCCTAGTTAAACGAACATCTGCAGACGTCCAGCTAAATCCAACTGAGACCTCATTCATTGCCTCACCAGATCCTATTCCAAGCCCTATTCTTCCTGGATATAATTCATCCAATGACGCAAAAGCCTGTGATATTATAGCTGGGTTGTATCTAAAGACTGGAGCTGTTACTCCAGTAGAAAACTTCATTTCTTTTGTACGTTCTGCAGCAGCACTAATCCATACCCATGTAAAGTTTCCAAAGCCACCATCATGCCACCAAGGGTGGAAATGATCGCTGGTCATGCAACTATTAAATCCCACTTTCTCAGCTTCAATTGCAAATCTAAGTAAGTCATGCATAGAGTATTGCTCTTGCGAGGCCCAATATCCGATTCTACTCATATTTATCAATCCTTAAACTTATCATTGATTATGATGTCTCAAAAAAGCAAATATAGATTACAAATTGATTCACATTAAAATTTAACTTTGAATTTGGTAGTCTCCCTCTGGGCTTCGCTAATTCTTTGTTATGAATTCAAATCCGCCGTCAATTGGCCGAACCTAGTTTTATCCTTTGTTATACTATTTATTTATGTGGTCAACGAACTCACTTATAGAGAGTCACAACAAAAATTAATTGATACTATTCGTGACACCCATTTTTACTGCTTGTGGTCATATGAAAAAATACTGAAAGAATGTAGAAGTAAAGTTGAAGAAACTGACGATATCGATATCATCAATAGCTACCATGAACTAATAGGTCAAACAGAAAAAAAATTGGCGAAACTGAAAAATAAGACGCCGACAATATTATCAGACCTTGATATTTTGCAGCAAGACCTAGATTCGTTAAAATAATGACTTATGTAGATGAATTAGCAGCGCTCTTTTTTAGTAGCATCAACTGACAAGGTTTCAAACTTTATTTTTATTCCAAATTTTAAGGATGTAAGCATTGTCCAATCAAATGCTCGACCTTTTACCATGCGTTTCAATCTAACCTTACTCAAAATTTAGTTTCAAAAACGCTCGAGATAGAAAGAGGAGTCTCATAATAATACTTTATTTACAGTCTTTATTAACTATGAGAAATTCCTATACATATTGCCAATACGAGAGGAAATTAAAGAATTGCTTAAAGTTGTGGCAGAAATGACAAGTGGTAATACAGAAAGAACTGTAAGTGATAAATTAATATGCAGACAATTTACCAAAATACCACCGCATGAAGTTAAAAATTGGTTGGATGTACTCTGTTCGGAAGGCCTAATTAAGGAAGTTACCCCACAGCATAACGTAGTTGACTTCAAGCAATATTCTATTACGCAAAAAGGATTAGGACTACCTGCGACAAATTAATTGAAAAACGCAGAATAGAACAGGTTATTAGTAGATTATACGACAGTTTCTGACATTAACCTCTTAGTTGTGCAATAGTTCATACACTGGATAATTCCTCAAATTTAGCTCATATAGACAATCGTTATAAGGTTTATTACCGTTTATTGATCAATCTTGTCAATTCAAGACATCCGTATCGCTACAGGCTTAAAAGATGCTTTATTGAACGCTGGTATAACATGGGAAAAAGTTATAGGTTGTGGAGCAGAGGAAATAGCAAATACGCTGGGAATTGACCTGTATGTTGCAACATTAATCAAGCGAGAAGCAGAAAAAATAAGAACTGAAATGATGAATAGCACTATACTCCTATCATGATATTAGAATCCCCATTATTTTTTAGTCAAAATTAGTTATTCAATTAGAATGTTGAATTGGCATAAAAGTCCTTGTAGTTAGATTGATATCTTTTATTGCTACAGGAAAAGTTTTGTCCCTGCATTTGATGTGCCTATAAATATGTACAGAAGGGACAGAAAGAATCGATTAAAGGAGAATAAATTTATTAAATTGAAATGTAATGAAATTTTACTATAAAATACTTGTTTGCCATGTAACTAATTTCAAGATCGTAACTAAATACTTGAAATTTTAATTCTCAAATAGTTTGTTGCATATTCCAATATTATGCAAAAAAGAGAATCATGTACAATTTTCTTATATTATAGGCTTATCGGAGAGATCTTTTAAATGCATACTGCGACTAATCATAAAGGTACAAAAAAAATAAACCGGAATCAAAAGGCAGAAGGTAATCGGCAACTTGTAGAGCATGGTGACATTTTCTTTTTCTATAGGCCAAAGATTGATGCTGAGGAAGTGAAAGGTATTGAAAATGTTCAAAGATTTTATCTTGTTACATTCCCAGAAGGTTCAGAGATTTATAGAGTCTTTATGATAGGACAGAAACAGCTTCCTGAAATTATAGAATCAACTACCAGCTCAGAGGCGAGAAATTGGGCCCTAAACATCCTTACAACTTCGGATGCAAATGAGATTAGAAAGGAATTCTTGCCAGTAGAATATAAAACTGAAACACGTGGTACAAGAAGGGTAGGTATGGCATTGCCAGCGGGTGAGGGAAAATACTCTATTGTAATGCATGGAGGACATTCAGAGCTGGCATATATTCTAGAGCTCCCTCAAACACCTGGACCTACCCAAAATGAGTTTCAGATAAAAAAAGAGGCAAGCTACATAGTCTCTGTCAAAAATCCTGACATTCAGGTTCCTGGTTACACTGCATTTCTTAAAAAAAGCCAGATTATCCGAAATCATTAAAAGAAAAATTCGGTGATCGACGCTGGGTCAGCATTGATAAGCCAGAACTTCTAAATTATGAAAATACTCAGTTACTACTGGTTGGAGCCAGAAAGAAAGACGTAGAAGAAGAGCTAGGTATTCAATTAGATGAGGAAAAAGAATCTGCCCAAACCGCAGAACTCTTTAATGATCTAAAGATAAGAAAAGAGCAAATACCACTCAAGCCACTTTTTAAGGGAAAATTTCCAAACAAGGATGAAGTCCCATTTGCTCAGGAAGTAAAGACGCTTTTAAATGATGAGCGACCAGGAAGGGGCGGTAAAATCGGTGGCAAGATAGCCGCCAGTTCTTCCGTGTCAGCTTCTAGTATTGCCAAAATGCTTTCGGGTATCAATTTTCCAAAAGATAAGAAAGGATTAATTGATTACGCCGAACAAAATGAGGATAAGGTTCAAGAGTCTGACGCTATAATTGAAACTCTAAAAGAGCTCCGCAAAACTCGCTTCAAAAATATGGCTGATGTTGAAAAGGCACTAGGAGATATTAGATAAAAATCAGGTAGAAATCCATGGTTTTGAAAATTGGACGACGTATTCCGAGGAAATTTAAAATTGATCCACAGGAACAAGTTTCACAATTTACCTGTTCTTTTTGTGGTAAAGGCTTTGAGCAGAAATCTAGGATTGAGAGGCATATAGAAACAGCACACCCTCCAAAAGCTACTTCGGCTGCCGATATCGAAACGGTATTAAAAGGAATTCACTACCCTAAGACGAAAAAAGAATTAGCTGATTTAGCTGCAAAAAGCATACCTCCAGGAAATTCAGACATGCTAATGCTTATTGAATCACTTCCTAGTCGAATATACAGAGACTCGGCAGAGGTTGCCATAGCTTTGGGAGAACTAAAGAGTGGCAAGCGTCCAAGGAGCGCTGCTCAAATCTCTGAAATGGAGGCGCCCAGTAAGAAAGGCGGAAGGTCGGCTTTGAATTCAAAAAAAATTTCCGCCTCTGGAATTGCTAGTTTGCTTAAAGGCATCCATTTTCCCAAATCTAAAAGAGGTATAATTACACATATAGCAAAGAAACATAATCCTAAGAAAACGGAAATTATCTCAGTATTACAAAGAATTTCAGATAAAAATTATCTAAATCTAGTGCAGCTTGAAAAAGAGATAGGAAAAATTAAGTGAATAAACTCGCAGTGAAGGAGTCGGGGTATATCTTAAGAAAAAGTACATTGTATCTATATATTTAGTATTACGTATACTATACTATACAGATTGAAAAAATTGCTGACTGTAGAGAATTCAACCTATGAAAGGTTTAAGCAATTTGGTGATGATAAAGATTCTGAAGATGAAGTGCTAAAGAAAATATTAGATATAGCAGAGGCTAGTCTAAAAACACTAGATTTGGAATAAAAAGATAGGCTGACTCATATTCCAAGTATTCATGTCGACCTGATTACACTAGCGGTACATCCTCTTCTTTTCGGTCTCTTCTGCACTTACATTTTCTAAAGACTTTATCATTTTTTCTAATTGAAGCTTGATTTCTTTTCCCTTTTCTTTCAATGGAGACACACTTACATTAAATGATGAATCTAAATTTTTATTTAACCATTCAAGTAAAATTGATACTCCTTCAGGATCGGCAATACCCTTCAGTGTTTGTACAAGAATTACCTTGCACGGCATTCCATTGGATAAACACGAGGATATAAGACCACCTGGTGGTCCGCCTATCAATGCCAATTTTGACAAGCCTTCACTTTTGTCTAACTGGTCGAAGTAGCTAACATCTGCTACATTACTGTCACCTGAAAGAACCAGTGGTTTTCTGTCAGAGTTAATAATATCAGGAGAACTATTTTCAGATGTAATTCCGCATAAAAGAATAATTTCTTTAAAATTATTAGATACTGTCCATTTCACAACAGTATCTAGGACAGAACGGATTCCAGTTGCACTTATCAACGTATCGCAAATCAAACAACAGATCTCACCGGTCTTATTGGCATATAATCTGAAGGGATGTCTTAATTTACGACCTACATACACAGCGGCAGGCATAAGGAAATCAGAATCGACGAAAGCGATTTGATGCATATTTAGCTGCTCAACCAAGTACGACATTGATATTGAACCAATTAAACCATCATCATGAAATCCTGCTAGTAAGAGTGGATGATCCAGCTTTATTTCCTCTCTGTCTTGCTTTCTTTTCACGGAATTTATTCTTGTTTTATTATCAACATCTTTCATATCGTAACTAATTGAGGACTTCAATCGTAATTAATATAGTCATCAATGACTCTTAACGATTTCAAAATATGAATCACCATCGCAAGATAAGAGAAATATACTATCAGGGAAATTAAATTATGGTGTAATTCATATTCAATGGGGACCACAAGTTTAACTGCAATGGAAGCGCGAACCAAATATTTTACAGATACTGACATATAACGCCGCACTAGTACGAAAAAATCAGAATAAATGTAATTATTAAATAATTTGATAGAGCAGATCTTCAATGGATCAACTCCAAAAAATACTTGCAATTAACTTAGGTCTGGTTATTTGTTGTGGTATGCTGTCCCTCGCCTCAGCCCAATCAGTCGGTAATCAATCCTCCAATCAAAAGCTAAACAATACTTCTAATTTCCCTAGACCGAACTCGGAAAAGGGAACTTTACCTCAAGCCGCAAAAAATATAAACAATATTATAATTTCAATTTAAATGCTTAAAGGATGAGTAACTTGTCAACTTAACTAGGATTAACATCAACTCCCAAATAGTAAGGTGTTATATAGTATTTGAAAAAACAGTTGCTTATTAGATTTTGATATGCGAACATGTTTGGATTCACTTAGGACCCTTTAGGCTTCATTATGAGTAGTCTAAAACACATGACAATTTAAATAAAATTATAGCTTCAGTTGTCAGCAAATCCTTAAGCTGCGCAATGTCAATTGAATTTCTACTGCTTGGACTGATTTGCGTTGATTAGACCCTTACCAAACTTTATTGCCTGTGTAATACTTTCTATTTGTATATCATCACTTTGGGTAACAAGTCTTGAAATAGTAGGTTTTGCCTCCTTACCCAAAGTAACTACTTTTTTGCCTTTTCTTAAAATTGTAATCGTCAAGTCATGATCGTCAAGTATTTGAGCAATTTCTTTTGCAGTCTTAATCTTGTCAAAAATCCCAAAATCCTCATCGTTATCCTCCGACATGCCAAAAAAGGAAACATTGTAGATGTCAAGAGAAACTTTCCTTTGTCCAAAAGCTAATGTGAATGTAGGCTTATCACTAGTCTTTACATTAATTTTTCCAGATGGATAATTCAGACACTCAGCTAATCTACCAATCGACATTCTGATCTCATCAACAATAAAAGGTTCCTGACGTGGGGCAAAACTCTAGATTATCTACCATATTCGGTCTTTGACTTTTCGCTTATCTGAGTGGACATTACAAATTTGCCATCAATCTTCCACTTCGCACTTCCTATTTCTTTCCCATCAGGCCCTGCTGCATTTGGAATCTCTATCTGAAGATTATCGAATTCGTATGTTACGGCCATATCTTTACCAGTCAAATTGTTAACTACTTCCTTGAGGATCTCTGTAAAACCCGATGCCTTTTCTTCTACTTTATCTCCGACATCTTCAGCTACCTTTGCAGCTTCTTGTTTCAAGCTTTCCATATTAATATTAATTTAGCAACATCAGTAATATGTCATTCAATAAGCATCCATAGTTAAACATCTTATTGAATATAATGCCTACAAAAATGAAATGCCATTCATATGCAGAATAATCAAAAAGTAAGTTTTATTTAAGATTATTACATTGGCTCTTACAAAAACTGGAAATTTAAGTTGTATTTATTTCGCATAGGACCTCTAAGAAAAATGAAATCTTGACTTTGCATTTAGTATTGACCTTAATACAAATAATCAAATAAGGAACACTATTTTTGGTGCAGAAATTCCTGGTACATAACGTGTGTAAATTGAAAATTATTCTTTTCACGGAAATGAGTGCATGATTTCTACTGGAAAATTTTAACCGGTTGTAATTGATGTTTTAATAAAAACGATACAAAAAGCATATGAGTAAGAAAATAAAATAAAAGACTCTACTTATTCAAGAGGCTCTTCGTCATCACTAGACTCTATATTTTCTGATGCTTCCTCGCGTAAACTCTCTGCTGGGCCGGTTGTGCTAGGATCTGATTCAGCTGCACCTACTTTTTTCTGGTTTTCTTGTGCGCTTTCCAATTCATCTTGATTGTTGCTCATTAATTACATTTTAACAATAAATATTATTTAGATTATAGTTTACTTTTTCGCAAATACTAGATACTATAAAAAAAATTTTAGTAAGGACTAGTTATTTTACTTTTTCCGGTATCGACTGTTACTATTTTACCTAACTAGCGGAGTTGAGTTCGGGATCATTTTGACCGATGATTATTACTTCAAGGGTATGTTCTTAGTGATATGAATTCAATTTATCGATTCATCTATTCGTATTTTATTAAAAGATATAGAGTCCCAACGTGTTATGGCAACACATTAACAGAAAAATAAACCTACCTGTATTTGTATACAATGATTCAGTACATGCTTTACCGTCATTGCTTAGATTATATCATTATGGGATTGCTAATGCCAACTTGATTGATTTCTAAATTCATATTTTTGTTCAAAATTGCGTTACAAAATTGTAGTGATATATACGATGTTGAACAGAATATTACATGGCAGAAGAAGCTGAAAGTACGTTTGACAAGTTAAAAGCTGGAGCTAAAGCTGTAGCTAAAAAGGTTACAGACCCTGACA
>Ga0126377_10002415_pt1 | contig 12861 bp, 5 predicted proteins | sample PanSoiMetPlot_22_FD_92647 | JGI IMG/M metagenome (GOLD analysis project Ga0126377, IMG submission 92647) | Tropical forest soil microbial communities from Panama - MetaG Plot_22 | ecosystem: Environmental > Terrestrial > Soil > Tropical forest > Bulk soil | place: Panama | collected 2016-02-17
CAGCAACACGATTGCCAGCGCGACTTCGCTCACCATCAGCGCGCTGCGCAAGCCTCGCCCGTGAAAACCGCCGCCGCGTCCGCCTTCTTTAAGTGAGACGTTCAAATCCGTCCGTGAGAGTCTCAGCGCCGGCAAGAGACCGAAGAGCAGCCCGGTCAGGAGCGTAATGAGCAATGCAAAACCGAGCACGCGCAGGTCAATCGTGATAGCCGTCACTCGCCCCAACTCGCCGAAGGTGTCGGTTGAATTGAGCAAGGCGAGCAAGCCGGTAAGCCAGGAAGCGAGCAGTAACCCGGCGGCGCTTCCCGCAACGGCCAGCAGCAGGCATTCGGTCAGCAGTTGTCGCGCCAGACGAAACCGTCCGGCGCCCAATGCCCCGCGAATCGCCAGTTCTTTTTCCCGGGCGCCAGCGCGAGCCAACAACAAATTGGCCACGTTCGCGCATGCGATCAGCAAGACAAGGCCGACCGAGCCTAATAGCACCAACAGCGGGCGTCGCCGCTCGCCGAGGAAATGCTCCTGCAAGGGAACGAGCCGCGTCCGGCTATCATATCGCGGATTCCCTTCCGGCCTGGTCAGTTCGTAACGCTGCGACAGCGTATCCATCTCCGCCTGCGCCTGTTCGATGCTCACGCCGGGCTTGAGCCGAGCCACGGTTGACTGATATGAGTGAGTGTCGCCGGCGAGTTCCCGTTGTGGATCGAGCGCCAGGGGCGCCCATACATCGAAGCGGTAAAAGAAACGGAAGTTTGCCGGCGCCACGCCAACTACGGTGAAGTTGGCGTCATTGAGCGTGACGCTACGGCCGACGATATTCTGATCGCTGTTGTAACGCCGCTGCCACAAACTGTGACTGAGTATGGCGACGCGCTCGCCGCCGGGTTTGTCATCCGCCGCGGTGAAGTTGCGCCCTGGGGGGAGCGGTTGCGCGCCGACCAGCGGCAAGAGGCCCGCCGAGATTAGGCCGACTTCGACCCTTTCCGGCTCGCCCGCGCCGGTCAATGTCCGCGTGGCAAAATCGATTTGGGCTATGCCTTCCAGCGTCTGGCTATGTTCCTGCCAATCGAGGAAGTGCGCTCCCCAGGCATCCTGGCTGGTATTCGTCTTCTTTGAGACTTCTTCCACCCAGACGAGTCGCTCCGGCTGGGGATATGGCAGCGGTCGCAAAATAAGCGCATTGACGACGCTGAAGATCGCCGTGTTTGCGCCGATGCCGAGCGCCAGCGTCAGCACGGCGATCAAGGTGAACCCGGGATTTTTCAGCAGCATTCGGAAACCGAATCGCAGGTCTTGAAACATGTCTTCCTCCAATCGTTGACGCTGTAGCCAGAGCGCGTCCCAGAACGCGCCCAGACTCCTCCACAGCAATTCGAGCTTATTGCGCCAGTTGAGCCGATCCCATCTGGCCAGCAACTCTTCGCGGTACTCCAATTCAGCTTCCCATTCCTGGCGAAAGCGGGCGCGGAAGCGGCGCGGCACGATCACGCCGATGAAGCGGATCAGCCGGAGATGCAGTTTCAGAAAATCTTTCATGAATCAAATCACTCGCGCCGGAGCGCCGTTATTGGATCAACCTTCGTCGCCCGTCGCGCGGGAATCCAGCAGGCCAGCAGAGCGACAAAGGTTAGCAGCAGCGCGATCACGATGAATGTCAGCGGATCATTGGGGCTCACGCCAAACAACAAAGTTTTCATCAGTCGCGTAAGCGCCAATGCTGCGAGTAAGCCCAGCGCCGCGCCGCCGAGCGCCAACATCATTCCTTGCCGGACAACCACCTTCAGCACTTCGCGCGTTTGCGCGCCGAGCGCCAGACGAATTCCGATCTCATGTGTCCGCTGGGTGACGCCGTAACTGATCACGCCGTAAACGCCAACGGCAGCCAGCGCCAACGCGACGCCGCCGAATACGCTCAGCAAAATCAGGTTGAAGCGACGGCGCGCCAGCGAGTCACGCAGGTATTCGCTCATGGGTTTGAGCGCGTATACCGGCAGACTCTTGTCCAGCGAAGTTAGCGCGGCTCGTAAAGACGCGGCTACTGCGCCTGGATCTGTTTTCGTGCGCGCCACAATCGTCATTGACCGCTGATAAGTCTTGCTCAAGGGATTTTGCAAGAAGGGGACGTAAGTTTCCGGAAATGGCTGCTCATCAAGTCCGAAGTGCCGCACATTTCCGGCCACTCCGACGATCAATAGAGGATCGCGCTCCTGAACTTGAAGCCTGATATGCTGGCCCAGCGGGTTCTCTCCGGGGAAATGCTGTCGCGCGAAGGCTTCATTGATCACGACGACGTTGGGAGTCTGCTTCGTGTCCGTCTCGGCGACATCGCGCCCCGCCAAAAGAGGAATACCTATCGATTCGAAGTAGCGCGGCGTGACGATTCGATACTCAGTGATGGGCTGCGCTTCCCTGGCCACGGGCGGACGCCCTTCGATGGTGAAGTGGAGATTGATGCTGCTTCCCGACAGCGGCAACCCCGAAATCGCGCCAACCGACACGACGCCGGGGGCGGCGGATGCTCGTTCCAGAAGTTGCGAATAGAAGGATGCGACGCGCTCGTCATCCGGATATTTGTTGCGCAGAAGCGTCACTCCCATGGTGAGCGTCCGTGCCGAATCGAAGCCGGGATCAACCTGGTTGAGTTTGGCGAAGCTTCTGATCATCAACCCCGCGCCGATTAGCAACACGAAGGACAAGGCGATCTCGCAGATGACCAGCGCGCTGCGAAGCCGATTTCGATGAACGCCGGCGCTGGCCCTCCCGCTCTCCTTGAGCGCGCCGGAGAAGGCCGATCGGGATACGCCGAGCGCCGGGGCGAGACCGAACAGCACGCCTGTCGCCACTGAAATTAACAACGTGAAGCCGGCCATGAGTGGGTCTATTGATATCTCGCGCAGGCGGGGAATCGTGTCGGGGCCCAGAGAGACCAGCCACTTCACGCCCCAGAAGGCGATCAACAATCCGACCGCCCCGCCACAAACCGACAGCATGACGCTTTCGGTAAGCAGTTGCCGCACGATGCGTATACGACTTGCCCCCAGCGCGGTTCGCACGGCGATCTCCGGGCCGCGAGCCGCGACGCGCGCGAGCAACAGGCTGGCGACGTTGGCGCAGGCGATCAACAGCACAAAGCCGACCGCGCCTAACAGGACAAAAAGAGCATTCCCGATGTCACCCACGATGACATCACGGAGTAATTCGAGCCTTACTCCGTGTCCGGCGATCTTCTCCGGATACTGTTGCGCCAGGCGGGCGGCAATGGCCGCCATGTCGGCTTGCGCTTGCCCCAGCGTGACTCCGGGTTTCAGCCGCCCGACCACACGCAGGTAATGTGGCCCACGGTCGAGTTGCGTCGGATCAACCGGCAAAGGACGCCAAAGCTCCGTGCGGTCTGGAAATGAAAAACCCGCCGGCATTACGCCAATCACCGTATAAGCCGCGCCGCTGAGTTGAATGGTTCGTCCCAACACGTTCGGATCGGCGCCAAAACGGTTCTGCCACAACGCGTGGCTGAGTACCGCCACGGTCGAGCGCCCCGGCAGTGTTTCCTCGGCGGTGAAGCCGCGGCCCAGCAACTGGCCGACACGAAAAATGGCAAACATCTCCGGCGTAACCCGCCCCACGGAAATCTCCTGCGCTCCGTCGCCAGTGTCGAGGAACATATTGCCGCTTTGATAGGCCGCCAGGTTTTCAAATGAGCGGTTCTGTTCTTTCCAGTCGAGGAAGTCAGGCAGCGAGGTGGGCGCGGTCGTCAACTGCGGCAGCGTGTCCCACACCCATACCAGACGTTCCGACTCGGCGAAGGGCAAAGGGCGCAGCAAGACTGCATTGACGACGCTGAAGATCGCCGTGTTCGCCCCGATCCCGAGCGCCAGCGTCAACACTGCGACCAACGTGAAGCCGGGATTTTTCAACAGCATTCGGAAACCGAAACGTAAGTCTTGAAACATGTCTTCCTCCAATCGTTGACGCTGTAGCCAAAGCGCATCCCAGAACGCGCCCAGACTCCTCCACAGCAATTCGAGCTTTTTGCGCCAGTTGAGCCGATCCCATCTGGCCAGCAAATCTTCGCGGTATTCCAATTCAGCTTCCCATTCCTGGCGAAAACGGGCGCGGAAGCGGCGCGGCACGATCACGCCGATGAAGCGGATCAACCAAAACCAAAAGCGAAAGCGAGTTGTTTGAGTTGAATCAGCCATGCGCATCGCTCATTGGTATCTACACAAATCTGGATGTGCGTTCTCGTCCCGGAGGGACGCCGGATTGCTGCGCCTCTGGGGCAAAGATTTGTGTAGATACAAATGCGCTTTACTCGTGTCGTAGCACAGTTATCGGATCGAGCTTCGTGGCGCGCCGCGCCGGGAGCCAGCTCGCCAACATCGAAATCAGCAGCAGCAGTAAAGAAACTCCGACGAACGTCACGGGATCGGTCGGCGTGACGCGATAGAGCAAGGTCTCAATGAAGCGCGTCGTCGCCCACGCCGCGATGAGGCCAAGCGCCAATCCGATCACAGCCAGCTTCAATCCCTGGCTGACAACGAGAACAAGAACATCTTTCCTCCGCGCGCCGAGAGCCATGCGCACGCCGATTTCGCGTGTACGCCGTTCGACGGAGTAAGAGAGCGCGCCATAGATGCCGACGCTGGCCAGGGCCAGCGCGAGTCCGGCGAAAGCAGCGAGTAGCGTGGCGTAGAAAGTGGTCCCGGAGAACGACGTGGCTACGATTTTCTCCAGGCTCTGCACGCGCATCACGGGCTGTCCGCGATCCACGCTCCACACTGCCTGCCGCATTGCGGGAGAGAGCGACATCGGGTCGGCGGTTGTGCGAATGGCCAAACGGAAAGATTCCCACGGCTGCTGCGCATACGGAACGTACATCTCCGGTTCGGGCGGAACGCTCAGCCCGCGATGGCGAATGTCGCCGACGATGCCCACAACTTCGCGCCACTCCGGTTCACCACTCCGCCAAATGCTCATGCGCTTTCCGACAGGATCTTCGGTCGGCCAAAATGCGCGCGCCATAGCTTCATTGATGACCACAACGCCAGGAGCCGCGGCTACATCGCGCTCTTCGACGCCGCGCCCGCGAATTAGTCCCATTCGCAGCGTCTTGAAGTAATCGGGAGAAATCGCGCGAAAGTTAGCGGAGCCGCTAGGTTCCGATTCGGATTCCGCGCGGCCTTCAATTTTGAAACCCTGCGTGTTACCGGCTCCAGACAACGGCAATTGATTTGTTACTCCCACAGATTGAACGCCGGGAATAGTCCGCAATCGCTGAAGAGCCTGATCGCAGAATGCGGCGCGCTGTTGCGGCTCCGCGTAGCGCCGAACACGCGACAGATTGATTTCCGCCGTCAACACATTCGACGGATCAAAACCTGGATTTGTTGAGATCAGGCTGTAAAGAGTGCGGAGCATTAGCCCGGCGCCCGCCAGCAGCGCGAGAGAAAGCGCCACTTCCACAACGACAAAGGCATGAAGAAGTCGCCGCTGCGAGCGGCCCGGCGAACTCTGATCGCTCTCCTTCAGCGAAGCTTGCAGATCGCGCCGGAGGGCCTGCAGCAAAGGCGCGGCGCCGAAGATGATCGCCGAAGCCACGGCGGCCGCCGCGGCGAAAAGCAATACACGACCATCGAGCAGAATCGCGTCCTTTCGCGGAAGCGCGTCGGGCAGCGCCAGGCGCAGCATGGGAACGGCCCAACTCGCCAGCAGAACACCCAGAGAGCCACCGAACAGGCTGAGCAAGGCGTTTTCGGTCATCAATTGCCGCAGCAGACGCAAGCGGCTCGCGCCGAGCGCGGCGCGCAGCGCCATCTCCCTTTCCCGCACGCTGGCTCGCGCCAGCAGAAGATTGGCGACATTCGCGCAGGCGATCAACAGCACAAACGCCGCCGCGCCGAGCAGTGGCAGTAGCAACTTCCCCAGGTCGCCGACTGTCTTCTCGCGCAAAGATATGACGCCCGCGCTGTACGCTCCACTTGCCTGCGGATAGAGTTCGCCCAACCGCGCGGCAATCGCCTCCGTCTCCGTCCGCGCCTGCTCGATCGAAACGCCGGGCTTGAGCCGGGCGATGACATCAAGATAGAAAGATTGGCGCTCTTTCAACTCTTCCGGCTGGAATTGCAGCGGAGCCCACAATTCTGAATCGCCGGGAAAACGCATACCTTCAGGAACAATGCCAATCACCACGTGTGGCCGAGAGTTCACCGTTATGGTGTGGCCGAGAATATCCGCACTCCCGCCGTAGCGTCGCTTCCAGATTCCGGCGCCGAGAACCACGACATTCGGCGCGCCGAAGGTTTCGTCCGCAGGCTGGAACAGCCGTCCGGCCAGAGGCGTGACGCGCAACGCCTCGAAAAATCCGGCGGAAATATTCGCGCCGGGAACGCGATCCGGTTCGTTATCGGTGAGGACGAAATTGGTTGGCGCCGACGCGCCCATGTCCGCGAAGACAGTCTGTTGGGCGCGAAAATCCATCCAGTTCGGAGGAGAAAAAGGAGTAGGGACGCCCTGACCTTTCGTTAACTGACCGGAACCGCCGCGTGATCTCATCTGGCTCACTGCAACCAACCGCTCCGGCTCCGAAAATGGGAGCGGGCGCAACAGCACTCCATACGCCACGCTGAAGATGGCCGTGTTCGCCCCGATGCCGAGCGCTAGAGTGAGTATCGCCACGGCCGTGAAGCCTTTATGCTTGAGCAGCATTCGCACGCCAAAACGCAAGTCCTGAATCATTTCGTCCTCCCATCTTAGCTGTTGCAGCCATAGCGCGTCCCCAAAAGCGCCTGAGGAGCGCCACAGCAATTCAAGTTTGTTACGCCAATCGAGCCGGTCCCACCGGGCCAACAATTCTTCGCGATATTCCAGTTCCGCTTCCCACTCCTGGCGAAAGCGGTCGCGAAAGCGGGTCGGCACGATCACGCCGATAAAGCGGATCAGCCAAAACCAAAAGCGAAAGCGCATTGTCCGCGTTCTATCAGCCATCGGTCTCACTCGTGACGAAGCGCGACCAGCGGATCAACCTTCATCGCTCGCCGCGCCGGAATCCAACAGGCCAGCAACGCTATGGCCGTCAACAACGAAGCCACGACAACGAAAGTCCGAAGATCATCCTGCGCCACCCCGTAAAGATAACTGGATAAGAAGCGGGTCAAAGCCGCCGCCGAAGCCAACCCCAGGATGATTCCGCAGAGCGTGAGGCTGAGCCCTTCGCGCAAGATCAAGCTCGCCACGGCCGCGGCCGGCGCGCCCAATGCCCTGCGAATGCCGATTTCGCGCGTCCGCCCACTGACGGCCATCGCCAGTACGCCGTAAAGACCGATGGCGCTCAGCAGGAGCGCCAGGGCGCCCGCATAACCCAACACGCCCATCGCCATCCTGACCGGCGCGAAGAAGTTCTGCGTCATCTCGGACACAGTTAACGCTTCACTGATGGCGACATTCGGGTCTACCGCGAGAATCTCGCGCCGCAACAGTGGGAGCATTGCGCGCGGGTCGCTTTGCAGCCGAACCAATAGCCGATTGCCGCCGAACTCGGCGCGAAAGATGAAGGCCTCGGACGGCTCGCCGCTGCGGCGGAAATTGTTATAACGAGCGACGCCGACAACTTCGCAGGGCTGATTCTCGACGATGACTGTCTGCCCGACGGCTTCCTGCTTCGGCCACAACCGGTCGGCCAGCAGCTCGTTCACGATGACGGCGCGCCGCCCTTCCTGAAGATCCCGGTCTGTAAAGCTGCGGCCGCGTAGCAACTGGATGCGCAGCGTTTCAAAGAAACCCGGCGTGACTGTGTTTTGCGGCGCCCGGCGCGCGTCTTTTTCATTCGCAAACTTTTCGCCTGGCAAGGCCACCGTGGCCGGGTAGCCCCAACCGGGTAGCGGCGGGTAAACGGTGAAAGCGAGCGATTCCACGCCAGCTAAGGCTTCGAGGCGCCGCTGAACGTTGTGAAAGTAGGCATTCGATTGGCTCCGGTCGTAGCCGCTGAGGTGAGGTTTCATGCGGATGAAGGCTACGTTGCCCGCGTCAAAGCCGGAATCCCAGGTGAGGTTACGCAGGCTTTGAATCATCAACGCCGCGCCGATGAGCAAGACCACCGATAACGCGACCTGGGCGATCAGAAACGCTGCCCGCAAGCGCGAACGCCGATAACCAAACGTCGAGGAATCATCTTTCAGCGCTGGTATCAATGATGGACGCGACGCTTGCAGGGCCGGAACCAGGCCGAAGATAAGTCCGGCGCCAGCGGCCAACAAAAAGCTGAAGAGGAAAACCGCTCCGTCAAATCGGAGTTCGTAATACGGCCTGACGCCTTCAACTTCGGTGAAATAGAAATTGGCCAACAGGCCGCTCGACCAGTAAGCAAGCGCCCACCCGACGGCGCCGCCCAACAATGCCAGCAGCGCGCTCTCGGTCAGTAGCTGCCGGATCAAGCGACCCCGCCCCGAACCGAGCGCCGAGCGGATGGCCAACTCTTTTTGCCGCGCCGCGCCGCGCGCCAACAACAAGCCGGCCATATTGGCGCAGGCAATCAGCAATAGGCATATCACCGTCACGGCCAGCACGCGCGGTAATTCCGCTTGCCTTGACCGATAACGGGGATGAACGCCTTTGAGCGCGTAGAGAAGAACGCCAGAGTCTTTGTTGGTTTGGGGATAGGTTGTCTCCAATTGGCGCGCCAACAGAGTCATTTCGGCTTGCGCTTGCTCGCGTGTCACGCCCGCTTTCAAACGCCCAATCAGTTCAAGCTCCGCGCTGTCGCGGCTGAGAATGTCCATGTCGCGATGGGCGACCAGCGCCATCATATTCGGTATCCAAACGTCATCCGCGGCGCCCGCCCACGCCCCGTGAAATCCGGCGGGCGCGACGCCCACGACGGTGAAGACCGCGCCATTCAACTTCAAAGGCTGCCCCACACAACGGGCATCGCCGTTGAAGCGCCGGCGCCAGAAGCTGTGGCTCAGCACTACCACCGGGCTCCGGCCAGGAACGCGGTCCTCATCAGGCAGAAAGAAACGACCGAGTAAGGGGTTTACGCCGAGCACGGTGAAGTAATTGTCCGAGACGACGCGCGCCTGTATCTCGACGGCCCAATCTCCATCCGCCAAATGCGAGCCGAAGCTGAAGTGGCTGGCCAATCCCGCAAACACCGTATTGTGGTCGCGATAATAAAGATAGTCAGGATAGCGAATGTCCTGCGAGCCGGGCCTCTGTTTCGCGACTTCAAACTCGCAAATCCCCGCGAGTCGGTCGGGAGCAAGTAGGCCCGGCGGCGGACTGAAGAACAAAGCCTCGACCAGGCTGAAGACGATGGTATTAGCCCCGATCCCCAGCGCGAGCGAGAGCACAGCCACCGCCGTGAATACTTTGCTTTTGAGTAACATTCGCACGCCAAAACGCAAGTCCTGAATCATTTCGTCCTCCCATCGTTGGCGCTGCAGCCAGAGCGCGTCCCAGAACGCCCCGAGACTGCGCCAGAGCAGTTCGAGTTTGTTTCGCCAATTGAGCCGATCCCATCGGGCCAACAATACTTCGCGGTATTCCATCTCGGCTTCCCACTCCCGGCGAAAGCGGGCGCGGAAGCGGCGCGGCACGATTACGCCGATGAAGTCGATCAACCATATCCAGGGCTGGCGGAGTCGTTGTTTGACACGATTCGAAAGTGGCATCTGTCCCTCAAATAAAGCGCGACAAGGCGTTGTCACTCTCGTCGCAATACCGCCATCGGCTCAACGCGCGCCGCTTTTCGCGCGGGAAAGTAGGCCGCCAGCGCAGCGATGGCGCACATCGAGAAAGTCGCCAGCAAGATCGTCAGCGGGTCGGTCGCCGTCAGCCCGAAAAGCTGGCTCGCCACCAGGCGTGTCGCGCCCACGGCCACTGCCAGTCCAAATGCGACGCCGCCCAATACCGGCCACAGCGCTTCCGACAACACATGCCGGATAATGTCCCCGCGTTGCGCGCCAAGCGTCATGCGAATGCCCATCTCGCCGGCGCGCTGCGTCACGGTGTACGACATAATTCCGTAAACGCCGAGGCAGGCCAGCAGCAATCCCAACAAGCCGAAGAGTCCCGTGAGCCTCGCGATCAGGCGCTGCAGCAGCAGAGAATGGTCCACCAGATCGAGCAGCGGACGGGACTCAACCGAAAGATTTTGGTCAAGCTCCTGCGCGATTTGTTGGAGATGCGCGGCGAAGTTCGCGGCGTCGCCCGCCGGGCGGACTTCGAAGAATCTGACCGTCCAATCGGCCGCTTGGAATTGCTCCAGTGGGAGATAGAGCATGGATGGGGCGTCTGCCAGCACGCTGTCGTATTTAGCGTCTTTGACCACTCCCACTACCTCCAGCGTCGTCTCTGCTTCGCGCAGGTAATGGCCGAGTGGGTTGCTCTCAGGGAACATGCGATGCGCCAGCGTCTCATTGATGATCGCGACTTTGACGGAATGTTGATGATCCTGCGCACCGAAGTCACGCCCGAGCAGCAAGGGCGTTCCGAGCGTCGAGAAGAATCCCGGGCCGGCGGCGACCACTACGTCATGATCGCGTTCTCTCAGCCCCTTGCGCGGCGGCCTGCCATCAACCGTCACATCCGTGTAGATATTGTAGCGACTGAATAAGCCTGGCAGTGACTGGCTCACAGAGAGAACGCCGGGATAGGCCGCGACCTTGTCCCGCATCGCGCTCCATACATGCTCACGCTGCGCGACGGTATAGTTGGGCGGCGTCGTGACGCGCGCCTGCGCAACCTGCGGATTGAAGCCAAGCTCCACGCTGGCGAGTTTCTGAAAGCTCCGCACAAATAAACCCGCCGTGATCAGCAGGACCAATGAGGCCGCCAGTTGCGCCGCCACCAGAAACCGGTTCATTCTGCGCCGATGGCGATTGCCGCTCATGTGACCGGTATTTTCTTTCAGCCCGACAATCAGATCAGGTCGAGTCGCCTTCAACGCCGGCGCCAGCCCGAACAAAATCCCGGCCAGCATCGAGATCAATACCGTAAAACAGAGAATTTTCAGATCGAGCCGGAATAACAGCGGCGTCGGAATTGGGCCTAGCGCCAGCCCTTTGAAGGTCAGCGCCATCAGCAGATCGCTGCCCCACTTGCCCAGGAAAATCCCCGCCGCGCCGCCTAGAAGGGCGAGCAGCATGCTTTCCGTAAGTAGTTGCCTGACAAGTCGTAGACGAGTGGCGCCGAGGGCGAGACGCGTCGTGATCTCCCGCTGCCGCGCCGATGCTTTGGCCAGCAGTAGATTGGCCAGGTTGGCGCAAGCAATCGACAGCACCAGGGCGACGATCGCCAGCAGCATCAGCAAAGGTTGTGACAAGACCTGGCGCATCCCGGAAACAGGCTTCCCGCCCGGCGTCAAGCCGATCCGCTGCGCGAGCGCCTCCGGCGTCGCATTCACCGAAAGCAAATACTGATGAAAGATGAGATCGGCGTCGGCGATCGCCGCTGTCAAAGAAACGCCCGGTTTCAGCCGCGCCATCACCATCAGCCAGTTGCGGCCTGTTTCATTCAGCTCAGAATTGCCATCGAGCAGCGGCTGCGCGCCGAGCGGCAGCCAAACATCAACCGCGTAATCGAGTGAGACGCCGAAAAAACCAGGCGGGGCCACACCGACGATGGTGAACGCGTTTCCATTGATCGTGACGCTCTTACCTACGGCGGCGGGGTCGCGCGCGAACTTCCGCCGCCAAAAGCTGTCACTGATGACCGCCCTTTGTTCTTCATCGGACGCAGCGCCGGACGTGCGATCAGTGGCCGACGCTAAGGTCTGTCCGAGATCGGCTTTGACGCCGAGCGAGGGAAAATACTGTCCAGTGACAATCTGGACTAAAGCGGCTTCCTCGCGGCCGCCGATATTTACCTTGGGCTGTCGATAGGCGAACCCGAAGACATTGGCGAAGACCTGGTTGCGTTCCCGGAATTGCTCGAACTGCGGATAGGTGAAACTTTCTCCGCCCCCCTGCGGATTGAGCCGGCTGAACTCCGCCAACCGCTCCGGTCGCTCGACGGGTAAGGTCCGCATCATGACCGTGTCAATTACGCTGAAAATGGCGGTATTCGCGCCAATGCCGAGCGCCAACGACAACACCGCCACTGCGGTGAAGCCTTTGCTCTTGAGCATCATTCGCGCGCCGTAACGCAAATCTTGAAACATCTCGTCCTCCAATCTTCTTGGTTGCAACAGCAGCGCATCCCAAAACGCGCCCAGGCTTCGCCGCAGTAACGCAAGTTTGTTTTGCCAATTGAGCCGGTCCCAGCGAGCCAGCAGCGCCTCGCGATATTCCAGTTCCGCTTCCCACTCCTGACGAAAACGGGCGCGGAAGCGGCGCGGAACAATCACGCCGATCAAGGCGATCAAGCGCCGCGACAAAGTTGTGAAACGTTGTTTGTCGTGATCGAGCATGTACGGATGAATCAAAATTCAGCGCAAAGGTTCAAGGCGACAAAGGTTCAAAGACGTCCTGGCGGTTATTTCCAGACAGTCTTTGCCCCGTTGATTCTTTAACCCTTTGTGTTTCCCATACGTTGAATCTAAGCGTCTGACGGCTTCGGCTTCTTCGCGCCGACAAAGAAGTTCTCCAACGCGCGATATCGTTTGAGCGCCTCGGCCAGCGCGTCGCGCCCTTCTTTCGTCAATTCGTAATAACGGCGCGGCGAACGCTGCTCGCGCTCCGCGACGTCGTCCGCCTCCCAGCGCGAGTCGCATAACCCGACCTCCTCGAATCTGCGCAAGGCCGGGTATACGGTGCCGCTCGGTAATCCGGTGACGTCAATGATGTCGAAGCCGTATTGATAACCGTTCGCCAACGCCTGCAGGATGATCGCCGTCGTGTAACTGAGCTTGATCCCGTAGTCCACAGCTTA
>Ga0126377_10002416_pt1 | contig 12860 bp, 13 predicted proteins | sample PanSoiMetPlot_22_FD_92647 | JGI IMG/M metagenome (GOLD analysis project Ga0126377, IMG submission 92647) | Tropical forest soil microbial communities from Panama - MetaG Plot_22 | ecosystem: Environmental > Terrestrial > Soil > Tropical forest > Bulk soil | place: Panama | collected 2016-02-17
AAGATCGTGCCGCCGTTGGCCTGCTCGAAGCAGCCCCGGTGCTGGCCGACCGCCCCGGTGAACGATCCCTTCTCGTGCCCGAACAGCGTCGATTCGATGAGGTCGCGCGGGATCGACCCGCAGTCGAGCACCACGAACGGCCGGCTGCGCCGCGTCGACGCGTTGTGGATGCCGCGCGCGATGAGCTCCTTGCCGGTGCCGGTCTCGCCGGTGATGAGCACGGTCAGGTCCGACGGCGACACCTTCTCCAGCGAGGCGAAGATCTCGCGCATCGCCGCCGACGTGCCGACCACGCGATCGAAGCGGTCCTTCTTGCTGAGCTCGATCTCGACGACGTCGGCGGTGGGCTGGAACTGGATCTGCGTCTGCCCGGCGCGAAAGGTCACGCCGGGGCGCAGATAGACCTCGCGGATCTGCAGCTCGGCCACGTACGTGCCGTTGCGCGAGTTGAGATCGCGGAGCCGGTAGCCGTCGTCGCGCACGGCGATCTCGAAGTGCGTGCCCGAGACCGCCTTGTCCTGCAGGACCAGGTCATTGATGATGCTGCGCCCGCCGGAGCAGCGCGCCTTGGAGATCTCGACCTCCTTGCCTCCGTCGGGTCCGCTCATCACGACGAGCTTCGCCTTGCGCAGCCTCCGAACCGTGGCGCGCTCGCCCTCGAAGACGGTCGTCAGCCCCGAGTGCTCGCCCGAGCCCTCACCCACGGAATCGTGCTCTGGCATCCTGGCGGCCAGACTAGCGTGGGCCTCAGATCGAGGTCAAACGTCTCAGTTCATCCAGCGCTCTGGTTCATCCAGCGCTCTAGTTCATCCAGCGTTTCTGGTCCTTCTTGCCGCCGCGCACCCCGCCGCTCATCACTTTCAAGTGGCTGCTGCGCCGCCTGAGCCGGTACTGCTTGAACTTGAGCCACCACAGCCGCGGCGACCCGCGCTGCGCGGTCATCGCCCACGCGGTGATCATGGCCGCCGCCCGCGCCGCACCGTCGACCCACGCCTGGCCGAGCACGACGAACAGCGCCACGAAGGCGACCATGCCCCAGGCCAGCTGCCGACCGGTCATCGGCAGGACGCCGAAGAACTGCACCGGCTGGTTCGCGAACAGGACGCCGTACGCCACGATGCCGGCGAACACGAAGGGATCGAGGCCGGCCACCGGGACGGCGTAGGAGACGCCGCCGAGCAGCACGCCGACCAGCGTGCCGGCCGCGACGGCCACCAGCGACGTCGCCGCCGCGAACACCAGGAAGCGCTTCATCCCCCACCAGCGCTCGAGCGCGGGCAGGAACATCCACAGCGCGAACGCCTCGAACAGGAGCGAGACGAAGTCGGTCTCGACCAGCGGGCTGGTGGCCAGCTGCCACAGCTTCAGCTGACCCCACAGGCTGTGCCCGGTCGCAACCATGAGCGCGCCCATCCGCGCGCGCAGATCGGCGCCGCCGAGGAGATAGATGAAGGACAGCCCGGCGCACGCGAACAGGATGTAGAGCGCGCCCTGCGTGATGCGCGTCTGCCCGACGAACTGTCGCCAGCGACTCGGTCCGCGTCCACGCCCGTGCTGCGCCATACCGGGAACCATAGGCCGGCGCCGGCCACCTGGCAACCGCGCCGAAAACGCGTGCGGCGCCCGCCGGGGCGCCGCGCAGGGATGGACGGCCGGGCCGCGCCGTCGCTAGAGCTTCAGGAGGAAGTCGGTCGTGTCCAGCGTCGCCTGCTGGTCGGCGTAGTCGATCGTGGTGACGATCGGATCGGGCTCGCTGATGGCGTTGCCGTCGGCGTCGACCAGGGCGATGTCGAGCACCCAGTCGCCGATCGGCCAGCCGTCCGGGCCGAGCGGCACGAACGCCGCACCGTCGGTGCAGGGGATGTTGTCGTCGATGTACGGAGTGGCCACGCCGTCGAGCGTGCCCACCACGCTCACGGTGTCGCCGTCGGCGCAGGCGGTCGCCGCGTCCTCGCCCTCGATGGTCCAGGCGATGTCGAAGAAGCCGCCGGTGTCGGTGAACACGAAGCTGATGTCCTCGATGAGGTCGCCGTCGTTGCCGCCCAGGGTGTCGTCGGTCTGCGACACGAAGGGCCCGATCGATCCCTCGGGCAGCGCCTCGACGTCGTAGTCGCCGGCGTCGTAGGCGAGCGCGTCCGGCCTCGGATCGTCGCAGTCGTAGGTGTCCTCGAAAGCGCTCGTCTCGCCCACCGGAGTGACGAAGAACGTGATGGTCTCGGCGTCGGGCGGGCACACCCAGTCCGGAAACCACAGGATGCCCGCGCCCGGATCGCCGGAGCCGTGATTTCCGTGGACGACGACGTCATCGTCATCGTCGCTCGAGATGATGCAGCCGGCGAGCGACTGGATCAGGCCCGCCGCCAGGACAGTGTGGAAGACTAACCTTTGCATTCTCGTTCTCCCCTCAGTAGATCGATGACCCGTGCAGCTCGGGCCATTCACGGTCGGCCGCCCGCACCAGTATCACGGCTGAACCGGGCGCTCGCAAGCAGACGCTCGGGCCGCTTCACTACCTGACGCAGGTGCAACCCGTCGGGGGGCACACGTCGTTCGTCGGGCTCACCACGAGCAACAGCGAGTTCAGTGAAACAATCTGACCGTCCTCGACGTTGCGCACGATCGGCGGCGGGACCTGGTACGTTCTGGCATCCGCCGGCTCGCCGTCGTCGCAGACCGGCTCGATCCAGAACGCGGTCTGGCCCGGCGGCAGGTTGAAGGCGGTGATGCCGCTCGACTCCTCGCACGGAAAGCTGCGCTGGTGCCCCGAGCGACAGGGGCCGCCGCCGCCCAGCACGGAGCCGTCGTCCAGCGCCTCCCAGCACAGGCGCACCTTCTCGATGAGCGCGGTCCCGCACGAATCGACGCTGTCGCCATCCTCGGAGCGCAGCGACCAGCTCACCTCGGCCGCGCCACCGTCGACCTCGATGCACGCGGAAATCCAGCACCCGGACAGGGTGAGGCAGACCGCCACGATCCTCGTCACCTGGCACCCCTGTCGGATCGAGGCCGAGAGAGTGTGGGCCGGGCGCCGATCATCGTATTCTCCTTGCATCGTATTCTCGACGAGGCGTCGAAGAGACGGCGGACCCATCCGGGCGGGCGCCCGTCGAGCGAGGCGCAAATTGACCGGTCGCGGCCGCCCGTGATACTTGCCAAGCACCGAATATGCAACATTTCCCCTCTCTCGCGCAGGATGATCCATGGACGAGCTCGGCGTCTGGTCGCTGGTAGAGCAGTCGAGCCCGGTCGTGAAGGGCGTCATGGGGCTGCTCGCCTTCATGTCCGTGGTCGGCTGGTACATCATCGGATACAAGTATCTGTTCGTCAGGCGCGCGGCGCGCGAGACCGAGCTGTTCGTGGACTCGTTCTGGCGCTCGCGCGATATCGAGCACATCTACAAGAACGCGCAGGCGCTGCGGGCCAGCCCGGTCTCGTCGATGTTCCTGGCCGGCTACTCGGAGCTGGCCAAGCTGTCCAGCGACCACGGCGTGCGCGATCGGGACGCCGATCTCGACAACATCCAGCGCGCCCTGCGAAAGGCGCAGACGACCGAGTCGACCCGCCTGGAGGCGATGATCCCCTTCCTGGCCACGACCGGATCGGCGGCGCCCTTCATCGGCCTGTTCGGCACGGTCTGGGGCATCCTGGTCTCGTTCCGCGCGTTCGCCGCCGAGCAGACCGTGACCCTGCAGAACGTGGCGCCGCGCATCGCCGAGGCGCTGCTCGCCACCGCGATCGGCCTGGTGGCCGCCATCCCCGCGGTCATGGCCTACAACTACTTCGTGCGCCGCATCCGCGTGCAGGTCTCGGCCATGGAGATCTTCGAGCAGGACTACCTCAACATCATCCGGCGGCACTTCCTCAAGTAGCGCGGGAAGGAGGAGCGACGCATGGCGATGGGAAGCAGCGGCGGCGGAGGACGGGGTGGTCAGCTCAACAGCGAGATCAACGTCACCCCGATGGTCGACGTGATGCTGGTCTTGCTCGTCATCTTCATGGTGACCGCGCCGCTGCTCAACACCGGGGTCGAGGTCGACCTGCCGCAGACCAACACCAAGCCGGTCAAGGATCCCAAGGGCAAGCCCACGCTCAGCATCACCAAGGACTTCGCGCTCTACATCGGCGGTGAGAAGATCGAGTGGGCCGGGCTCGACGCGGCGCTCAAGGCGCGCGGCAAGATGGACGAGCTGCAGATCGAGGCGGACAAGGACCTGCCCTACGCGGTCGTCGTGACGGCGATGGCGGTGGCGCAGCAGGCCGGCGTCGGCAAGCTGCAGCTCCTGTCCGATCCGGGCGCATCGCTCGACCTCAAGGCCCTGGATACAGGGCACGTCGAGCGCGGCGCGCCGCTCGCGCCCGGCGAGCAGCCGGCGCCGGCGACCGGGCAGCCGCTTCCGGACCAGCCGGCCCAGGGCCAGCCGGCCCAGGGACAACCGGCGCAGGGACAACCGGCGCAGGGGGCCACGCGTTAGGTAGACGATGGACTCCTCCAGCAGCCTCAAGGTCGGCGGCCTGGTGGTGACGCTCCTCTTGCACGCGGCGCTGGTCGTCGCGGCCATCTCCAAGATGGGCAGCGAGAGCTCGGCGGCGCCCGATCCCTCCAAGCGCTTCGAGAACTCGGTGACGATCGAGGCGTCGCTTGCGTTCAAGGAGGTCAAGCCGCAGTCGCGCCAGCCGGTGAAGAAGAAGAAGGAGATGTACAAGCCGCCGGTGCAGGAGGCGCCGATCCCGCCGGTCCCGGTCCCCGAGGAGAAGCCGCCCGAGCCGGAGGCGCCGAAGGTCGACACCGACAACGTCGTCCAGCAGGAGGAGCCGCCGCCGGCGCCGAAAGAGAAGCCCAAGCACAAGATCAAGCCGAAGCCGGACGAGATCGATCCCGACAGCGTCCTCGAGAAGAACCACATCCAGGACGAGGACCTCAGCTCGACGGGCGTCGACGAGGTGCCGAAGGAAGGATCGGCCGACGGGTCGGAGTGGGGCACCGAGAAGGATGCCCGGGGGGATCCCTACGCGGGCGAGCTCAGGGGACGCATCGAGAGCGTGTGGGCGGTTCCGTCGGTGGAGACCGAAGGTGGCGTGGCGCAGGGGTGCGTGAGGCTGGATGCAGATGGAAAGATCGTGGATCGAGCGGTGAAGAAGAAGTCGGGGAATGCCACGCTCGATCGCTCCGTCGAACTCGCACTGAAGAAGGCACCCGACATGGAAGAGCCGGTGCCTGAACACCTGATCGACCTCATCACCGTGAAGGGCATATGCTTCCGATTCACTCTCGAAAAGGGCCAGTGACGACGCCGCGAGTCTTTGTCGTCGCCGCCGCGGCGCGGGTCTCGATCCTCGTGGGCTGCGCTCTCGCCGGGCTCGCCGGCAGCGCGCGCGCGCAGGGCGCCGACGACAGCGGCGCCGTCATCGACATCAACAATCCTCAGCGCTCGAAGTACCCGATCGCGGTGCCGCCGGCCACCACCGGTGACCCGCAGAGCGGGCGCGTGATCGCCGAGGTCGCCAGCTTCGACATGAAGCTGTCCGGCGACCTCAAGCCGCTCGACATGACCGGCGTCTCCGGTGATCTCCGCGCCGAGGGCGTGGGCGTCGATACGCAGCGCTGGAAGGACGCCGGAGCCTACGGCGTCATCAAGTACCGCTCCGAGGTGACCGGCGGGCGGCTCACCATCGACTTCAAGCTCTACGAGGTCGAGAAGGGCGACCAGCCGGTCCTCTCGCGCACCTATCGCGGAGCGGCCGGCGACGTCCGCAAGCTCACGCATATGTGGTGCAACGAGGTGGTCCTCTACTTCACTCATCAGCCCGGCTTCTTCGGATCGAAGCTGACCTTCAGCACCAAGGGCGCGAAGCTCACCAAGCGCGTGATGGTGGTCGACTTCGACGGCCACGGCGCCTACTCGGTCACGCGCAACAGCTCGATCAACATCCTGCCGGCCTGGTCGCCGTCGGGCTCGCACATCGCCTTCACCTCGTACATGCGGGACAACCCGGACGTGTACATCGTGCCGGTCGGGGGCGGGCGGCCGCAGCGGGTCAGCTACTACCGCGGCATGAACACGGGCGCGGCCTGGTCGCCGGACGGCTCCAAGCTGGTCGTCACCCTGTCGAAGGACGGGCAGCCCGAGCTCTACGTCATCAGCGCCAGCGACGGGAAGATCATCCGTCGCCTCACCAACAACCGCGCGATCGACAGCGGCGCGGCCTGGTCGCCGAACGGCAACGAGATCGCCTTCGTCTCAGACCGCGAGGGCGGACCGCAGATCTTCGTCATGAACGCCGACGGCTCCAACCAGCATCGCGTGTCGATGAACGGCAACTACAACACCACGCCGAGCTGGAACCCGCGCAAGGGCGCCCACCAGCTGGCCTACACCACGCGCGCGGGCGACACCTTCGACATCGTCACGCTCGATCTCGGCAGCGGCAAGATGGTGCGCATCACCCAGAACGAGGGCGTGAACGAGGAGCCGAGCTGGGCCCCCAACGGGCGCGCCATCGCCTTCGCCTCGCATCGCCAGGGAGGGACCGGCATCTGGATCGCCAGCCCCGACGGCAAGGGCGACGCGACCATGGTGTGGAAGGGCTGGGCCACGTCGATCGACTGGGGGCCGACGCCCAGGCAGTGAGCCGCGGCCGCCACGGCGCGCGCCGTGGCACACTCGCCGCATGACGCGATTCGCGGCGGTCGACATCGGCACCAACACGCTGCTGCTCCTCGTCGCGGAGGCGGGCCCGGACGGGGCGCTGCGCGCGCACCGCGACGAGTGCCGGTTCGGGCGGCTCGGCGAGGGGCTCGATCGCAGCGGGCGGCTGAGCGACCAGGCGGTGGAGCGCTCGCTCGCCATCCTGCGCGAGTACCGCCAGCTCATCGACGATTCCGGGGCGGCGAGGGTGGCGGCGTTCGGGACCCAGGCGCTGCGCGAGGCGGCCAACGCGGCCGATTTTCTGGCCCCGGCGCGCGCCATCCTGGGCGCGGCGGTCGAGGTGATCGACGGGCGGCGCGAGGCCGAGCTGGTCTACCGCTCGGTCGCCGCCGCGTTCCCCGAGCTGGCGCGCCGCGACCTGGTCGTGGCCGACGTCGGCGGCGGATCGACCGAGGTCATCGCCGGGCGGGCAGGCACCGTGCGCTCGCTCATCAGCCTGCCGATCGGCAGCGTGCGGCTCACCGAGCGCCACCTGCGCGGCGATCCGCCGGCGCCGGACCAGGTCGCCGCGCTGGTCGCCGACATCGACGCCCACCTCGCGCGGCTGGACTCCGCGCTGGCCGGCAGCGCCGCGCCTCATTCCTCTGGCGGCGCGACCGGTGCGGGTGCAGAGCCCTCCGAGGGGCCGCCGGCGCTGGTCGGGACCGCGGGCACCGCCACCACGCTGGCCGCGGTGGAGCAGAAGCTGCGCGCCTACGACGCGGACCGGGTGCAGGGCTTTCGCCTGAACCGCGGCGCGCTGGAACGGCAGCTCGCCCGCTATCTCGAGCTGACCGTGGCGGAGAAGCGCGGCCTGCCCGGTCTGGAGCCGGAACGAGCCGACGTCATCGCCGCCGGCGCCGCGATCTATGCGCGGCTGGTGGCGCACCTCGGCGCGACCGAGCTCATCACCAGCGATCGCGGCGTGAGGTGGGGCGCCGCGCTCGAGCTCGCGGCGGGGCCGGCTCCCGGCCCGACCCCGGCTCAGGGATAATCGATGTAGGGCCCCTCGCCGCGCTCGGTCGTACCTGGGGTGGCGTTGCCGTCGACCTCGCCCTCGATGTCGGTGGCGACCGCCTCGCCCTCGCCGGAGACGGCGAAGATCTTGATCGATGTGGGCGACGTGCGCACCGACGGCGCCACCCGGCGCAGGATGGACACCACGTTGCGCTGGATGTCCTCGACGTCGCTGACGTTGACGCCCCCGCTCATGACCTTTCCGATCCAGCGCTCGTCCTCGAAGCTGAGCACGCGGAGGAACTCGCCGGTCGGATCATCGAAGTAGCGGCGCTCTCCCGGCTTGGCCTGGGCCAGCGCCTCGCGCAGCTTGCTGTCGATCTTGCAGCCGAAGAAGAGCCGTTCTGCTTTGAGGAGCTTCATGTGGTCGAGCGTCGTTTTCGCTTCCGCGCCGTTCGGTCATGTGGGGTCGAGTTCGGGGAGAAGGATTCGAACCTTCACGAGCGGCTCCAAAGGCCGCTGTCCTGCCGTTAGACGATCCCCGAGCGCGCTCGCGAAGCCGCCTGGTGGCCCCACCAGGGGCCCTCTGACACTGCCCCGCAGCCCGCCGGAAGTCAACCGGCGCTGCCCTCTTGCCCCCGTAGCGACAGGCTATTATCTTCCTTCCCCCTTCTCTGGCGGGGTAGCTCAGTCGGTAGAGCAGGGGTCTCATAAGCCCTTTGCCGGCGGTTCGAGTCCGCCCCTCGCCACAACCTTACGGGTTCGCCCCATGGAGTTCGCGCTCGACGACGAACAGTCGCTGCTGGTCACCACGATCCGGCGCTGGAGCGAGCGCGCCCTCCGCGGGTGGGCCGCCGACGCCGACCGGCGCGGCGCGGCTCCCGACGCGCTGTGGGGTGCAGCCTCCGAGCTCGGTCTCCTTCTCGACGCGGTTCCGTCGTCGGCCGGCGGGCTGCTCGACGACGGCGAGGTCGCCGCCTACTCGCACCTGGCGCGCGCGCTGCGCGGGCTCGAGCTCGGCCGCGGCTGCGCGGCGCTGGCCGCGCTGGTCGAGAGCAACGTCGAGCCGGCCCTCGCGGTGCTGCGCTGGGGCTCGCCGGCGGCGCGCGAATCGCTGTTCGGCGCGATCGGCGCGGTCGCGTCGCCCGGCGGCGCGCCCAGGATCGCGATCACCGCGCACGACTTCTACGAGCGCCTCGCCATCGAGCCGAACGGGTCGGCGCTGACCGTGCGCGGCCGGATGGGGCCGCTGCCCGGCATGGCGCTGGCGTCGCACGTGCTCGTCGCGGCTCGCATCGGCGATGCGGCGCGCACAGCGGAGCCGGCCGCCGGCGAGCCGGTGCTCGCGCTGGTGCCGGTCGCGGCCGGGCGGGTCGCGCCGTGCGAGCCGGCGCCGTCGGGCTGGCGGGCGGCGGCGTGGGGCGCGCTCGAGCTCGACGGCGCGGCCATCGCGCCCGAGCTGGTGCTGGCGCGCGGGGACGAGGCGCGCCGCGCGGTGGACGAGGTCCTGTCGTGGTATCGCGTGGGGCTGGCGGCGCGCGCCGTCGGCGCGGCCACGGCGGCCATCGAGCACGCCGGCGCGTACGGCCAGGATCGCATCCAGTTCGGCCGGCCGATCGGCCGCTTCGAGTCGCTGGCCCGCATGCGCGACGAGAACCAGACCGCGATCGCCGCCGCGCGCCTGCTGGTCCTCGGCGCTGCGTGGGAGATCGATCGCGGGCTGGCCAGCGCGGCCGACAGCGCCAGCCGCGCGCGCGACCTGGCGGCCCAGGTGGTGACGCGGGCGACCATCGACGCGGTGCAGATCTTCGGCGGCTACGGCTTCGTCAACGACTTCCCGGTCGAGAAGCTGATGCGCGACGCGCGTCCCTTCGAGGTGCTGGGCGGAAACGAGGCCCTGGCCCGCGTGCTCGCGGCGGTCGCCGACTCCTGACCCCGACGGAGGCCGAGATGGACCTGTTTCACGGAGAGCCGATGTTCAGCGCGGTGCGGCAGATGATGCACGCGCTCGCCGAGCAGGAGATCCGGCCCATCGCCGCCCGCCACGACCGCGAGGAGTCGATGCCGTGGGAGCTGATGAAGAAGGCGCGCGGCTTCGGCCTGAGCCAGACCGCGATGCTCGACGCGCGCCGCCTGATGGGCGACGGCGGCGCGGCGGCGGGGGCGGACGGGGCGGACGGCGCCGACGGGGCGAAGGGCGCGGCCCGCGAGAAGAAGGCCGGCCGCGGCGCGCGCGCGGCGGTGGTCGGGGCCGAGGAGCTGGCCTGGGGCTGCGCCGGCATCGCGCTCGCGCTGGGCGGTTCGGGCCTGGCCGCCGCGCCGGTCGCGCGCATCGGCACCGAGGAGCAGCAGCAGGTCTTTCGCGGCGCGCTCAAGGGCGAGGACGAGGGCGGTCGCATCAAGGTCGCGGCCATGGCGCTGTCGGAGCCGCAGACCGGCTCGGACATCTCGTCGCTCGCCACCAGCGCGCGCCGCGACGGCAACCACTGGGTGCTGCGCGGCCACAAGCAGTGGATCACCAACGGCCAGTCGGCCAGCATCTACGTGGTGTGGGCGCAGACCGACGCGTCGCTCGGGCGCGGGGGCGTGCGCGGCTTCCTGATCGAGCGCGGCACGCCGGGCCTGGTCCCGGGCCGCAAGGAGACCAAGCTCGGCATTCGCGCCAGCGAGACCGCGCAGGTCCACTTCGAGGACTGCCGCGTGCACCAGGACCTCATGCTCGGCGCGAACCGGACGAGCGAGGGTCTGGGCGACACCAAGAAGATGCTCGACGCCACCCGCCCGGTCGTCGGCGCGCAGGCGGTCGGCATCGCGCGCGCGGCGTTCGAGCACCTGCTCGAGCGAGTGCAGGCCGGCTCGCTGCGCGGCGCCCCGCTGGCCGGCCACCAGCACGTCGCCTTCGCCCTCTCCGAGATGGAGATGGAGATCCAGGCGTCGCGCCTGCTCGTGCACCGCGCGGCCTGGATGGCCGATCACGGGCTGGACAACGTCGCGTTCGCGTCCATGGCCAAGGCGCACGCGGCGCGCACCGCCCAGGCGGTCACCGCGCGCGCGATGGCGCTGCTCGGCGAGGAGGGCCTCGAGCCCGGCCACCCGGTCGAGAAGTGGTACCGCGACGCGAAGATCTACGACATCTTCGAGGGCACCGGCCAGATCCAGCGCCGCATCATCGCCAGGCAGCTGACCGGCGTGAACGCGGTGTGAGGCCGCGCGCGAACGCACGCGGCCCGGCAAACCTCCGATGAGGAGTTGATTCCGCGGACCGGCCCGGTATGGTCGGGTCGATGAGGCGGATCGCGCTCGCATGTGCCGCCCTGGCGGCTGCTGTCTGGTCGTCGATCTCCGGCTGCGCGTGCACGCATCAGACCATCCCGCGCCCCTACGCGGCGCCGACGGTCGAGCAGCTGCTCGCGCACGTGCGGGAGAGCGGCGAGGCGGCGCGCTCCTACAACGCCGAGAGCACGATGGACTACTGGGTCGGCGATCAGCGTATCAAGGCCACCGTGCTGGTCATGGGCGAGCGCGGCGCGAAGGTGTTCTTCAAGGCGATGAACCCGGCCACCGACACGGCGGCGGCCGATCTGGTGTGCAACGGACAGAGCTTCGTGTTCGTCGACTACGAGCACAGCTGTCAACTCGGCGGCCAGTGCGACCGGCGCGCCATCGGCCAGCTCCTGCGCGTGAGCATGGAGCCGGACGATTTCCTCCTGCTCGCCACCGGCTCGGTGCCGCTCATCCCGCAGCCGACCGGGACCGTGCGCTGGGACCAGGACCGCGGCGCCGAGGTGGTCGAGCTGGTCTCGCCCGACCGCGCGTGGCGCCAGACGCTGGTCCTCGACGGGCGCAACGGCTCGGGCCAGTGGGACGTCATCGAGAGCGTGGTGCGCGACGGGCAGGGCGCGGTGGACTGGAAGGTGCAGAACAAGAGCTTCCGCCCGCTGCGCGCCGCTGACGGCAAGATCATCCGCGTTCCGAATGCGACCCACTTCGAGCAGCCGAAGCAGAAGGCGGATCTACAAGTGAGGTGGAAGGAGCGCACCCTGAACGGCGCGCTCAATCAGGTCGCGTTCCAGCGCGAGGCGCCTGCCGGTCTGCAGCAGTGCGGCGCCCGGCGGCGAGCGCGGCAGTAGCAGGCCCGGCCGCGTGTTATCGTGGCCCCCGATGGGCGAGGCCGCTCTGCTCGAGGTGCAGGATCTGGTGACCGAGTTCCGCACCGAGCGCGGCGCCGTGCGGGCGGTCGACGGCGTGTCCTTCGAGATCGGCGCCGGCAAGACGCTGGGCGTGGTCGGCGAGTCGGGCTGCGGCAAGTCGGTCACCGCGCTCAGCATCATGCGCCTGGTTCCGGATCCGCCGGGGGCGATCGCGGGCGGTCGCATCTCGTACCGCGGGCGCAACCTGCTCGACGTGCCCGAGGGGGAGATGCGCGACATCCGCGGCCACAAGATCTCGATGATCTTCCAGGAGCCGATGACCTCGCTCAACCCGGTCTTCACCGCCGGCGACCAGGTGGCCGAGGCGGTCCGGCTGCACCAGAAGAAGAGCCGGTCGCAGGCGCTCGAGGTCGCGGTCGAGATGTTCCGGCTGGTCGGCATCCCGTCGCCGCGCGAGCGGCTGAGGAGCTACCCGCATCAGCTCTCGGGCGGGATGCGACAGAGGGTCATGATCGCGATGGCGCTGGCCTGCCGCCCGGACCTGCTCATCGCCGATGAGCCGACCACGGCGCTCGACGTCACCATCCAGGCCCAGATCCTGGACCTCCTCCGCAAGCTGCAGGACGAGCTGGGCATGAGCATCCTCCTCATCACGCACGACCTGGGCATCGTGGCCGAGACCTGCGAGGAGGTCGTCGTCATGTATGCCGGCCGCGTGGTCGAGCGGGCCGCGACCGCGAACCTGTTTGCCCGGCCGCGCCACCACTACACGGCCGGGCTCCTGCGCTCGGTGCCGAGCTACGGCGCGTCGCGCGCCGGCGAGGGGGCGGGGCGCGCGGAGAGCGGCGCGCGGCCGCGGCTGCAGGAGATCCCCGGCATGGTGCCGAGCCTCCACGAGCTGCCGCGCGGCTGCAAGTTCCAGGACCGCTGCCCCGCGGTGCAGGAGCGCTGCCGCGGAGAGGAGCCGGAGCTGGTCGCGCTCGGCGACAGCCTGGTCCGCTGCCACTTCCCCGTCGAGGTGCGCGCGTGACCGCCGCGATCGAGCCGCTGGTGCAGATCCGCGGCC
>Ga0126377_10002417_pt1 | contig 12859 bp, 8 predicted proteins | sample PanSoiMetPlot_22_FD_92647 | JGI IMG/M metagenome (GOLD analysis project Ga0126377, IMG submission 92647) | Tropical forest soil microbial communities from Panama - MetaG Plot_22 | ecosystem: Environmental > Terrestrial > Soil > Tropical forest > Bulk soil | place: Panama | collected 2016-02-17
AATGAGCTGGCGCCACCGGATAATATCCACCGCCCTTCCAGGGCGAAAACCGGCAATCGCGAATCGGGAAAGTTTTGGGTAATGACGAGCCTTAACCATCCCCCAACTGCCGTTGGGGGGATTGAAGAACGGTCCTAGATTATGTGAAGTCAGCACATAATTACATTGACATCAGGGCGCAAGTGACATGACACCGTCAATTACAATCGCGACCGAAGAACCGTTGTGGCGCCGATTGTTTCCGAACCACGAATGGGCGCTGGTCGCAATGCTCTTTATCGAAACGACCGTCTTCGCCTTCATAGGCGATAATTTTTTCACAGGCGCGAACGGGTTCGAGGTCATTCGGCTGAGCGTCGAGGTCGGACTGCTGGCGATGGCGCTGACGCCGGTGATCATCACCGGCGGGATCGATCTGTCGGTCGGTTCGATGATGGGGTTGTCTGCGATCTTTTGCGGCTGGCTGTGGCGCGACGCCGGGGCGCCCATCTGGGCGAGCACGGCGTTGACGTTGGCGTTAGGGCTGTTCGGCGGCGGGTTGAACGCGCTGCTGATCGCGCGGTTCAACCTGCCGCCGCTGATCGTCACGCTCGGAACCTTTTCGCTCTTTCGAGGATTGGCCGAAGGAATGACGGGCGGCGTGGACAACTACACCGGATTCCCTCAACAGTTTCTGTTTCTAGGACAGGGCTATCTGTTCGGCGTATTGCCGCCGCAGGCCCTGGCGCTGATCGCGGTCGCGGCCTTCTACTTCTTGCTGCTGCACCGCACGATCATCGGCCGCAGCCTTTACGCCATAGGCTTTTCGGCCGATGGCGCGCGATACGCCGGCATTCCGGTGGCCCGTCGAGTCGGCCTCGTCTATCTGCTCTCGGGGTTCGCCGCGAGCCTGGCGGCGGTCATCTACGTCGCGCATCTGGGGCAGGCGAAATCGGACGCGGGCACGGGCTACGAGTTGATGGCGATTACGGCGGTCGTGCTCGGCGGGACCTCGATCTTCGGCGGGCGCGGCACGCTCTGGGGCACGGCGCTCGGATTGTTCGCCATCGTGATTTTGCAGAACGGGTTGAGACTGGCCGCCCTGCCCGCCGAATTGGCCGGCATCCTGACCGGGGCGTTGCTCGTAGTCACAATTTGCGTTGATCGTTTTATGTTAGTAGTCCCGCCTTCAGGCGGAAAGGCCGTTCGAGCTGGAATTCCGCCTGAAGGCGGGACTACGAACGTTTCTTTAGAGGAATTCGAAGTGAAAAACTCTCAAGTCGCAATTCTCAGCGCGGTCATCCTGGCCGCCGCATTGATCGTCGCGGGCAGCAACTGGCTGCTCGTCCGCTCGCTCAAAGAAGTGTCGAATAACGGCGCGGCGGCGGCGTCATCCGCCCCAGCCAAACGCCTGACCGTCGCGATGATGCCGAAGGCCAAGGGCGACCCCTATTTCGTCAGTTGCCGCAAGGGCGCCGAAGAGGCCGCGCGCGAACTCGGCGTCGACCTGATCTGGGACGGCCCGACCGATCTCGACCCGGCCAAGCAGAACGAAGTCGTCGAAGGCTGGATCACGAGCAACGTAGACGTCATTGCGGTGAGCGTTGAAAACAAGGTCGGGATTTCGACCGTTCTCAAGAAAGCGCGCGAGCGCGGCATTCGCGTGGTGACATGGGACGCCGACGCGCAAGAAGACGCGCGAGACTTCTTCATCAACCAGGCCACGCCGCAAGGCATCGGCGCCACGCTGACCGACGAAGCCGCGCGCATCATGGGCGGCAAAGGCGAATTCGCGATCATCACCGCCTCCACGAGCGCCGCCAACCAGAACGAATGGATAAAGCACATCAAGGCGAGGATGGCCGAAAAATACCCCGACCTGAAACTCGTGGCCATTCAACCGAGCGACGGCGACCGTGACCGCGCCTTCGCCGAAACGCAGACCGTCTTGAAAGTCCACCCGAACGTGAAATTGATCATGGGCATAGCCGCCCCCGCAGTCCCGGGCGCGGCCGAAGCCGTCAAACAATCGGGCCGTAAAGACGTAAAGGTCATCGGACTTTCGCTGCCGAACCTCTGCAAGCCATACGTCCACGACGGCGTGATCGAAAGCGTCGTGCTGTGGAACACGCTCGACCTCGGCTACCTGACGGTCTACGCGGCGAATGAATTGGGCGCCGGGAAATTGAAGCGCGGCGCCGGCGATTTGAAAGCGGGTAAACTGGGCGTGATCCAGGTGCGCGAGTCCGACGTGTTACTGGGCGCGCCGTTTATTTTCAATAAATCGAACATTGACCGGTTCGACTTTTAGAGGGCCGTAAATTTTATCTGTTGACCTGCGACACCCGGAGCTTTAGCTAGTAGGTGAAACAAGGAAGCCTCCAAGTCGTGTTTGGCCAGATATGCTTCCAAGCCATACATCGCTTTCATCGCCCCTTGAGCGACTTCAAGAACATTCAATCGTTGTGTCATTACCTTCTCCTTACACGAATTAAAGATTAAGTTGAGGTCTGTCAGTTTTTCGGGATTGAGCGCGTTACCCTCGGCGTCGGCTTTTGAACCGAGCATCCGATAGGCGAGACCGAAGAGACGGCTCCGAGACTGTTCGAAAATGCCGATGCGATGGCTTATGCATGATTGCGTAGAATTATCCTCCCACGAGATAAGACGAACAAGTTCAAGATTTGTGATACATCCTCAACCCAGAAGATTTCGTCGAGAAAAACGAGTAATGACAGCCACTCAAAACAGGCTGTGGCTTCACGCCACAGCAATTGAGGCGTATAGCCACACCGGCTACTTCATCATGTCCTGCAATTCCGCAAAACAAAGTGAGTCCCTCATCCCGGGCTAGAGCCACGACATCAGGTTTTCAATCGCTGAGCGGGGGAAAAGGCTTATTTGACAATGTGGATCGCCGCCGAGTGTGCTGAAACATTTTCACGCGCCACTTCATGCGATTGCTCTGTGGAGAGCGCCTTTGCAAAGGCACGTTAATTGCTATCTTTCATAGCGAGTTGCCCTAGAAGAGTTACACCAGAAAATTCGGAAAACAAAGTTGAGCATCTGAATCTCCCTTACCCCTATTGTATAACCTGAGCTGTATAAAGAAGGCCCCGCCTGTTTTTTCAAACAAGGTTTCCAGGATCGGAAGCGGGCGAAAAGAGACAATTGGCGGCATCCGCTCGGTCCCGATTCCTCCATTGTCAATTACAGAGGCTTTCACCTGCCTGAAGAATAGTTTCAGCTGCAGAGTAAACAGAGAACATAGAGCGTGACGACTCTGTTCGCTCTATGACCTCTTTAGCTACTCTCTAGCTACTCCTCATCCACCTGGAAACCTCTGTAACCAAACATTCGCTCCAGGGCTTAGCGCTTCACCTGACTCGATTTCGCAGAGTCATCGAAAGGTGAAATTTCGCTCCTAAAGACTCCGTTTTCCGGCGGAACAGCCTACGTGTACGCTTAAGAGAACGGATAATCATCCATCAAAACAAAGGAGACTACCATGAAATGGATAACCAATTGCCAGTTAAGAATTGTTCTGGTGATAGTTGCGGCGATGTTCTTCGCCGGAGGTGTTACCCGGGCAGCGCAAAATCCACACTTCGTCGGTCCTGTCACCGCCAAACTTGTGGGTAACGACGTTCAGGTGTGTTGGAAAGAGGCCGGCCTGGGCGACAACCAACTCATCAATTACGAAGCAAGCGCCATCGCCACTGCCACCTTCCACTGTGTGAATAACGGTGGGCAGTGTCCCGACGCCGCCAACAAAGTGACAGTTACTGGTCCAGTAACTGCTACGGGGACGTTCGCGTCCGGTAAAAATGGCCAGATTACGGCATGCCTCACACTCGAAGCGCCTAACCCGCCGGACCCGGGAGAATTCTCGTGCCCCAATGGCCAGACCCTGACGTTGACTGATCTCAGTTTCTCGAACATTAGAATTAAAGATACTACTAACAACGTCACTGAGACCGCTACACCTAGCGCGCTCTCGGCGACACTCTTTGTGTGTCCCGGTCGCTGACCAGGCGCCATAGATGAGAGGCGATGGGCGCCGGCGCCCATCGCCCTTTTTATTGAGATTCAACGGCCACCGTGGGATATCAGCGCAGTTGAATTTAGCCAAAGGCCAACGCGCACGATGCGAAAGGCGATGAATCGCGAGCGCGATCAGATTCTGGTCCATTGACCGGTACAGAACGCGATCTTACTGGTACAATCCTTCCTTCACCACCCAACTCCCTTCCCCATTGTTCTGATTGAATCGAACAAATCGAGAAAAGAATTAAAAATGAGGAGGGAGATGAATGAGAAGATCAGAAGTGAAATTCGTCCACCGGTTTATTCTGCCGGTGGCGATGATCCTGCCGCTCGCCGCCGCCGCGCAAACACCCGCGCCGATTCAACTCCGCGGCGCTGGCATCCCGCGCAAACTGACGCTGGCTCAAGCTGAACAATTGCTGTTGCAGCGCAACCTGGCCGTGCTGGCCGCCAGGTATCAGGTGGACGCCCTCCGCGCGACAAGACTAATTGCCAGCTTCAAGCCCAACCCGACACTAATGCTGGGTGCGGAACAGTTCATTCTTTCAAGCGATTTCTTCCGAAACCTCTTTCGCACCAATACGAACACAGCCGCGGAGACGACCTATACTATCCGACTCGACAAGTTGATCGAGCGCGGCGGGAAGCGCGAGATCCGCACTGAACTGACCGATTACCAACTCAACGCCGGCGAAGCGCAGATGCTCGACGCATTGCGCACACAGTTTTACGAATTGCGGCAGGCTTTCACCAACGCCGCATTGGCGCGCGACAACCTGGCCCTGGCAGAGGGCACGAGGCAGGAATACACCCAGACCATCAGGCTGACAGAAGCCAAGGTCGAGAACGGCGATCTGGCTCGCGTCGAACTTTATCGCGCGCAGGTGGCCGCCTTGCCATATCAACAGGCCGTGCAGCAGGCGCGGACGTCTTATCAACAGGCGACCCGTGACATCCTCAAATTGCTCGGCGCGCGGGCCGAAGACGTGTCGCTAATCAAGCCGGTCGTTGACGACAACAAGGCTCAGATCGTCAGCGCGTCTTTTCACACAAGCGACACGGGAGATGGGGCTGTTAATCCGGATCGCGCGGATCCATCGGTCGACGCGCCGCTCGAAATTGAGTTCAATTTCGATGACCGCCCGATTGTTCAGACGCTGGCCGAATTGCGCGCGATCGCGCTGGTCGAACGGCCGGATGTGATCGCGTCGCGCCATCTATACGGCGCCGCCACGAGAGCCGTGGAGCTGGCCAGGGCGCAGCGCAAGCGCGATGTCCTGGTCGGCGCGTTCTATCAGCGCATCGGCTCGGACAACACCCTCGGCGTCAACGTTTCGTTCCCGCTCTTCGTGTACAACAAAGGCTACGCCGCGATCTCGCAGGCAGCAGCCCAACAAGAGTCCGCCATCTCACTGGCGCGCGAGGCAGAGCTGCAGGCCCTGACCGACGTCGAGAAGGCTTATCTCGCCTATCAGTCGGCGCGGCGAATCCTGAACATCTACAGCTCATCCACGATCGAACGGGCGAGCAGACTGAAAACCATAGCCGCGCTCAGCTACCAGGAGGGCGCGACCAGCCTTTTGGAACTGCTCGACTCCGAGCGCGGCTACAACCAGACGATCAGTTCGTACAACCAGGCCCGCGCCGATTACCAGTCGGCGCTCTGGCAGTTGGAACAGGCCGTCGGCAGGCCACTGAGATAGAAGGCGGAAATCAGGGGTGAGAGGATGCCACCGGGGCTGCCAGGCCGGAGCGACGATGATGTTATGGACGATCAACCGGGAGAGCCTGTTGATCCGCCGGCTCCCGATCCCGGCCCGCCCGGGCGTCCACGCCGGCGCCGGCGACTCCCCGTGGCGGGCGCAATCGTCCTGATCGCCCTTCTCGGCGGGTTGATCTACTGGCGCTATCGCTCAACGCGCCAGGCGCCTCCCCCAGAGAGCGCCGCCCAATCGAAGGTCCCCGAAGACGTCGTCTTCGCCGACGAAAACCAGTTGAAAAATCTGACTATTGAGCCCGTCGCCGCGCGAGATTTCACGATCGACCGTGAAGTGACCGGCAAGGTTGGGTTCAATGAAAATCGGCTGACCCCTGTCTTCCCCGCTTACTCAGGCCGCGTCGTCGAAGCGCTCGCAACCAAAGGCGAGGCCGTGCGCAAAGGCCAACCGCTGCTGGTCGTCGAATCGCCCGATTACGTCGCCGCACAAACCGACCTGGCGAACGCGCGCGCCGATGCGGACAGGGCTGCGCTCAATTTGAGCGCGGCGGCGGTCAACGTCGAACGCTCGCGCAGGCTCTTCGCGCAAGACGCGATCTCCAAAAAAGATTTGCAGAGTAATGAGTCAGCATTCGCCCTCGCGCAGGCCGAATTGAGGCGCGCGACGGCCGCGCTGGCCGTGGCGCAGTCCAGGCTGTTGATCTTCGGTAAAACGCCCGGCGACATCGCCAGGCTGAATGCAGTCGTTGATCGCACCTTGACAATCGCCGCGCCCATCGCCGGCACGGTTGTGGATCGTCGGGTCGGGCCGGGGCAAATTCTCAGGACTGACACGCCGACGCCGCTTTTCCAGATCTCCAGCCTGTCAACGCTATGGGTGCACGGCGACGTGTTTGAAAGCGATCTGCCCAACATTCGACTGGGCGCGCCGGCTGAGATCAGGGTTGAGAGCTATCCGAAAAAAGTCTTCCCCGCGCGCGTCTCATTTATCGATCCGACAGTCGATCCGGCGACGCGCACGGTCCACGTGCGTTCCGAGGTAAACAATCCGAATGGTCTGCTCAAACCCGACATGTTCGCCAGGATGAAAATCATCGCCGCCGCCAGAAAATCGGTTCCGGTTATTCCGACAAGCGCGGTAGTCGCGCGCGGCGAAAATTCGTTCGTGCTGATCGAAGAGGCGCACGGACGCTTCCGCAAACGAAAGGTCGAGATCGGCCATGAGGTGGATGGCAGTGTGATGATCAACAGCGGGTTGAAAGTGGGCGAGCGAATCGTGACGAAAGGAGCGGTATTACTGATATGAAAGCCTTGCTCCTGCAGGAAAGCGGGAATTGAAATGAACAGACTGATCGAAATGGTTTTGCGCGAACGGTTGTTGGTGATTACGCTGGCCGTCGGATTGCTGCTCGGCGGCGTGTTTGCGTTCAGGCGTCTAGACATTGAAGCCTACCCCGATCCTTCGCCGCCGCTGGTTGAGATCATCGCGCAGCAGCCGGGCTGGTCCGCCGAAGAGATGGAGCGGCAGATCACGTTGCCGCTCGAAACGCAGCTCAACGGAATGGCTGGACTCGATCACTTGCGCTCGATCTCGCTCTTCGGGCTGACCAACATCAAGTGCTATTTCAAATACGAGACCGATTACGACTCCGACCGGCAGGAGGTGATCAACCGATTGCAGATGGTAACGCTGCCCGCGGGAGTGCAGCCAAGGCTCTCGCCGCAATCCGCCACGGGCGAAATTTATCGCTACGAACTCAGAGACGAAGGCGCCTCGCTGATGGATTTGAAGACGGCGCAGGATTGGATTCTGGAACGCCTGTTCAAGCAGGTCCCCGGCGTGATTGACGTTGTCGGCTTCGGCGGCCAGACCAAACAGTTCCAGGTCGAGCTTGACCCGAACAAGCTCATTCAATTCAACGTCTCCGTGCCGCAGGTGATGCAGGAGGTCTCCAACGGCAACGCCAACGTCGGCGCGAACTATCTGGAACTCGGCGCGCAGAGCTTCAACGTGCGCGGCATCGGGCTGTTCCGCAACGAAGAGGACATAGGGAATGTCAAGGCCGCTGAACGGAACGGCACGCCGATTTACGTCAAACAACTCGGCGAGGTCAGCGCCGGCGCGAAGACGCCGATCGGCCGCGTCGGGCGCGATTACAACCCCGACATCGTGCAGGGCGTGATCTTGATGCGCAAGGGCGAAAAGTCCATGCCGACGCTCAAAGCCGTCCGCGAGAAAGTCGAAGCGATTAACAGCGGCTTGCTGCCGAAAGAGATGAAGGTCGTCCCGTATTACGACCGCACCGATCTTATCAACATCACCACACGCACCGTTACCCATACACTGGTCACGGGGATGATTCTCGTGGCTTTCATTCTGCTGGCGTTCCTCGGCGATCTGCGCGCTTCGTTGGTGGTGGCGCTCTCGATCCCGCTCTCGCTGATGTTCACTTTCATTCTGATGGTGATTCGCGGCGATTCGGCCAATCTGATCTCGATGGGCGCGATTGATTTCGGCATCATCGTGGACGCTTCGGTCGTGATGGTCGAAAACATTGTCCGGCATTTGGACGAAGGTCCGCCGTCCGGACGCGATCTGAAGCGCGCAACTGCGACCGCGGCGGGTGAAGTCGTCAAGCCGATCATTTTTTCGACGGCGGTCATCGTCGCCGCTTTCTTGCCCCTTTTCACGATGACCGGCGTCGAGGGCAAGGTCTTCGGCCCGATGGCGATGACCTACGGCCTGGCGCTCGCCGGCGCGTTGATCCTGGCGATGACCGTTTCGCCGGTGATGGCGTCGCTCGCGCTCAGGTCAAGAGCCGGCAGGGGCGACACATTCCTCGTCAGGCGCCTTCGCGCGGGCTACGACAGGGCGCTGCGCGCCACGCTGGCAAAGCCCGCTCTCACGGTCGGCGTCGCGGCGCTTGCGCTCATTACCGCGGGCGCGACGCTTCCCTTACTCGGCGGCGAGTTCATGCCGAAGCTCGAGGAAGGCAATTTGTACGTGCGAGCCTCGATGCCGAACACGATCTCATTCACTTACGCCAGCCAGCTTGCCGACCAGATGCGCGCGATCTTCAAGAAACATCCAGAGACGACAACGGTCATCAGCCAGTTGGGCCGCCCTGACGACGGCACCGATCCGACCAGTTATTTCAACTGCGAATTCATCGTCTTATTGAAGCCGTTCGACCAATGGCCGGAAGGCCGCACGAAAGCCGACCTGATCAAGGATTGTGAAGCCGAACTCCGGCAGATCCCCGGCGTGAATTACAACTTCTCACAGGCGATTCAGGACAACGTCGAAGAGGCGATGTCGGGCGTGAAGGGAGAAAATTCGATCAAGCTCTTCGGCGACGATCTCGAAAAGCTGGAAGCGACGGCCAACCAGATCAAGAACGTGATGGCGGCTATTCCTGGCGTGGCCGACCTCGGCGTCTTCGGGGAACTCGGCCAGCCGAACCTGCTGATCCGCGTCAACCGGCAGGAAGCGGCGCGCTACGGCATAGCGCCGAACGACATCAACGCGACGGCGCAGGCGGCGATCGGCGGCCAGGGCGTGACGCAATTGCTTGACGGCGAAAAGCGTTTCGACGTCGCCGTGCGCTTCCTGCCGCAATACCGCCAGAGCCTTGAAGCGATCAGCGCAATCCAGGTCAATTCGCCCGAGGGGAAGCGCATTCCGCTCAAGCAGCTTGCGGAAATCACCAAACAGACCGGCGCGTCGTTCATCTACCGCGAAGACAATGCGCGTTACATCCCGATTAAATTCAGCGTCCGCGGGCGAGACCTGCAAAGCACGATTGATGAAATCCAGTCGCGGATCCGATCGCAGGTACAACTTCCCGCCAGGTATCACTACGTAATCGCGGGCGAGTTTCAGGAATTGCAGGAGGCGTTGGGGCGCTTGAAGATCACCGTGCCGATCAGCATTCTGATCATCTTTTTCCTGCTTTACATGACGTTCCGCAGTCTGGGCGACGCGGCGCTGGTGCTCGGCGCGATGCCGTTCGCGCTGACCGGCGGCGTGGTTGCGCTGCTCATTACCGGGACGAACTTCAGCATCTCTTCGGCGGTCGGCTTCGTCTCGCTCTTCGGCGTCTCGGTGCTGGGCGGCGTGATCCTGATCTCGCGCTTCAAGCAACTGCGCGAAGAGGGGACACCGTTGCGCGAAGCTATAGAGCGCGGCTCTGATCTGCAATTGCGCCCGGTGTTGATGACGGCGATGGCGGCGGCGATTGGTTTGCTTCCCGCGGCGGTCGCCACGGGAATCGGTTCGGAAACGCAGCGCCCGCTGGCGCGCGTCGTGGTCGGCGGGATGATCTCTTCTGCGGTGGTGATCCTGCTCGTGCTACCCGCGATATATTTGCTGACGCATCAGTGGCTGGAACGGCGTCGGCATGAGACGGATTGATCCGAGACCCTAATGATCTCGATCCCAGAGAATCCCCTCGAAAAAGTTGCGATCCTTAGCTTTCTTGTGTTATAGGATTTCCGCTACAGCGGTGACAGAATAATACACGCCACCTGAACTATGTGCTCCCCTGAGCTCCGTTGTAGCACACGGGTTGCCCCGGATTTATTCAGCCTCCCGTGTTCTACTTTCCAGACGCCCTTCCTATAGCTAGGGAAGGCTCCGACCATTTCATCTGGCAACGCATCTCGGCCCTAACCAATGCATCTGCGCAAGGGCTCAGCACTTCACCTGATTCGATTTCGCAGAATCATCGAAAGGTGAAATTTCGCGCATCAAGACTCCGTTTTCCTGGCGGAACAGCCTGCGAATCCGCTTAAGAGAACGGATAACCGTCCGTCAAAACAAAGGAGACTACCATGAAATGGATAACCACTTCTCAGTCTAGAATCGTTCTGGTGATAGTCGCGGCGATGTTCATCGCCGGAGGTGTCGCCTGGGCACAAAATCCCCACTTTATCAAAGTCACCGCCACACTTGATGATGGTAACGCTGTTGTGAGTTGGAAAGAGGCAGGACTGGGCGACAACCAGAGAATTGACTACGTGGCGAGCGCCGATGCCACTGCCACCTTCCACTGTGTGAATGGTGGGGGGCAGTGTCCTAACGCCAACAACAAAGTGACGGTTTCTGGGCCAGTAACAGCTACGGGGACGTTTACGTCCGGCAAAAATGGCCAGATTACAGCAAGCCTTACCATCGAACCACCGGGCCCGGGAACCTTCTCGTGCCCCTCGGGCCAGAACCTGACGTTGACTGAGATCAGCTACTCGAATATTAAAATCACGGACATTACCAATGGCGTCACTCAGACAGCCACACCCATTGCGCTCTCGGCGACACTCTTTGTGTGTCCCGGTCCCTGATCAGGCGCCATAGATGAAAGGCGATGGGCGTCGGCGCCCATCGCCCTTTTGTGTCCTTTCGAGTGCCGGGGGTTACTAATTTATCGTCATGTCAATTCGGGCTCCCGAATGGACACGATCGAGATAATCTCGCAGGCAAACCAGGGCGCAGCCGACAAGCTCAATTTGCCGCTCAGCCCACACGCCGACTCGCGCTGGCGCAAATACCCACCTGTGTGAGTAGGGCGGCGCTACGCAGCTGAGAGTGAGCTATTTCGAGATGTCTTCAACCGCTTCAACAAATTCCGCATCATTGCCCGATCCGATCAAGGTCGCGATCATCGAAGGCCAGCGGACGATCCGCATCCGAAGTCGTCGCCAAGGCTCTTCCCGATCGCATCGGCGCCTGAGCGGATCCCGCATCCATTACCTACCTGTGTGAGTGGTGACAGCCCGCCACAAACTGTAGTATTTACGACACGCCCTTCAAGAAAGGACTAGAGTACGAAGAGCGAGGAACACTACGTAGTACCCGCTACAACGGCAAGAGAGTAAAACACGACGCCATAATTGCTATGCTCATATGAGCGCCGTTGCGGCGCACGGGTCGCCTCAATTTTATTCAGCCTCCCGTGTTTCTACTATTCAGACACCCCACAGCTAGAGAAGGATTCGGAATTTACCCTGGAAGCGAGCCTAGGCCTGACCAAACGTTTACTAAAGGGCACATCACATAGCCTGATTGGTTTCGCAGAATCAATTGAACCCAATCCAGGAAATTGGCGGGTGTGTGTGATTCTTCGGGCAGGATCACCGCGTTCCTCCTGCTCCAATGACAGGAGCTGAATTGAAGTTCATGGATGGAATCGCGTTAGACCTATAGCGCCTGAACTGTCGGGTAATCGATTCAAATCAACAAACCATCACAGCAACATAAGGAGAATTCATGAAATTGAAACTTCAAACCAGCCCAGCCATGGCCATCCTTGCTATTTTGCTTGCGGCGCCCGCAATCGCCCGCGCCGACGCCGTGGCCGATTGGAATGCGATCGCAATACAAACGTTTTCCGCGGCGACGCCCGCGCGCCCGGCGACGGTCGCCGTACTTGACGTGGCCATGGTCCAGGTCGCCGTATACGACGCCGTCCAGGCCATCGACAAACGCTTCAAACCATATAGCGTGGAGATCCCCGGGGCCTCCGGCTCACCGGAGGCGGCCGCCGCAAAAGCCGCGCACGATATTCTCGTCAACCTCTTCCCGGCCCAGACGATGTCTCTGGACCTGACATACGCGCAGTACCTATTGGCCCACGGTCTGGCGCCGAATGACCCTGGCGTGGCGGTCGGAGAGACCGCCGCCCGCGGCATCATAGCGCTGCGAGCTAATGACGGGCGCTTCCCACCGAACCCTCCTCCTTTCACTGGTAGCACAGACATCGGTAAATGGCGCCCGACTGAGTCTTTCATCGGGACGCCGCCAGCGCCTCCGTCCTTCGCGCCAATGCTGACGCCGTGGGTGGCGAACGTCACTCCTTTTACCCTGAAAAGCGGAGACCAGTGGCGCGCTAAGACGCCACCAGCTTTAACCAGCCATGAGTACACCAGGGACTATTACGAGGTTAAATTGATGGGAGCGCGCTTCAACAGCGCCCGAACCCCTGAGCAAACTGACTTCGCCATATTCTGGGCGGCCAACTTCGTGGCGATTTGGAACCGCGTTGTTCGAGACCTTGCCGCAGCGCACGTGAGCAACATTGGAGACAGCGCGCGGCTATTCGCCCTGGTCAGTTTGTCGAT
>Ga0126377_10002418_pt1 | contig 12856 bp, 9 predicted proteins | sample PanSoiMetPlot_22_FD_92647 | JGI IMG/M metagenome (GOLD analysis project Ga0126377, IMG submission 92647) | Tropical forest soil microbial communities from Panama - MetaG Plot_22 | ecosystem: Environmental > Terrestrial > Soil > Tropical forest > Bulk soil | place: Panama | collected 2016-02-17
ATCTCCTCAATCTTGATCACATCTTCATCAAGTCCGGCGGCCATGGCCGCAGCTGAACAATCCATCCCGACCACGCTGGCCCCCTCAAGCACACGTTGTTCTTCCGGCGTCAAACGTTCCACATGCTTTTCGATCATGTAACGCATGTTCTCGGGCACTCCCAACTCAACCTCGTTCAACTCAGCCTGCAGACACCACTGGCCATCTCGATTCACTATCACTTCTTCGTCGATAAGATACTCAATCAGATTCACCATAAAAAGCGGGTTACCTTCGGTGCGGTGATGAATCATTGGCGGCAGGCCTGCGGGAAATTGATGCGCGGGAAATTTCAAGTTTAGAAACTCCGCCACTACTTCGGACGTCAGATACTCGAGTGGTAACTCGTGGCAGAGCTTGTGCATCTGCAACTCGAGTTTCACATCTTTTAGTGGATGATCATTCAGAATGACTTCCACCGGACGATAGGTACTAATCAACATCAGGCGGGTTGGATGTCGGCCGCGAGCCAGGTAAGAAATCAGGTCGAGAGTCGAGAGGTCACTCCAATGAAGGTCTTCCAGCACCAGGATCAATGGGCTTTCGAGAGTTAGCGCTTCAATTGCCTCCGACATCTCGCGCAACATTCGTTCCCGAGTAGCACCCACCACTTCCTCTTGCAAAGCTTCGCGCTCAACCGGTGTGGTAAGGCTCGGCATTTGTGCCAACCAGGTCGGAGCGTTTGCCCGGAGAAGTTCAATGATGCGGCCGCGGGCTGGCCCGCGAGCGAGCCGCGACAGGCACTCCAGCACGGGCAGGTAAGCTTCGCCGGCACCATATTGTTCGAGACACTGGCCACGAGCGATCCAGATATCCTGTAGCTGCCTGGCCTGCAGGAGGAATGCCTCCACCAGGGAGGTTTTACCGATTCCAGCCTCACCCGTGACAAAAACTACTTGTGTTTGCGCCGCAATCGATTTATCCAGCCAGGCCATCATCTGGGCCAGGGCTTCCTCGCGACCCAAAATACTCAGGTCGGTGGGGGGCGGGCTGGGGGCACTGAACCGCTCTGGTTTAGCGGCTTCGGCAGGCGAGACCTTGTCGTTTCCTGAGACAGGACCAATGAAACGGTAGCCCCGGCGGTGTGCGGTTTCAATATAGCGGGGGGCCCTGGCCTCGTCCCCAAAAGCCTCACGCAACTGGCGAATGCAGTCTTTCAGCACTGCGTCGCTCACAAATGTGTTAGGCCACACGTCGTCGAGTAACTGCTGCTTGGTTACTAAAATCCCCGGATGCTGGACGAGGTAACGGAGCACAGCATAGGCTTTGGGTCTTAGTGAGATTGCCCGTTTTTCGTGCCACAAACACTCATTGGCCTCATCGAGACGAAAGGGGCCGAGGGCGATTTGCTGGTCTTTCATTACTAAAACACAACGGCAACATTACAACTTCTTTATGACTTAAGTCTGAGCGTCCCCTATTCTCCGCTCACGATGAACGAATGGCAACACAGGGGCTCCTTCGTCATAAAGTTCCGGCCGGAAACCGACCCGGCCCAGGGACGGCTGGACGGGCGAATCGAGCACGTGGCCTCGGGGCAGACAATTCGGTTTCGCTCATTCGAGGAGTTAGTCGAGTTTCTGCAGCGCGTCCTGACGCAGGTCCGCGATGAATTCCAACAAGCGGACACGATAGCCGACGAAGGGTCAAGCTCGGAAACAGGCAAAGTACTAGCGCCTGAGACGGGCGAATTGGTGAAGCGTTAAGGGAACATTTTAGTGAAACAACTGTCAAGGTCCCTTCCAGTACAGGCTTAATTCTTAAAGAGGAGTACCAATGCCGCAGAATTCTTCAAGCGCAACCAAGGGTGAATATGTCCTGGCCACGGGAGACGCAGCCGCTCACCGGCTCAAGCTCCTGAATAGCATTTATGGACCGGCCGGCCGCAGAGTTTTAGTAGAAGCCGGTATTCAACGAGGCATGCGGGTCGCCGACCTGGGCTGCGGCGTAGGGATGGTGACGCAACTATTGGCTGAACTGGTGGGCTCAGAAGGCGAAGTTGTAGGGGTGGACTTTAGTGGAGCACAGCTCGAGAAAGCACGCGAACTCTGGCCCAGGGAACAGAAGAACGTCAGTTTTGTGCAAGCGAGTGCAACGGATACCAGCCTTCCTCGTGAGTCGTTTGACCTGGTCTATTCGCGCTTCCTGCTGATCCATCTGACCGAACCCCGGGCGGCTTTGCGGGAAATGTACGACTTGCTCAAGCCCGGCGGAATTCTTGTTTGCGAAGACGGCGACCTAACCACTGCTGGCAGTGAACCGTTTTCCAAGCTGCACGCTTTCTCAGTTCTTTTTGGTCAGCTTGGTCCGGTGAAAGGCGTTGACTACACCCTGGGCCGGCGACTGTTTCGCCTGGTGCTGGAGGCAAATTTTTCGGCCGCTGAAATCACTTTCAATCAGCCCGTGATTGCCAAAGGCGAGTGCAAACGACTGTTGGAACTCTCTGTCGCTGAGGCGGGCCCGGCGTTTGTTGCCGCGGGCCTGCTCAGTATCGAAGAGTTGGAGCAAACCCTGAACAAGATGCGCCAGGTCGCGGAGGATGAAACCGTACTGGCCCTGTTGCCGCGCATGAGTCAAGTTTGGGCGCGAAAACCAGCAAAGCCTTTGAGCCGGGCGGCGTGACTTGCTGAGCAGAGGCCCAAAGATGAGTGATTGCGACGAGTCGATGATTATCGTTATCGATGCCAGGCCGGGTGTTACTATCCCGGCCTTTCGTCGTAACTGTGGCGCCAAATTAGCGGCTGGCGCTACCCGTTTGCATGATGCCGGCGAGGGACAGACAGGAACGGAGGACAACACGGTCATCTTGAACATCAGTGCTCCGAAAATTGACATCAATAACCAGGCGCCTCTTATCAGTGATAGCACCAGGTTCACTGAAGCCCTGTCTCATTTGAGCATCGAAGCGAATCCGGATGCCTTCGTAGCTGTTGATCTGGATAACCGAATCGTGAATTGGAATGCCAAGTCAGTGGCCCTCTTTGGGTGGTCCAAGGAAGAGGCAATGGGACAAACACTTTGGGAAACGATCATCCCGCCTCGATTTCACAACGCGCATTGGTCAAGCTTGCACCGTTTTCGCAAGACTGGCGCGGCCCTCGCAGCTATCCGCCGGATCGAACTGATAGCCCGACGGCGTGACGGTCGCGAGTTTCCCGCTGAAATCACGATTAGTGGACCGATTCATAGCGATAGTGGTGATTTTTTCGGGGCGTTTATCAGGGACATTTCGATCCGCCGCGAACGAGAGGAGGAACTGCGTCAGGCCAAGGAAGAGGCAGAGTCACAGGCGAGGACGTTGAAGATTCTGAACACCATCAGCCGTGAGATAAGTGCCTTGCTGAATACTGATGAGTTGCTCCGGCGGATCAGCGAACTGCTCTTTCAACTCGTGGAGTGCGATAAGGTTTCGGTACTGTTGCTTGATGACGCCGGCCAAATCCTGAAGCACCGATTTTCCTTGTCCGGCTTTCAAGTTGTCGAGAAACCCGACGTGCCGATCGACCGCGGGTTGGTTGGTTACGCAGCCCGCCATCGCCAGGCTGTGGTAGTTGGTGATGTGGCCAATGATCCGCGCTATGTCAACGTGAATCCAGAGACGCGCTCAGAACTGAGTGTACCTTTGATCGTTAAAGACAGGCTGATTGGCGTGCTTGATCTCGAAAGCAAGACGCTTGGATATTTCCGCGAGAGTCACGTGCCGACAATTTCTATCTTCGCCTCACAACTGGCGATTGCGTTGGACAACTCAATGTTGTACGAACGCGTGAGTGCCCAGGAAGAGAAGTTGAACCAGGATCTCAGGTTTGCCAGGAAGTTGCAGAAGCGTTTGCTATCTGATGATCTGCCGGTGATGAAGAACGCGGCTATATCCACTCTATCGTGGCCTGCGGGAATAATTGCGGGTGACCTTTTCGACTTTGCCTACTACACCCAGTCTGGCTTGCATGTCGGAATTCTTGGCGACGTGATGGGCAAGGGGGCCCCGGCTGCTTTGTATGCCGCGCTGACAAGTGGAATCATCCGCTTACTGGTGGAGCGAGAGTTGGAACCGGCTACGATGCTCAAGACAGTTAATCAAACGTTGCTAGAGCGTCCCCTCGACTCCCAGTTTGTCGCCTTGCTTTACACCGTGTGGGACGATCAACGCCTGGAACTGACCGTTGCTAACTCCGGCCTACCGCGACCACTGCATTGCACCAAGGGCAGAGTTAAGGTGTTGGAAGCGGTTGGCACTCCCCTGGGCTTATTGCCCGAGGTTAACTACGAGCAGCAGGTTGTCAAAGCGGAGCCGGGTGACGTGTTCATCTTTCTCACTGATGGAATTCTTGAAGCGCGCAACAGAGAGGGAGAAGAATTCGGTTACCATAACCTGGCAACTGCGCTCCGTGGCAGCGAACACTTAAGTGTGAATGAAATTAGAGACCGGATTGCGAGCGCGATTACTGCCCATTGTGAGTGCATTGAACCAGCTGATGATCAAACGATGATTGTGTTCAAGGTGCAGCAGGATGAGCAACAGGAGTTTCGCCAACCGCCGGAGAACCTGCGTGTGCGCACCGGCGAGTTGTCCATGGGCTGATGCCTAGCGGAACTAGGCTCGGATCACCATTACTTCGGTCGCCTTGATTAATGCGTAAATTGGGACGCCTTTCCTGAGCCCAAGTGAGCGCGCGGCATCGCTGGTAATAATCGAAGTGATTGTCTGACCGCCTATATCCATGGTTACCTGGACGAGTAGTCCTTCGAATTTGACCTCGATGATAGTGCCCAGGAGCTTGTTGCGTCCGCTAATTGCATCGAGCCCCACCGGTTTGTCCTGTTTTTTTGCCCTTGCCTTCGTCGCTCCAGTAACTCGCTCGATCTCACTACGAGCGATGCGATGGTGACCGCCCGCCGTCTTGGTGGAACGAATCTTTCCCGTATAGATCCATTGCTTAAGTGTCGGATAGCTGACTCCGGCCAGTCTCGCTGCGTCGATTGGTTTCAGTAGGTCACTCACAATTTGTCCTTTGGAAGCGCAGGCGGCCTCGCTTGCATCGTGGCGGCCGCGATTCTAAACGGAGCAGGCGGGCCGCCTGCGCTCCCACTACTACTCAGAATTCAAACTTCAAGCCAAACTGTATCACTCTCGGATCTCCTGCTGAAGTGATTGAGCCAAAGCCCGGAGAACCCAAAACAACATTGGGCGATCCCAGTGGAGGCGTGTTGGTCAGATTAAAGATCTCGGTGCGAAACTGAAGGGCCATGTCCTCTTTAAATGGTATCCGCCTAATGATTGCTACATCCGCGTTGCTGTAGTGCGGCCCACGGACCGGATTACGTGAGCTGTTACCAAGTCTAAATTGCGGGGTGATAGTGAAGGCGGCAGTGTTGAAGAATTGGGCCGTCGTCTGTTTCGCGGCGGGTAAGTTCGGATCTGCAATACGATTAGGCCGTTGCGTACCAAAACCCGCGAAAGCGTTGAAATTGGTTAATTGCGTAACGGCGAGTGGTAGGCCCGATTGAAAAGTAACCACGCCACTCAACTGCCAGTCACGCAACAACGCTCCAGCGACCCCGCCGGGATTGAACGGTTTACCCTTGCCAAAGGGAAGGTCATACGTAAAGCTCGTGACGAAGCAGTTTGGAATGTCGCCAGTTGAGACATCCCGCTCCAGGCGACGGTTCAGGCTATCAGCCACCGGAAAGTTTGCTACTGGTCCAGTGAGGATCGAAGCATCAAACACTGATGACGCCTCATCGATCAGCTTGGATCGTGTATAGCTGACCAGAAAGCTGAGTCCACCCGAAAGTCTCTTTTCTAACTTCGCCTGGAGTGCGTTGTAGTTTGTGTTGCCAACATTATTCCGGTAGAGGCTCACCGTGGTGAAGCGCGGAAATGGTTTGAGCAGTTGCGCTACCGAAATCGTAGGATCTCCTAAACTTGAATTCCGCGGTATTTGCCCAAAGAAAGGATTCTGCACTCGTTGTAAGAGTGGAGCGCCGAGGGATAGTTGGGCCGCGGTTAACTGATTAATGTTTGTGTCAGGAATGCCGACGTGCGTGATTTTGGAACCTGCGTACGCCACCTCAACCACCAGGTTCTTTGCCAATTCGCGTTGCACCGCAAAGTTCCATTGTTGCGCGTAGCCGCTTCCCAGGCCGCGATCGACCGAGAAAACTCCCTGGCCCAGGCCGGCATCGGGGGTCAGAGGAATGGGACTGACGCCAGGACCAGTTGAGAGCACAAAAGCCGGATTCAGGTTGTCGAGCGTGCGCTGGGTAACTGATTGGATAAAAGGAAACTGCGGGATTGTGAATGGCGTTGTGATGCCTGCTTGCTCAATCCAAATCAAGCCATAACCGGCGCGCAAAACTGTTTGCTCACCCAACCGGTAAGTCATTCCCAGCCGGGGACCAAGGTCGAGTTTGTGCAACTCCCTGGCTGTGTCAGGGAAACCGTTCTGGCCCAGGTAATCGAGCTGCTGAGTTTGTAAATTGAAAACCGCTCCCTGGTTCTTCAGTATGGTTGAAGGAAAGTTGAGCGTGTAGCGCAGACCGGCGTTGATTGTCAGACGCGATGATGCTTTCCAATCATCCTGAGCAAAATACTCCTGGATGTGGGCCCGCGGTTGGAGCACGCTATCCTGCAGGTCAATCGAAAATGTTTGCACCTGGCCCAGGAGAAAACTCGCCAGTGAGTTGCCGGTGAAACTCGCGAGTGGTGTGCCGACCGTCGGAATACCCTGGGAATTTGTAAACAGCGTACTGAACGCGAATTGACCAGTCGGCGAAGGCGGTTGCACTACATCCAAACGCTCCCAACGAAGATCGGCGCCGAATTTGAACGAGTGTCGCCCGTGTTGCCAGGATATAGCATCGACTATTTCGGTGACGTCGGTGCGGAAGTCTGAGGCAGTGTTTGGTGGTGAACCTAATTGCTGAAAGCCGGCAACAGTGAAGGTGGGCAACGTATTTTCGAAGGCGGCATTCGACGGAATACCAGGTATGTTGAGCGCGTCGCTGGGCGTGCTGTCGAGGGAAGTCGCCGCCCGGTTGATGCTACGACGTGTGTAACCGATGCGAAGTTCGTTGAGTGTATTGTTGCTGAAGACGTGGACGTAGTTGCCCACGAAGGACTGCGCTCGCGTGTCTGTCAAGCCCAGGATACCGCTCGTAATATTGCCGCTGCCTTCAGGCAACGGAGTAACTGGATTAGCAATGTCTTTTGCGTATGAGTAACGGCCATAAATCTGATCGTTGGTAGTCAATTGATGGTCCAGGCGGATATCGAATTGGTCCTGTTTGTCGCTTTCGTTGCCGACTCGCGAAAAGTTGTTGGCTGCCCCAGTTGACGTGGGAGTTGGATAGCGCTGCAACAAGGAGGCGGCGACGGAGTCAAAGGTATTGATGGGAATAATATTCCCGGCATAAGCGCGACGATCGCTCGGGCGAAAAATCTGGCCCACTCTTGCTTGAATCGTGTTGCCATTCGTATCAGTGACATTAATCGGCGTATTGCCAGCGGCCGTGGTTGTTACCGTCCCATCCGGAGCGAGGAAGAGGAGTGCTCCCAGGCTGGCGGAGAAGTTACCTTGTCGTTGATTGTTGGTTGGGACAGTAGAGGTAACCACGCGGCCGATGAGTTGCCTGGTTCCCTGGTAGTCGCCAAAGATGAATGTTTTGTCTTTGCTGATGGGACCGCCCACAACAAAGCCGTACTGATTCCGGCGAAAGACGGGCTTCTTGGGATTAGCGGCGGTCTTCGGCGCAAAAAGGTTGCGAGCGTTTAGCACTTCGTTGCGGAGGAACTCAAATGCAGAGCCGTGAAAGTCGTTGGTTCCAGATCGAGTAGATAAGTTGACTACACCGCCATTGAATCTGCCGAACTCCGCCCGCGGACTGTTTACTTCGACTTTGAATTCCTGAATGGCCTCAGGAATGGGAAAGAAGGCCACCTGTCCTGGCTCGGGCTGCAAAACTGAAATTCCATCAAACAAATATTCGTTGGTGCGTGGTCGTCCTCCGTTGATGCGCGGAAAGGATGGTCCAGCCGAAGTCGGAGGCGGTTGTGCAACACCCGCTGAGAGCGAGACAAGCGAGAGAAAGTTGCGCCCGTTTAGCGGGATGTTCACTATCTTGCGACTCTCGATGACTTGGCCCAAGCTGCCAGTCTCTGAACGGAGCAGCGGCGCATCATCCTTGATAAGAACGCTTTCAGTGATAGCGCCCGGGTCAAGGCCAACGTCCAGCCTCACTCGTTCTCCAGTGGCGAGCTTTACGCCCTCCCGCAACAACCGTTTGAATCCGTTAGCCTCAACGGCTACTGAGTAGATACCCGGTTTGAGATTGGTGATGGTGTAGTTGCCGTCCTCCGCAGTTGTGGTCTGAAACGCGCGGTTGGTAGCAATCTCGGTGATTGTGACTTTCGCGCTTGGAATGGCGGCGCCAGCCTGATCTCTTACTTGTCCTGTTAGTTCAGCCTGGGCGGATTGAGCACTAGCGGGTTGAGCCAGCCAAACTAGGTTGATCGTTAAGACAAGTAACGCCGTTGCGATGTTCTTTAGATAAGGAGGCATCCAGGTCCACCCTTCCGTGATTTGAAGATTGGCCTAGATTTCTATGATGTCATGACGGTTTATGTCAACGGTTTAAAGAGCCTGTTATACGGTTTCATACGGATTGAGGAAAAACTTACCGTTATGCTCCCAAGAAAAGAAAAACCCTGACTCGCAAACTGCGCGGGTCAGGGATTTTCACGCGTGAGTGAGGAAGTCGGGTGTGCTTACCGCAATCGTTGGCGGCTCACGCAGCACGAATATCGCTACGGCTTTCTGATCCCCTAACTTCAGTTTTCGGTGGCGACACCGCGACTCCATGCCGAAAGACCAGTTCGCCCCCGAGCCAGCCGGCGATCCCTAAACCGACTACGCCGACGGCTGAGATAATTGTTGGCAAAAGTGGCAGGCCCTTGATCCAGGCTGCACCGCCGCTAGTGCGAAGATAGAAACTGGCGACAAAGATCAGCAAAGTGATGATGTTTATTCGCGCGTGCCAGTTTGCGATCTTGACTGTCGACCGTTCGGTTAGAGTGGCCCAATCAATCAAGCCGGGAACTGCGGCCAGCGCCGCGCCGATGATCCCCGCCAGCAGTGTGTAGAACGCAATATAGTTTTGCCACACAGGATTTCCTCGCCAGAGAAAGATCAAGTCAGCGATTAGCGAGAAGACCAACAGTCCTATCGGAAACGGAATTAGGATCGGATGGAGCGGATGTCCGCCGATACTTGCTCTACTTGCCATGATTCATCTCCCCTCGATGCAATTCTTGTTTTTCGTTCAAGCAGAAGGGGCCACCGCTATTCAAATTTCTTGGGGAATTGTTTGATAATACCCATGCTGAGTCCATCAGCCATGTGCCTCAACATTGAGACCTCCTATTCCTTCCGATCTGCGACTGTCTCGGTCGCCTGGAAACCGATCTTGCTGTGGGTCCCATCGCAAAACGGTTTGTTACCGGAGTGGCCACAGCGGCAGAGCGCAAGACTTTCCTTGTCGAGTTTGTAGGGGTTGCCGGCCGTATCAAGTAGTTCAATGGGTCCCTGCACAACGTATGGACCATTGGGTGTTGCCCGTACCGTGACATCTGCCATGTGATCTGTCCTCTCTTATTTTGATCTGATTCTGAAAGACCCCATGCTCAATCCCGCTGCAGAAAAAAGTTCACCTCCGGCCTCAGGGTGTTTGCGTGTCAAACGGTTTTGCAGAACCGTTTTGCACACATCCACAGCCAGCCTTCGTGCGGCTTAAAGGGGGAACTGATTTAGGGGATTACTATTAGGGGCTAGCCTAAAATTAGGATACAGCCTAAAATTGAAATTGTAAAGTGAGAAGCCAGGCGGAGTGGTTTGGGCAAGACCCGATTGATCTTCGCTTAGCAGTGTGATACTCAGGTTTTGAGTAAGAAAGAAAAACCTATTGATTTAAGACGAGACGAACTATGACCGTACCGAAGGATGTGAAAGGATTACGTTTCCCCTGTGACTGTGTCTCGGCGGTGCCTGAGGGGTACAGCGACCCGTGGGCAGACGTCGCGAAGAACAAGTTATTACCGAACGGCACCAAGGAAGAGATTCTAAATTTGGTTGCTCGCGAACCAAGAACCATCTCCCAGTTAGCAGAAGCTCTCGATCTGTCTCCGCCAAGTGTTCACACACACATCAACGATATGTTGAAGAGTGAACTCTTGCGTGAGTCGATTGATTGGGAAAAGAAGTATCCGGCCGAGCGATACTATGAACCAAATTTTCCGGTGTTTAAGGAAAAGGACTGTGCCGAGTTAAGTTCTCTCTGTGACGAGATGGCCGAGCAGTTAGTGGTCCTCTTTGAACGTAAGCGTGCGAAGATTGAGCGGGCCTTCGCTCAGACCGGACTTGCCTCCCAGGGTTGGCAATTTACCGACATCACCCAGTGCCTCTATGCCAATACCCAACGGAAGGCGCGCAAGCAGCTCGAGCAACGCGGACTGTTATCACCGCGAGTTAAACACAACAACGGGGCCGAGTGGGTCTTCTGGGCTGAAGAGCCTAAAGAGTGAGACCGAAGAGATTGAGCGCCCTCACCGCTCACTCAGCAGGCCGGGGTTTTGACTCTTTAACGCGCTCATCAATTGGGCCCATTCCCGGCGACTACGCGAAAGTTGATTAAAGTCGCCACCCTTGTCTGCTTCCAGCCCGTCCAACATTTCATGGGCTTTACCAGTCTTGATAGCTCTCACCGCGGCAACTGCAAGGGCCTCGAACGCTTCGTCGCGATACTTGGTCTGGCGTACTTTTAAGGCCAGCTTGGCTCGTTCATAGGGAAAGCGATAATCGTTCGGGTATTTCGTTTCGGCCTTCGCAAAAGTCTGCATAATCTTCGGACCATCCGAAGCCGAACCCGAGATTCGTTTTTCCTTTAACTTTTTCAACTCCGCGTCTTCGGGAGGAACCGTCGGCTTTTTCGCCACGGTCGCGACCGGCACAGCCGCTGGTGGCGCGGTCTGGTTGGCCGCAACGGTCGGGTCAGACTGGATACTTGTCGTCACGGGCGCCGGTGCGGCAGAAGCCGGTGCTACTGGTGAGGTCCAACGACTCAAAGCAAAGAGCCCACCGCCGAGCGCTAACAACCCCACCAGGACGAAGGACAGTAATCTGAATAACGATCTACCGCCGGCACTGCTCCGTTTTCGCTCCTGTTCTTGATCCAGGGAAAACATCGCGGAACGAAATGAACGTGGTTCGTGCTGAACTGTTTGTTCCTCATCGTCGCCTTCACTCAACGTAGCGGCGGTGCTTGCTTTCTGTTGTTGCGGCGGGTGCGACAGCAGCAACTCATCTTTCGAGGTCAGTCGATTGCCACACTGCCAACAGAAGTCGTATTTATTGTCCACCAGTAGATCGCAGCAAGTGCAAAGTGTCATCGACTCATCGCTCAGCACGGGCTCAGCCGCCTCCCGCGGTGGTTCCGGCTCCGCCAGCTCCATCCGAGTTGGTGGCGCTTCGATAGCGGGAGTCTTTTGTTTTGCTTGAGTCTGCTCGACCTCCAAAACACCGGTCTCTTTCAAGCGCCAGCCATCTCTAACCTTACTTACTTCAGCCGGCTGAATGATATGAATCTCACCAGCGTTGGGTTTAGCACAGTGGTAGTAGTCCTGATAGAACTCGTAAAAATCCCGCTTCGCCGAGAAACTCGTGGCCCTGGGGAGCACGATTGCGCCTGAGTCAACATTCGCATTGACCAGTACAAACTCACCATCCCCTACAGGTACAAATAATTCTGTTTCGAAGTCGAAGGTCACGTTGACCTTGTTGGCAGTCTTGGTTCTTCTCAAGTAGCTGGCTACTGTGGCTGGGAAAGTAGGACCAACGTCCAGGCGCTCACCGCAGAGTGGACACGAGTCAAAGGCAGTGACGAATGATATTCCCGCCGCCTCACAATTGTGTTCTCGCAAATCGGTGGAGGCTTCCTGCAAGCAGCAAGGACAGGCAGGTTGAGGTACGCCATCGCGAGTAAGCGTAAAATTTTTGGTTTGGATCGAAGTATCAGATTCGAAGGTGATCGTGTAGCAGTGATTACATAAATAGAGGACTGAGGCTCGCCTGGTACAAACTGGACATCGTTCCAATCCATCCCTGTCAAACACTATGGGACAGAAGTGTTCACAGTTGCAGCAATATTGCCAGACCGGCTCAATGGGTAGCTTCGACTCACCTTCAAAATCCAACTTGCCAAGAACGTGTCCTCTATTTTCACATTTGATCGGGCTTTGCCGAGGAGCAAAGAAACCTTTCCTATGTTCTGGACAGAATACTCTCATTTTCGTTGCCCCCTTTGCAGATGGATTACCATTCAAGCTGTACTTCGCTCGAATCATGTTCTTGTACTTACAAATGCCGGCCGCTTCCGCGACATGTATTGGGGGAGACGTGAATCCGACATTGCTAAAGCGTCGGATGCGATTTGGAATCGAATAGTTGGAGAGAGGTTTAGCGACCTCGCACGTCGGGTCGACAAACACGTTTGCAGGTAGTTTGCGGGGACTAGATTAATCCCATCAATCACTTAACACAAGTGCGAATCTTCGTTACCGTCAACTCTTTTTCGTCTTCGAGTTCTTCGCCACTTAAGCCCCTGCTGCGACGCTGTTTGCTCTTAACCGACCAGGCAGATTCGAATCCACGGTGTCCGGCTAGCGACACCACCACTCGAGGCCCAGTTCGGTAACAAAGACTTAACTGCCTATTTACAATAGTTTAACGCCCGCTGGTTTACACTTCTCTTTAGTTGTCGGGCC
>Ga0126377_10002419_pt1 | contig 12855 bp, 11 predicted proteins | sample PanSoiMetPlot_22_FD_92647 | JGI IMG/M metagenome (GOLD analysis project Ga0126377, IMG submission 92647) | Tropical forest soil microbial communities from Panama - MetaG Plot_22 | ecosystem: Environmental > Terrestrial > Soil > Tropical forest > Bulk soil | place: Panama | collected 2016-02-17
CAAACCAGCTCGCGAATACCACCAACGGCAGTTGGTGGATAGTTCAAGTCCTCTCTAGTACCAACGCGCAAACACCCCCGGGAATGCCACCAACGGTAGTTGGTGGTATTCAGGTCATGGTTTCGCGACGGTACGAGGACGGCCAGGTGTAGGTGTCGTAGCCTCGCCCAGTCGCTTCTCAATCTCATCGCAAGCAATTTCCGCTGCTTCCGCAACGTGAGGTTGAGTCGACTCGCGATAGGGTTTGATAAGCTCGAGTGTTTGCGCGTCGCCGGTGCGAGTCAACGCCTTGAGCAAGCCAGCAGTGATGCGTGGTGGATTGTTAGTCTTTCGTAAAAACGGGTAAAGCAGATCGGGACTGTCTAACTCTGACAAGTAACCGACTGCTTGTTGTTCGCGGCCCGAATCCAATTCATGGACGATGCGATAGAGTGTTTCCGACTTTCCCATGCGATACAACGCCCAGTCGAGCGCTAACCGCACTTCTTTGTCCTTCTCTTGAAGCTGATATCCTTCGACCATCTTTCTTTGACTGACTGCGGCCAGGCGGGCCAAGGCCTCGGCACTCCGTTGCCGGACGAGCGGATCCGGACTGCTCAATTTTCCGGCCAGCTCCGCTGCGTCAGTGCGAGCATCGATGCCGTCAATCGGAGCCGTCTGAGCAGCGACGACGCCACCCACAACCACCATCATGACGAGACAAAATGTAAAAGAGATAAGGCTTCTCATTACTCAATCCTCCCTTTGAAGGGCAGTGATGGGAGCGCAGGCGGCCCGCCTGCATCAGCAACCAATCGGCAGAGACAGCAGGCGAGCCGCCTGCGCTCCCATGCCACTCCAAAGAATCACTTCTTCTTACGCAGGACAGCCGAATTCAGATCCATTTCTGCGATCGGAATTACCTCAACATTGGGAAACGCTTTCTGTAAGGCGGGCAGAAACGCCTTAGCATTACCCACCACGATGATGTTGCTCGTTTTGGCATCCAGCCTTGTCCCGGCAAACTGTTGCACGTCCCCCGTGTTGATTGCCTGGACATTACTGATGTAACGATTAATCTCATCAAGACGCCTCCCATACAGCGCCAGGTTAGCCACCTGGCCGACGAGACCATTTACCGTCTCCAGGTTACGGGAGAAGTTACCCACCACCACTGCCTTGCGAGGTGCGAGTTCGCTATCGTTTGGGGGCGTGGTTGCCAGGCGACCGATTTCACCAAGCAACAAATCGGCGACCTGGGCTCCGGATTCATTCTTTGTCTGCGCCGAGGCCGCAAATGGCCCAACATCCCGGCGCGCATCAAGTGAACTGCCGGCGCCGTAGCTAAGGCCCCGCTTGATACGAATCTCCTGATTGAGCCGTCCCGAATAACCACTTAGCACCGAATTCGTGACGATGCCCCGGAAGTATTCGGGGTCCTTGCGATTGATCCCAACTCGAGCCAGGTAGACCGCCGCCTGTCCAGCATCAGGTTTGTCGATCACCACCACCCGGCCGGGATTGTTCGACGCAACGTTTGCAGGGCTGAATGAGGGCAGCGATGCGGCGGGCTTTTTCCAGTCGCCGAAGCACTTCTCGGCTAACGCCACAGCATCCTTCGCTTTGATATCGCCGCCAATCACCAGGATCGCATTGTCAGGACGATAGTAACGATCGTGCATCTTGACTACATCGTCACGCAGTATTCGCGTCAGTGATTCGGTAGTCCCGCCAATTGGATGACCGTAAGGTGTATCGCCAAAGACAACTCGCGCGGCTACAAACCTGGCGATAGACCCCGGTTCACCTAACGCAAGGGTCAGGTTATCGAGGTTCTGTTGTCTTAGCCGCTCCAGTTCTTCAGTTTTGAAGGTGGGGTGACGAACCACATCCGCGAGAATTTCCATTGCTGGACCAATGCGCGCTGACATCACTCCCACCGTCACCGTCGACGCGTCCCAGCGGGCACCTGAATCGAGTGCGCCACCTAAACTCTCTATTTGTTCGGCAATCTTGGTTGCGTCTCTGGTTTCAGTTCCCTTCGTGAGGAGGTTTGCTGTCATGTCCGCCAGTCCGGCCAACTCAGGGGGATCAACTTCCCCACCGTTCTTAATTAAAAGTTGAGCGGATACAAGCGGATTATCAGAGCGTTCGATAACGATCACTCGTAGTCCGTTCGCCAGCGTCTGTTCGGTAGGCTTGGGAAACGTTACCGAACGCGGCGCAGCAGGAGGTGGCGGAGTAGCTTGCGGTGTTTGACCCAGGACGCCGACCGGCAAGAGCAACAAACAGAGACCAATCAGAAGGTTGATTCTCATGTTACCTTCCCTCCTTTCGCGGGGTGAGGCTGTCGGTAGTCGGGGTCGTGCTCTTTCCCGACTTCGCCTCCGGCAGGTAATAGAGAACCAGTCGATTCTCATCGGTAAAATATTTCTTCATCACACGCTGCACGTCTGCTGCGGTTACCGCTTGCAAACGTGAAAGGTCAGTGTTGACTCGATTGGGATCTCCCAACAATACAGCCGCCTCTCCCAACGCTAAGGCTTTGCCACTGCTGTTCTCCCGTTGCCGCAACTGGTCGGTAATTATCTGATTCTTAGCTTTCTCCAGCTCGGCCGCTGTGACCGGCGTGTCCTGCAGCTTCTTGATTTCCGCCAGCAGAGACTTTTCCGCATCTTCCGGTTTCTTACCTTCTGATAACACTGCTATCAGAACAAACAAGCTGTTGTCTTCGCGCAAATCCGCCCGCGCCTCGGCTTCTGCCGCCAACTGCTGTTCGTAAACCAACGAGTGATACAGGCGAGATGACTCTCCACTCGACAGGATTGCATCAGCAACGCGCAACGCATCTGAGTCGCTGTCCGCCTGTCTTGGTGTTAGATAGGTAAGGCCCACGGCGGGAAGGTCGTTAGCGCCATGGTCGGTTAACTTTGTCTCGCTCTTGCGCGCTGGCTCTTTCGTTTGTACTCGCGGCAGGGGTCGATCAGGTTTCGGGATAGGACCAAAGTATTTATCAACCCAGGCGTCGAGTTGCTTTTGATCAAAGTCGCCAACGACTACCAGGGTTGCGTTGTCAGGACGATAGAACGTGCTGTGAAAGTCCTGCACGTCCTTCAGCGAGGCAGCATCCAGATCCTCGATACTGCCGATTGTTGGTCGCTTGTAAGGATGTTCTGAATACGATTTTTGCTGTAGCAGGTATTCAAACTTGCCGTACGGTGGCGCCAGTACACTTTGCCGGTACTCCTCCTTAACCACATCCCGTTCTGACTTAAAGTTTGCATCGTCAACGTTCAGCCCGGCCAGGCGATCGGCTTCCGCCCAGATCAGCGTCTCGAGATAGTTTGAAGGCACAACCTCGTAGTACACCGTCACATCATCGGCAGTGAACGCGTTGTTGAACCCACCCACATCCTCGGTGAGACGATCCATCATTTCGGACTTCATGTTCTTGGTGCTCTTGAACATGATGTGCTCGAAGAGGTGCGCGAAGCCACTGCGGTTCGGTGGGTCGTCTTTCGAGCCGACGTGGTACCACATTTGAATCGCTACTGTCGGACTCGACGGGTCGACCGCGCTCAGCACTCGCAACCCATTTGGCAGTGTGCGATCCGCAAACTTGAGTTGCGGCATACGCGTTTGGGCCGAACCGCCTAACGCGGTTGTCAGAAGCAGGCAGGCAGCAAGGGCCATTCTGCAAAGCGGTTTTAGGTTCATCTAGATTTGGCTCCTGGGAGGGCTCAACAGCTATCGTTGGATGTTTGGTCGTTTGCAGCTGTTGTACGTCGCCGCTGTGGTCAGTCGATATCCAGCGGGTTTCGGTATGGCTTGTCCTTGTCTTTCTCCGCTCGCTTCATAGCTTCCTGGAACTTTTCCTCCAGGATTCGATCACGGTCTTTCATTGAACTTAACTCTTGCGCGAAGATCTGCTCCCGCATCTGTTTTTGCTTGTCGAGCCCCTTCACCATCTCGTCGAAACTCGCCACCGGTTTGACTTTTTCATCGTGTGAAATCAGGGCCCCGGTCTGCGAATCCACCGTCAGGGTCGCCTCACAACAAGGGCAAATTATCGTAAATCTCGAATTGTCTGCCATATGTCCTCCCAAGGCTACGCTTAACGGCGGCCGATCATTGAACCATCAGTATAACACCGCATTATCGCAGTTTCTGAGCAAACAAAAGAAGGACACCCCCAGCGGGATGTCCTTCTCGGTACGCAAAGAGCTTTTGCTGGCCGCTTAAGGAATGACCTTCTTAACCGCGCTACCTGCCTTCTTTACGCCCTCTTCGGTCTTCTTGGTTGCGGTCTTGGCACCGCTCACAGTGGCGTTACCCACGGTCTTGGCCGTGTCTGCCGTTTTATCGACCACCGTTTTGGTTCCTTCGGCGGCTTTACTTCCCACTGCCTTGGTACCTTCGACAGCCTTGCTACCAGCTTCTGCAGCGGTGCTTCCCACTGCTTTCGTACCTTCCACCGCCTTCTCGCCAACTGTACCTGCTGCATCCGCAGTCTTGGAAGCGACAAAGCCGGCCGATTCCGCGACTTTGCTACCAGTGGCTTCAAGCACATTCTGGGAGTCCTCGGTCTTGATGGGTCTCTCTTCACCACTTGCCGAGTAAGCTCTCACGGTCCGCGCGCCACTCTTGTCGGTGGTCACGACAATTTTTGAGAGCTGCGGATTGTTTTTGAACACGCGTGTTTCGGTCTTTGTGCCATTTGCATCAACACTGGTCGTGATTTCGGAATTATCTGGTCCCGGCCTGGTGGTGGGAGCTTCGGCAGTCGTTTCAGTCTTCGTACAACTCACAGCAATAGCTGCAAGCACTATTAGCACCAACATACAGAACTTTTTAGTCACGGTATCCTCCTTCGGCTCATCCTTTCAGAACCATTTTTGGCAAGCGACGTGCCATAAAGGCCGTCAGTGAATGCTGGTCGTTGCTTGGCTGAGATGAAGACTGTTAATTTTGAAAACAATCTCCCACAGTTAGCTGCTCTAATCGTTCACTACTACGACAACTCTCTTTTCGCTGGTTATACCTCACGCCATTTGTGATTGACTTTCACGGGAAATTCCTTTAGAAGCACAATATTTTGAGCATGCTTGCGGCGTCACGTCCTGCCTTCTTCGCATTTACCAAAGCCGCTCGCCGATTCTTCGCTTGGACATCAATTTCAAGTTTAGACCTCATTGAGCAATAGAACCCGACTTTTGAGGAGCCGTTTATGCGCAGACTGCTTTTTCTTGCAATAGGTGCTTTTTTACTGGCGGTCATTCTGCTACCTGCTGAGCGTAGGTTTGTGGCGACCGCCGATACCGAGGGGGAACGACTAGCAATGTTCAGCAAGCCCGCCGTGGTCCGCATTGTGGACGGCGCGGCAGGCCAAATCGTCTTCCAGCCGCCGGGCTATCAGGGGCAAACTTACAACGTGTCGGCAATTTCCTTGGGGTCTGGCTTTTTTATCAGTTCTAACGGCTACATTGCAACCAATGCGCACGTGGTTTCCCAAACCCACGATGGTGAGGAGAAAGCCAAGCAAGCCCTGTTTTGGCAAATGGTCCAACAGATTGGCCGCGACCTGGGCAAGGATCCGCGCAGCCTCAACACCACCTTCATCGGTGAACACAGTAGCCTGCAAAACTTTAAGATTTTCCATCACGTAATTATTCCTGACGGCAGTTCCTTCCCCTTCGAGATTAAACAGTACGGCGCGCCGACGGGTGAAAGTAACGACCAGGGTAAAGATGTCGCCATCATCAAAATCGAGGTTAAGAACGCACCAATTCTCAGTCTGTCGGACTCTGAAAAGGTAAAACTACAGGACCACGTTACGGTCATCGGATATCCTGGCGCAGCGGACACTTTCAATTCAGGCTTGCTCGACAATAAGTCGGCCTTCGAAGCCACTATCAACGACGGAAAGATCTCGGCGCGGAAACAGGCCAGCAGTGGGGCGCCGATTCTGCAAACTAATACCGCCGCCACCCATGGCAACTCCGGTGGACCAGTTTTGAATGACGCAGACGAAGTAATTGGACTGCTTACCTTCCGCGGCGATACCGTCAACGGCCAGGAAGTGTCCGGTTTCTCGTTCGTAGTTCCATCAAATACCGTGATGGAATATGTAAAGAGTGCCGGGGCTTCAAATGAACAAGGTCCAACGGATAGGTTGTACCGTGAAGGATTGGAATCGTATTGGGGACAACACTACTCAGATGCGATCCCCAAATTTGAAGAGGTCAAGCGCCTCTTTCCACAACACTCTGAGGTGGACCGTCTACTTCAGAGTAGTCAACAGGCGAAAGCTGAGGGTAAAGATGTGTCGAGTTTTCCGTTATGGCTCGTCGGAGTAGTACTGATCATTCTCTTCTTTATCGCGATAATCATCATCGTAGGCATTGTTGTCTTCATCATGGCCCGGCGCCGGAGCAAACGTAAAGCGACTGCCGGCAGTTTACCGCCGCCACCTAAGGATCGGCTTGCTGCGCCGCCCCAACCGGCTCCTGCGCCCGCGCCAGCCGCAAGCCATTCGAGTCCATTGGCTGCTGCAAGTCATTCGCCGGCACCGGCAGCCAATGTCGCACCGCCGCCGATGCCGCATCTCGCGCCCGCCGATCAAGGTATGACGGTGGATTTGTCGCGTACCATCGCAATTGGCAGCGACACCTCACCGATCGACTACGGCTCAATCAAGTTCGTTTCCGGAGCTCTTTCTGGTCAGGAGTTTGAGGTCAAGGCTGAAGGACAATACATCGGCCGGGACAGCTCAGTATCCCAGGTTGTAATTGCTGACCCGCGTATTTCCAAACGCCACCTTTGGATTGGAGTGCGTGAGGGTCGAGTGATAATTACTGATCAAGGTTCCAGGAATGGCACCTTCATCAATGATCCGAGGTCACAACGAGTCACTGAATCCTCATTGAATGTGGGGGATACCGTGATTCTGGGTGAATCCGATGTCGCCCGCTTTGAGTATCACAACTCCTAGAAAGACTGGGCGCGGTAGCGACCAGATGCTTACGGAGTTCAACTGTTAGAAAGGATTCCTCGATCTCAAGAGATGACCGTAAACATCCCGTCGGTACCACTCTCGGTTCCATCACAATAAAACGAGCTTCAATAGGAGATAGGAAGAAGGACGCGTGCTTTCGCCCCAAAGCCAACGCCCTTCTTCACCCGCGTACGCCCCTTGCCAGCAGGCGCCACGCGATTTCAATCGCTTAAAGTGTGGTATGGCTTTGCAATCTGTGAACCACTACTTAGTTGAGTCCTGGACAAGCCGCGCGACCTTGAACGACGATGACAGGTTTTTGTTCCACACAACTAATGGGATTTCCTAAACAATTCTTTCAAGGGGATTGCACACGTTACAATTCGAGTCGAAAAACTTGGCAAAGTCGGAACCCTACGTTCGGGGGCCCATCGTCAAAGGCGCCGCTTCTAAGAAACGCTCCGCGCTTTTAAGACTGAGAAAACGTAAGTTATCGCGCATCTCCACCCAGTAATTCAGACGCTTCATCTTTTTCGGGTAGTTGTAGAGGACTGGGCTTTTTGGGTTCACAAATTAAGTGTTAGACGTCTCTTCGTGGTTGCCCCAACCTGAGAACCTGAGTCCGAAGAATTACTTAGCAAGGCGGCTAGACTGTATGCCTAATGCATAAATCCTGACAATCAGGAAAAACCTTAGGCCTGAGACAAGGGACTAAGAGCGTTGGGCCAGCCATTAGAGGTCTGCCTTGTGGAGGCAGGTTTATCCATCTCCGATAGTTGGACCAGCCAAGGCAAGACTGGGCAGACCTTCCGGGTGCTCGCGCCTTTAGCACCGCTTTGTGATAAGGTGAGGCCCTCAAATGCTTGACCAATCGACGTCGACGAAGTCCATTCATTCTAGTGGCAGATTTAGGCGGCACTCTGCTGCACTCTTCACTCTTGTTTTTTCGTTAGCGATGCCAGTTTCTGGCCAGCAGGCTGATCCTAAGGCGCCCGTTGTAGTACAGCCCGGCGCCCCCGGCCAGCCAACGCGATCGCTGCCCTCTTCAACGAGGGCCACTTTACCCGCGCGTTCGGCGAAGGACGTAGAGTTTATGCAGGGCATGATCATGCATCATGCGCAAGCGGTTGAAATGACGGCACTCATTGAGTCGCACACCGAGAACAAGGATCTCCGGTTACTGGGCGCTCGCATTAGCCATTCGCAAGCAGAAGAAATCAAGTTCATGAAACGGTGGCTGAACACGAGGGGCGAGCCGACATCAATGGCAATGGCGCAGATGCCGGGTATGGACATGTCGAATATGTCGAGCCATCAGATGTTGATGCCCGGGATGCTGACCGCCAAGCAGATGGAGGCGCTCCGAAATGCAAAAGGCCAGGAGTTTGACCAGCTGTTTTTGACCGGGATGATTCAACACCATACGGGCGCCTTGACTATGGTGAAGGACTTGTTCGACACGGCGGGTGCCGGTCAGGATGCTGAGCTATTCAATTTTGCGACCGATGTCGACAGCGGCCAACGCGCTGAAATCAGGATTATGCAAACCATGTTGGGTGAAAAGCCTTAGAGGAGAAATGATGAATAAAGTACACATTTTAGCCGTCCGTTTACTATTAGCTTCGCTCGTTTTGTGCGCGTGTTCTGCGATTAGGACACAGGCTCAAACGCCGGCGGCGTCGCCGTCACAAGAACCCACGAAAGCGCCAGACACCAAGTCGGCCAAACCGGAAGGTGACGGGAATCCGTTCGCTCCTGAACCCGCGCCTGTGTTACCGCCCGGAATGACAGGCTCAGATACGACTGACCCGCGCGCCAGTCTGACGCCGGGAATGTACGACGCCGGTGAAGCAGCTATGGGCCTCAAGCACGTCATGCTGCTAAAGAAACCTGACGCTTTTCAACTCGGCTCGTCAGACCCTGACAATACGAAGGTGCAGAAGACCCTGGGCCAACTCGGTATCGGCGACTCCTCGAAGATGCCTAAGCCGTTACAACTGGTTATTGCTCAGCTTGCCTTTGCCAACTCGGACCTCGCGTTCCAGGGCAATCACCTATTCCAGGGAAACTTTTATGGCATGAATATCTATGACATCTCCAACCCCGCCCAGCCTAGCCTATTGACATCGATGATTTGTCCCGGCGGTCAGGGCGACGTTTCGGTTTACAAAAACCTGATGTTCATGTCAGTGGAGATGCCCAACGGGCGACTCGATTGCGGCACTGAAGGGTTTCCCCCTGCGCCTCCGCCGGCTGCCGACCAGGAGAACAAGCCCGCGCCCCCGGCTGCGCAGAAAGATCGGTTCCGTGGCGTGAGAATTTTTGACATCAGTGACGTCAAAAAACCGAAGCAGGTAGCGGCGGTACAAACTTGCCGCGGTTCACACACCCACACGCTGGTCGTCGATCCGAAGGATAAGAACAACGTCTACATCTATGTTTCTGGAACGTCTTTCGTCCGCCAAAGTGAAGAGCTGGCCGGATGCTCGGGCGAGGCACCAGACAAGGATCCGAACACGGCACTGTTTCGCATTGACGTGATCAAGGTACCGCTGGCGACGCCGCAGGATGCACAGATCGTCTCCAGTCCTCGGATCTTTGTGGATCCGCGAACAGGCGCCCTGAACGGCCTGAACAACGGCGGTACTCACGGCAAGGACGGACTGGAAAAGCCGTCAGACAGTAACCAATGCCACGACATTACCGTGTACTCGGCGATGGGGCTGGCGGCCGGTGCCTGTTCCGGCAATGGAATCGTGCTGGACATTAAAGACCCGGTGAATCCGAAGCGCCTGGACGCCGTAAACGATCCGAACTATTCGTACTGGCACTCGGCCTCGTTTTCCAACGATGGGAGCAAGATCGTGTTCACCGACGAGTGGGGCGGCGGACTCGGAGCGCGCTGTCGGGCAAACGATCCAAACAAGTGGGGCGCTGACGCGGTTTTCCACTTGAAAGACGACAAGCTCAACTTTGCGAGCTACTACAAGATGCCGGCAGCCCAAACCGACAGCGAGAACTGCGTGGCCCACAATGGGTCGCTCATTCCGATCCCCGGCCGCGATATCGAAGTACAGGCCTGGTACCAGGGCGGCATCTCTGTCATGGACTTCACCGATGCGGAACATCCGACTGAGATTGCCTACTACGATCGAGGACCAATCGATCCAAAAATGATCGTTCTTGGCGGCGACTGGTCAGCGTACTGGTACAACGGTCATATTTACGCGTCCGAGATCGCGCGCGGCCTCGACATCTTTGAGTTGACACCCACGAAACAGCTTACGCAAAACGAGATTGACGCCGCCAAAACAGTTCGCGTGGCCGAATTGAATGTGCAGAACCAGCAAAAGATCGAATGGCCACGACAACTAGTAGTAGCGAAGGCCTATGTCGATCAGCTCGAGCGTTCGCAAGCCCTGCCGGCGGATCAAATCGCTTCCCTCCGGCAAGCAATTCAAAGCGCCGAGAGCTCTCACCTGAATAAGAAGGATCTGGCAAAACTCAAGGACCTTGCGGGGTCATTGGAAAAAGGCAATGGGACAGTGAAGAGTGCGGCGGACACAACCCGCTTGCAGTCCCTGGCGGAAATTCTGAAGCACCCAGCGGAATAATGAGAGCAATTTAGAAATAGAGTTCGAGCTCGCAACTTTCAGCTCAGGAATTCTATTCACCGCTCATTGTTTCATGAGAATCAGGCATTGCAGGCGCTCGAGTATCGTGCCCGCAGTGCCTGATTTTGCATTTAGCGTTCTCCTTCTAGCTGTTGGACAATGCGGAGTAGACCGAGTACAGGAGAAAAAGGAAATGGAGACCAACAAACCAACCGCCACCAACGTGCGAAAGTCTCTCGGCGACTTTGCGCCCAAGCTCGTTGACCTGACCGAAGATGTTCTATTCGGCGATATCTGGGAGCGTCCCCAGCTGTCTAAGCGCGACCGCAGCCTGATAACTTGCGCCGCGCTCATCGCCACCGGAAAGACAGAGCAGATGAAATTTCACTTTCCCTACGCAATCAAGAATGGCGTCACCCGGGAGGAGATTGTCGAGATGGTTACGCATCTCGCTTTCTACGTCGGTTGGCCGAGCGCGATGTCGGCGGTGACCCGCGCCAAGGAGTTGCTCTCAAAGGAAGAAGAACAATGACTCCCTTAGGTCTCTTATCTATTTCTTGAGGCGCGATATTTCTTGACGCACCGGAGAGTTCTTATCAATCGCAAAGCGGCAGCGTGGAGGACCGTTGCGGTCACAGTGTTCATGCACGGGTGCACCAACGATTTCCGCAAGCAAAGTTTCCGCGAGTTGGCAGACCTCAGGATGTTCCACTACAGCAGCTGCTAGTGGACAACTCTCGCCTTTAATGACCAGACCGCCGTCCTCTTTCTCAAGGCGGGCAGCACCACCCAGCCCTTCCAAAACGCGCAACGCGTTTTGGGCGCGATCTTCCAAACCAGTCTTTTTGTCCTTGGGCTCGCGTCCTGCCAGCGAGCGTCCCACCTCACGCAACACCTCCTCGATAGCTTTTCGCGACAGGCGATCTTTCAACACTGAAAGTAGTTGATTCAGCAGCGCGTCGTAAGCCTTGGGAAAGAGATACTCGGCTTCCGGTGTCAGCTCGTAGGCGAAATGAGGCTTACGGTGACCGCGTTGCACTCCGCTTTGCCTGACAAGGCCGTCTCGCTCGAGTGAAAGAAGCTGCGCTCGAACGGCATTGTCGGTCACGCCAAGCTCTTCCGTCAGCTCGTTCACAGTTCGCGTGTTGCCGCGCAACAAGTTCACAATTCGGCCGCGCGTACTTTCAAAGAATCGCTCATCGAGTTTGGTTGGCCTGATAGTGGTTTTCACGACCTAATTATACGGTTTTGGCTTAATAATCACAATAAGTCAAATGAGTACTTGACTTATTGTTTTAACTCGGTATTCTACCCTTCAGGGAAGACAGCAATCTAATTCTTAAGTTTGAGGGGGGAACTACGATGGAACATGTACTAGATAATCACGCGCAGATCGGCAGTCTCGACAAGTCAGCCACCAGCTCGCGAGCTGACTATCAGGCCTATCAAATCCTGCACTTGGCTTTCACGGTCGCACCTATCGCGGCCGGCCTCGACAAGTTTTTCCATTTCCTCGTCAATTGGGATCAGTACCTGCCACCGTTCGTCAACAGGTTAGTCGGCGGCCACGGCCACGAATTGATGCTGGTGGTGGGAGTTATCGAAATAATTGCCGGCATCGGCGTGGCCTTGAAGCCGAAGGTTTTCGCCTATGTCGTTTTCGCCTGGCTCTTACTGATCATTGCCAATTTGCTCATGATCCCCGGCTATTTCGACGTTGCCCTGCGAGATTTCGGACTGGCGCTCGCCTCCCTCGCACTAGCCCGGCTTAGTGTCAATTTCGCGAAGTAAACGTGGGTTCTACCAACATGACACCTATGAGAAAGACAAACGCGACCCCAGCTGATGAACTGCAGCCTTCTGAAAGACATCGAGGAGGCCGAGTGCTCAAACTAAACGCTTTAGCACGCCTGCAGTCAAGAACCGTGGAAAAGGTGGCCGAAGCGCAACTGCCTACCGAACTTGGCGCGTTTCGCATCATCGGATACCGCTCACTCATCTCCCAGGAAGAGTTTGTGGTGCTTGCTCTGGGAGAGATGCGCACCGATCAACCCACATTGGTGCGGATTCACTCCCAGTGTTTGACTGGCGACGTGTTTGGCTCACTTAAGTGCGACTGTGGCCAGCAACTCCGCGCCGCAATGGAATTGATTGCGCGAGAAAAACGTGGGGCAATTGTCTATCAGCAGCAGGAAGGCCGGGGCATCGGTATCATCAACAAGATTCGGGACTACGCTTTACAGGACGAAGGCGCGGACACGATTGAAG
>Ga0126377_10002422_pt1 | contig 12851 bp, 8 predicted proteins | sample PanSoiMetPlot_22_FD_92647 | JGI IMG/M metagenome (GOLD analysis project Ga0126377, IMG submission 92647) | Tropical forest soil microbial communities from Panama - MetaG Plot_22 | ecosystem: Environmental > Terrestrial > Soil > Tropical forest > Bulk soil | place: Panama | collected 2016-02-17
AGGCCCTGGTGCACGACTTCCCCGGCTACTTCGCAAGTCTCCAGGAGCGCTCGGCCCGGTTCCGCGTCCTGAGCGACCGCTTCCACCTGACCAGCAAGATCCAGGGCTTTCTGACCGACCTCCCCGGCCGGCTGGGAAGCGGGCTGCTCGGGTACACGCGCCGCCTGTTCGGCGCGATGGCGTCGGCGCTGACGGTGTTGGTGCTGACCATCTACTTCATGACCGACCTGCCCCGCCTGCAGAGCGGCGTGCGAAGGCTGTTCCCGAAGGCTCGTCGCACGCAGTTCGGCCGGATCGCCGATGTGGTGGTCGACAAGGTCGGCGATTACATGATCGGCAACCTGCTGATCTCGCTCGCGGCCGGGCTGGCATCGTTCGCCGTCTTCGCCGGGCTTGGGGTGCCGTTCGCGGTGCCGCTGGCGTTTGTGGTGGCGGTGTGCGACCTGATCCCGATGATCGGCGCGACGCTCGGCGCGGTGGTCTGCGTGCTCGCCGCGCTGCTCACCACCGAGCTCTGGCCGACGACGGTGGTCGTGGCCATCTTCTTCGTGGCCTACCAGCAGCTTGAGAACTACGTCATCGCGCCGCGCATCCTGCGGCATACCGTCAGCATGAGCGCGGCCGCGGTGTTGCTGGCGGCCCTGATCGGCGGGACGGTCCTAGGCCTGGTAGGCGCCCTGATGGCCATTCCGATCGCCGCCGCGCTCAAGGTCGTGCTCTCCGAGCAGCTGCACGCCCGCGACGCGGCCGAACCAGACAGCGGGGCATCCGATGATCAGGAGGCACCCGCACCGTCATGACCGGCCGGCCGGCCGCACCCGCACACCGGGCCGGCCATAAGGCCGTCCGGAGTAATCCGCGGACCGCGAACCTGGCCTCCCGCGGGGTGGCCAGAGGTCCGTCCCGCCAGGCCAGCGTGGTGGTGGTGAGGTGGACGCCGGGCTGCCGGCGGAAAAACGCCCCGGTAAATTCCTCCAGCGCGGCGAGGGTGAGTTCGTCACCCGGGCAGCGGTGCGGGCCGGGGCCGAACGCCAGCCACGCCCCCGCACGTGAGTGGCGGACCGCCGCAGCCAGCGAGGGCAGCACGAGGGTCCCCTCGGGGACCCGGCGCCGGCCGATCCGCGCGTCCTTGCCGGCGACCAGCGGCGGGGTGACCGGGAACAACGCGCCCTGCACGATCGCCTCCCGCGCTGCCTGCGCCCAGGTGCGTTCCCCGCGGCGCGCCTGGCCGACGGACCTGGGGTGTTCCAGCAGCCACAGCAGGACTCTTTCCAGGACCGGCATCAGGGCCGTGGCGCCGTTGCTGACGGTGGCGACCGCCCGGACAATCTGCTCGGTCGTGTACCCGGCTTGGTTCATGGCCAGGAACATCTGCGCCACCAGTCCGCCGTCGAGGCCGGCCCGTTTGGCGGTGATAACCCGCGCGTAGTAATCCCAGATGTCGTGCCAGGCAGCCTGGGCGCCCGCCAGCCCGTTCCCGGGCTGCACGACACCGAACGCGATCTCACCGGCGGGCCGGATCACGGGCGCCCAGTCGGCGACGGGTACCTGGAGAGCGGCGCATACCGTAGCCGCGGTCGCCGGTTCGGCGTAGTCGGCCCGCAGGTCGCCGGTGCCCCGGAGGGCGATCCGATCCAGCAGGCGGGCGGCGGTTCTTCTCATCTGGGGGCGCAGTGCGTCGGCCGCCTCCGTCGTGAACAGGTGCCCGACCGCCTGGCGGAGCCTGCGGTGCGCGGTGCCGTCCATGCCCAGCATGTGCCCGGGCGGGTGGCCACCGGGGAGTTCGGCGCCGGTCAGGGGGGTTTCGCACCGGTTGGCCATCCGCCACGCCCGGGACGTCTTGACGCTCAGCAAGTCCGGATACCGGTGGACCACCCACATGGGCTCGCCGCCGGCCGGGGCCATCACCCGGGAGTGGCCTTCGGTCAGCACCGGGGGGAATCGGCCACCGGGCGTGGCGGCGAACGTGAGCGGGATCGCGGGGGCCGGGCGGGCCAGGGTGTCGGTTGTCGTCATGGGATCACTCCTTCGGATGGCACCGCGCAGCCCTCCGCTGCCAGGAACTGAGGCACCAGCGCGCTGCCCAGCGCCCTTGGCGCAACCCGGGTGCTGGGACAACACGCCCGCCTTCTTATCCCAGGCGACCCCCATTGCAGTTACCTTGATGCGCGCCTTGCACCCCAGGTCACGGGCCATCTGGGGCGGCGTGGGTAAGCGAAGATCCGGGGCGCCGTGCGAGCCAGCCTCAGCCGGCACACCCCTCATGGCCGGCCGCTGGCGGCCGGAAACAAGGCGCCGACGGGTCGGCTAGCTATGAGGTTTCCGTAGCGTCCAGCCGTCCATGCCCATCCAGGCGCCGGAGAAGTCGAGCCTGCCGCCGAGCTGATCGTGGGAGGTGCTGGTCAGCCTTGGCCCGTTGAGTTCCATCCAGTCACCGCAGGGCCGCATGCGGGCCAGGCCGGCGCCCATGTTCTCCAGGGTGATGCCGCCGAGGGCGGTGATCTCGGTGGTCGAGCCGAAGGCCTGGTCCATGGTCGCGTCGGGGCCGAAGGTGTCCGCGCCGACGCCGATCGCGCCGTGCTGCCAGAGCCACTTTGTGGCGGCACCGCTAAAGCCCGGGACGTCGTCGTAGTAGTCGTTGTACCGTCCCGGCACCCGCCGGTTGCCCAGGTGGTAGAACCTGGCGAGCCCGGTGTAGAGCACGACGTACGAGTTGTGCGGGATCGCCCGGCACCCCGTGCGCCGCAGCCAGTTCTGGATGTAGCCGGTAGTGATGAAGAAGTCGCCGTTGCCGTGGCGGGCCAGGATCAGTGGTTTGACGTTGATCACCAGCAGCGGGCGCAGGCCGAAGAATTTCTCTGGCAGGCGGCCCAGGCACGGCTTGTTCTCGTGGAAGTGGCACGGCGCGGAGATATGCGTGCCGGTGTGGGTGCCCAATGACTGAATCTGTTCAAGCGTGTAACCCGATCCGTGGGCGCAGCGCGGCACATTGGGATGAGCCTTGACGCAGTTCCAGAGCTGCCATTTGAACGGGGGATCGCCCGGGAAGATGGGCGCGTTGTCGGTCAGCGGCTGGCCCAGGAAGATCTGCTGCGAGCGCGCCGGGTTCCTCGGGTCGACCTGGGCGTAGCCGTGCGGGATGCCGCCCCGCGCCGGGTGCGCGTGATCTCCCGCGATCGCGCCCACCGCCGGGACCACGCCCAAGACCAAGCCGGTTACCAGGCCAACGGCCGCGGCACCGGCGGCGAGCGGCCCCGCCTTCGCGTGCTGCCGGACTTTCTGCATGGTGGTCTTCCTTTCCGCGCCCGGAGGTCGCTTATCCACGCAAGCTCATCCCCTGAGGCTGGCATATCGAGGGGCGGCGGCTGGCGGAATGCCGCAATGGGCCAGCCGGTTAGCCCGGCATGAGCGTGTTCACGGACAAGGAACTCGAATATCTCGCCGGGCAGCGCCTGGGCCGGATAGCGACCGTCGGCCCGGACGGGCAGCCGCACGTCGTGCCAACTTCGTTTCGGTACAACCCGGAGCACGACGCCATCGAGGTCGGCGGCCTGCGGATGAGTCAGACCAAGAAGACCCGCGACGTGCAGCGAACCGGCCGGGCGAGCATCGTGATCGACGACGTGCTCCCGCCCTGGCAGCCGCGCATGATCGAAGTCCGCGGAACGGCGGCGGTGATCCCCTCGGGAGGCAAGGCCTTCGGGGACCGGTTCGACGACACCATCGTCCGCATCCAGCCCACGCGCATCGTCTCCTTCGGCATCGACTCCGGGGAGGCCAGAAACGCGCGATCGGTCGGCACGGCCTGACGGGCTGGCGGACCCGACCGGCTAGCGGACCTGGGGCATGACCTCGGCCGCGATCAGCTCCAGATGATCGAGGTCGTGCAGGTCCAGGACTTGCAGGTAGATCCGGGTGGCGCCGGCGTCCGCGAACTGGCCCAGCTTGTCGGCGACCTCGGCGGGCGAGCCTGCCAGGCCGCTGTGCCGTAGGCCGGGCAGCTGCTCGCCGATCGCCTGCGCCCGGCGGGCCACCTCCGCCTCGTCCCGGCCGCAGCACACGGTCTGCGCGGCCGAGTACACCAGCGACGCGGGGTCGCGGCCCGCCTCCTGGCAGGCCTGACGCACCCGTCCGAACGCGGCCGCGCTGTCGGCCACGGTGGCGAACGGGACGTTGTACTCGTTGGCGAATCTCGCCGCCAGCCGCGGTGTCCGGTGCCGCCCGCCGCCGCCGACCAGCACCGGCGGGCGCGGCCGCTGGGCCGGCTTGGGCAGCGCCGGTGAGTCAGACAGCGTGTAGTGGGCGCCGTTGAACGAGAACGTCTGGCCCTCGGGGGTCTCCCACAGCCCGGTGATGATCTCCAGTTGTTCTTCAAGGCGGGCAAACCGCTCGGCCAGCGGCGGGAACGGGATCCCGTACGTGGTGTGTTCCGCATCGAACCAGCCGGCGCCGAGCCCCAGTTCGGCCCGCCCGCCGCTCATCTGGTCCACCTGCGCCACCGTGATCGCCAGCGGCCCGGGCAGCCGGAACGTGACCGGGCTCAACAGCGTCCCCAGCCGGACCCGCGACGTTTCCCGCGCCAGGCCCGCCAGGGTGGTCCACGCGTCGGTCGGCCCGGGCAGGCCAGACCCGCCGATGGTCAGGTAGTGGTCGGATCGGAAGAACGCGTCGAAGCCGAGCCGCTCGGCGGCCTGGGCGACCGCCAGGAGCGTGCCGTAGTCGGCGCCCTGCTGTGGTTCGGTGAATATCCGCAGCTGCATGCCCCAATCCTGGCAACCGCGCCGCGGTTTCGCCCGCGCTTGGCCGGCCCGCGGCGAATCCAGCTGGCTGCGCGCCTCCGGCCCCGGCGCACCTGACCAGGCAGGTTACCTGGCCGTGCCGCCGACGGGGAGGGTGGTGAGGAGCACGTCACAGACCGGCGAGCCGGGGCGGGAACCGTGCGTCCTGGCGACCTTGCGCCAGCCCCAGGCGCGGAAGGCGCGCTGCGCCGGGGTGGCCGCGGGCAGGACGGTCAGCGTCGCCCGTTCCTCGGGCCGGCCGGCGAGCAGGAGGTCGTGCAGCGCCCGGGCGATGCCCTGCCGCCGCCAGGACGCCCGCACCAGCAGGTCGGCCAGCGCGAACGTGCGCCCCGGGTGCTCGGCGGTGATCTCCGCGGGCAGCGCGGTGGTCAGACCCCGCCACCAGGAGGTCGAGGGCCGCAGCGGCATCCCGGACGCGTAGCCGACCAGGTAGCCGCCGTGGCGGGCCTCGGCAAGGACGAAGCCTCGCTGGCGGCGCTGCACCGCGAACCGGCGCGTGAACTCGCCGGCGTCGTCATCGCGCCGGTACGGCGGCTCGGCGTACACCTCGGCATGCAGGTCATGCAGCTCGCCAGCGTGCTCGGCGGCCTGTTTCCCGCCGAGCAGCTGGAGCGTTACCCCGGGCGCGGCCACGGCCACCTCCTCCGCTCAGGCATGTCTCCCGCCGGCACGCGGCGTGCCTGCCCGGCGCTGGCGGCCAGGCGGTCGAGCAGAAAGGCCTCGGTCCCGGCAAGGCCGACCGAGAAGAACAGCGAGATCGCGCCGGCCGGTGGCCGGGGGACCGCACCGGCGCGGACCGCGCCCAGGGAGACGAGCCGTTCCCGGTGCGGCGTCCCGGCCAGGACGTTCGGCGGGTCGTAGGCGTCGATCTGGGCCAGGGAGTCGGTGACCAGCAGCGCAGCGGCGGCAGGCAGATCCAGCCCGAACTCCGCGCGGCCACGTTGCTTGGGGCCGAGGGTGGCAACGTAGCTGCCCGGGCCGATCCAGGAGGCGTCGATCACCGGGGCAGGGCTGCTGGTGGCGAGGATCACGATCTGGGCGCCGTCGACCGCGGCCCTGGCGTCCGCGGCCGCGTGGCAGGCCCCGCCTGCCAGCGGCCGCACCCGCTCGGCGAACGCCGCCCGGCGGGCCGGATCCCGGGAATACACCCGGACCTCGCCCAGTTCCCGCACGACGCCCAGCGCCCACACCTGGGTATACGCCTGGACCCCGGTGCCGATGACGGCGACGGTCCCGGCGCCGGGCGGGGCGAGAGCGTCGGCGGCCACGGCGCCGATCGCGCCCACCCGGCGGGGGCCGAGTTCATTGCCGATGGCGACCGCCCGGACCCGGCCCGAGGACTCGTCGTGCACCACGGTCACCTGGGCACCAGGGTTGCCCGGCATCGTTTCGTATGAGCGATACCCAAACCACGAGCCGCGCAGCCGCCCCGTCGTGAACACCAGCCGGCCGTCACCGAGGTCCGTATGAACCCGCGGCGGCGCGGTCAGCTCACCGCGATGGTGAGCGTCGACCGCCTCGCCGATCCACCGCACCGCCGCGGTGGCGCTGAGCCGTTCGGCGATCTCAGCGTCATGCCAGACCTGCGCCATGTACCAGGACGCTACCCCTGCTCACATCCGGATCCGCTTGCTCCCCGGGTCGTACATCGGGCGCAGCGAGGCGGCCGCGGGGTAACGTTCGGCGCCGATCTGCACCGTCCATTCGCCGGAGTCCAGGTAGGCCTGGTCGATGGGCTCGTCGGCGTCGATCATCGCCAGCCCGACCGCGCCGCCGAGGGTGAACCCGTAGGACGCGGACCGGATGTACCCGGCGGGCTTGCCGTCGCGGTGCACCACCTCGGCGTGGAACATCAGCGGCTCGGGGTCGGTCAGCAGCACCTGGACCAGCCGGCGCCGCAGCGGCCCGCGTTCCTGCTGCGCGAGCACGGCGTCGCGGCCGATGAAGCCGCCCGGCTTGTCGAGCGCGACCGCGAAGCCCAGCCCGGCCTCCAGCACGGTGTCGGTGTTGTCGATGTCGTGGCCGTAGTCGCGGTAGCCCTTTTCCATCCGCAGGCTGCCCAGCGCCTTCAGCCCGGCGTGCCGCAGCCCGGCCGCGGTCCCGGCCTGCACCAGCCGGTCGTAGACGTGCACCGCTGCCTCGGCCGGGATGTACAGCTCATAGCCAAGTTCGCCGAGGTAGGTAATCCGGATGCAGAGCACCCGGGCGAACCCGATGTCGATCTCGGCGGCGGTGCGGAACGGGAACGCCTCGTTGGACATGTCCGCGGACGTGACCGAGGCCAGCAGCTCCCGCGATCGCGGGCCCTGGATGTTGATCTGCGCGTACCCCGAGGTCACGTCGGTGACGAACGCGTGAGCGTCACCGAAGTGGCGGCGCATCCAGGTTTCCGCGTGCCGGTGCGCGGTGTCGGAAGCGACCACCCAGAACCGGTCCTCGCCGAGCTTGGTCACGGTGAGGTCGGCTTCCAGCGTGCCCGCGGGGTTGAGCCACTGGGTGTAGGTGATCCGGCCTGGCTCGCCGTTCACGTGACCGGCGGAGATCCGCTCCAGCAACCGCCCGGCGTCCCGGCCCCGCACGTCGAACTTGGCCATGAAGGCCATGTCCATCAAGATCACGCCGGTGCGGGCGGCGTGATGCTCGGCCGCCCAGTAGCCGAACCAGTCCGGCCGCCCCCAGGACAGCTCGCCGGGCTCCGGCTCGGCGCCCTCGGGGGCGTACCAGTCGGCGCCCTCCCAGCCGCTGACGTCCTTGAAGTACGCCCGCTGCGCGGCCAGCTGGTGGTGGACCGGGGACACCTTCGCGCCGCGCGCGGTCCGCATGGACCGGCCCGGGTAGTGGGTCGCGTAGACCAGGCCCAGCGACTCCACGGTGCGGGTCGCCCGGTATTCCGGGTTGGCCTGGTAGCGGTGCAGCCGGTCGATGTTGATGCCGGTCACGTCGATGTCGGGCCGGCCCTCGGCGATCCACTGCGCGACGACCCGGCCGATGCCCCCGCCGGTCAAGATCCCGATGGAGTTCAGCCCGGCGGCGACGAAGTAGTTCTTCAGTTCCGGTGCCTCGCCGACGATCGGCAGCAGGTCGGGGGTGAAGCTCTCCGGGCCGCAGAAGAACTTCTTGATGCCGAGCTGGGCCACCACCGGGATCCGGGACATGGTGCGCTCCAGGTACGGGGCCATCCGGTCCCAGTCGGGCGGCAGCTCCCCGAACGAGAATCCGTCGGGGATGCCCCCGACGGACCACGGTGCGCAGGCCGGCTCGAACAGGCCCAGCATCAGCCCGCCGCCCTCTTCGCGGTAATAGCCGTAGCTGGCCGGGTCCTCCAGCACCGGCCAGCCGGCATCGACGCCCTCGATGGGCTCGGTCAGCAGGTAGTAGTGCTCGGCGGCCTGCAGCGGGATGTTCACCCCGGCCAGCTCGCCCAGCTGGCGGGCCCACATCCCGGCGCAGTTGACCACGTACTCGGCCTCGACGTCGCCCCGGCCGGTGCGCACCCCGGTGACCGCGCCTTGGTGCTGCAGGAACCCGGTGACCGGCACGCCCTCGAGGATCCGGGCGCCCCGCATCCGGGCCCCCTTGGCCAGCGCCATCGTCACGTCAACCGGGTTCACCCGCCCGTCGGCCGGGATGTAGAAGCCGGCCAGCACGTCGTCGACCCGGGCCATCGGGAACAGCCTGGCGACCTCACCGGGCGAGATCTCATGCACCTCCACCCCGCACAACCGGTTGAACGCGGCCACCCGCCGGTACTCCTCCAGCCGCCCCGGCTCGATCGCCAGCTCGATCAGCCCCACCTGCCTGAGCCCGGTCGCCTGCCCGGTTTCCGCCTCCAGCCGGGCATACAGGTCCCGGGTGTACATGCGCAGCTCGGTCGAGGTCTGCGAGGTCGAGCCGAAGGTTGCCATCAGCCCCGCCGCGTGCCAGGTGGTGCCCGAGGTCAGCCGGTCCCGCTCCAGCAGGACGACATCCGGCATCCCCAGGTGCGCCAGGTGATAGGCGACCGAGGCCCCGATGACGCCGCCGCCGACGACGACGACCCGGGCACGGTCGGGGACGGCGGCGGTGCCAGGAAATGTCATGCGAGCTCCACTACCTCATCCAGCCCGGCGCGGAGGTCGTCGGCGAGCCCGCCGGGGTCGGTGACCGCCAGCGAGTCGGTGTTGATGCCGATGCAGCAGTCCCCGTTGTGCGAGATCAGGGTGATCATCGCAGCACACCCCGGCAGCGGGCCGAACGGGTACATGTGGGTGATGCGCGAGCCCGCGATGTACACGGGGAAAGGCACGCCGGGGATGCTGGAGACCTGGACGTCGTTCTTGCTGGTCAACCGGCCCGAGACGGTGCTGACGACCGGGGCGGGCAGCCAGCCGATCACCGAGGCCAGCGCGGCCGGCACGGTGTCCGCCGCGGCGGCGCTGGCCGCGCGGGCCTCCAGCACGAACTGCCGCACGCCGGCGATCCTGGTCGCCGGGTCGGTCTCCGCCATGGGTGCGGCGAACCTGGCGCCGGTGAACCGGTTCCCGCCCTGCGGGTCGTCCTGGGCGCGCAGGCTGATCGGGAACCCGACGGTGAGCCGGTCTAGCGGGGCGCCGTGCCGCTCGTGGTAGCGGCGGAACCCGCCGATCACCGCGGCCAGCAGCCCGTCGTTGAGCGAGCCGCCGGCCGCCTTCGCCCCGGCCTTGAGGTCAGCCAGCGGCACGTCGATGGCGTCGAACCGCCAGTCGCCGCCCCGCCGGTCAAGCAGCGGAGAACCGGGCGGGGCGGCCGTGCTCTGGCCGGCGAAGCGGGCCGCGGACAGCGCCCGCCCCGCTGCCCGCGAGGCAGCGTCCCACGGCCGCGACAGCGTGCCGAGCGCCCTGGTGCCCTGGCGAACCGCCGCCATCGGGGTGGCGCGGACCGCATCGGCGACCTGCCCGGCGAACAGCCCGGCGCGCGACCCTCCACCGGGCGCCGGGACCGGCGGCTCGGGCCGGTCCGGGTCGTGCTCGGGCGTGCGGCTGTGCAGCCGCATCATCAGCTGGACCGCGCCGAGCCCGTCGGTGACGCTGTGGTGGCTCTTGGCCGCGTACCCGGCCCGGCCGTCGGCTAGGCCCTCCACCAGCAGCGCCTGCCACAGCGGGCGGTCACGGTCGAGGGGAGCGGCGGCGAAATCCTGCACGATGTCGAGCAGTTGCCGCAGCGTGCCGGGTGCGGGCAGCCCCACCCGGTGCACGTGCCGGGACAGGTCGAAGTCGCCGTCCGTCACCCAGACCGGGGTGCCGAGCGCGAACGCCGGTTCGACCACGCGCTGCCGCATCCGCGGCACCATCCGGGACGCCCACTCGTGGGCGGCAAGCAGCCGGTCCCAGTCCGGCGCGGGATCGAGCAGTTCGAGCAGGCTGACGGTGACCCGCAGCCGCGGGTCCGCCGACTCGGCGCGCCACATGGCCGTTTCGAGCGGGTTCATCCGTGGGGAGGCGCCCCAGTCCAGCGGCAGCGCGGGCGGCGGGCCGGAACCGGGCGGCGTCGTGGTCGTCACCTGCCCGGAGCAGTGGGCGGGCCAGTTGGCCAGCGTCGCCAGGTACTGCCCGCGGACCTGGCGGATGTGCGTGTCCAGCTGGTCGGCTGACCAGCCGTCGGTGGCGACCGGCGGGAGGACCGCGATCTGCACCGTCCCCGAGTGGATCGTCGTCGCGTCGCGCCACATCAGCTCGCCGGAGTTGCGGATCACGATCGGCACGATCGGCACCCCCGCCTGCAGCGCGACGTGGAACGCCCCCTTCTTGAACGGCCCGAGCGCCGGGGTCGCCGAGCGGGTGCCCTCGGGCGCGATCACCAGGGAGATGCCGTCGCGCAGCTTCTGCACCGCCGGCTCGAGGGCCTTGCGCGCCTGCGCGTTGTCCTGGCGGTCCACGAACGCCACGTCGGCCAGCCGGAACATCAGCCCGAAACCCGGGCTGCTCGCCAGTTCCTTCTTCGCGACGCCGGTGAACCCGCCGCGCAGCAGCTTGGCCAGGATGAGCACGTCCAGCTGGCTCTGGTGGTTGAAAAGGAACACGGCGGGCCGGGCCGCGAGGTGCTCGGCACCGTAGACGTCCAGCCGCACGCCGGCCAGCACGCTGCCCAGCTCGCCGGCGAGCGTGGTGCCGAGGTCCACGGCTTCCCGCCGGGAGCCGGTGGCCGCACCCAGCACCACGCCGGTGGCGAACCCGCCGAGCATGCCGGCCAGCCCCGCCGCGGTGCGGGCGATGTCTGTCACCCCGGTCCGGCGGGAGCGGAACCTGGCCACCGGCCATCCGTAGTGCCGCGCCGCCTCGGCCAGGTGACGGCCGGGGTTGATGGCACGCGACCGTCCGGCGGTCCGCAGGAACGGAACATCCTCATCGCCGTTGGAGTAGGCGTAGCTCTGCGGCAGGTCGATGTCGTGTTCCCCGGCGAACGCGCGCACCGCGGCCGCCTTGCCTGCCCGCCACAGCAGCGGGCCGCCAGGCCGGCCGGTGCAGATGCCGTTCACGATTTCCACCGGCGAGACAAGAATGTGCGATACGCCCATCGCCCTGGCCGCGGGTTCCACCTGGAACCGGGTGGCGGACGAAGCAAGCACGAGCGTGTGCCCGGCGCGCGTGTGCGCCCCGACCAGCCGCCACGCCTCCGGGTACAGCGACCCGGAAATGCCCTGCACGAACAGCCGCTCGCCGAGTTCGGCGAGTTCGTCCTCGCTGCGCCCGGCCCAGGTGTGCATGCTCAGCTCGGTGAACTGCTCGAAGTCCTCCTCGGTGGTCACCCCGCGAATGCCGGTGAGCAGCATCCGCCCCAGGTCGGCCGGTGTGACCTGGAGCGACCTGAGGTGGTGCCGGGCGAATGCGGACAGCGAGTAGCCGTCGATCACGGTGCCGTCGAAGTCGAAGAACGCCCCGATCCGCGGGCCCTTCGGCCCGGCCCCGACGGCTGCGATCAGCTCCTCCTCGGACCACGTCGTGGCTGTCGGCTCGCTAGGGTTCGACACCGATCGCCTCCTGTCGGCCGGCGGCATCGATCTCGTCGATCACGATCAGCCGTGCCACGTCGTCACGCAGGCGCGCGGCGAACGCCCGCCTGCGCTGGGCCAGGTCGCCGTCACCGGGGCCGAGCAGGTCCAGGTTCGCGGCGAGCTTCAGCGCGCCCGAGAACAGTTCCCGCGACAGCGACTCCGGCCCGTGCAGCCGCCCCTGCAGCAGCATCTGCTGCCCCACGCCGCGGCATTCGTCGAGGAACTCCTTGTCCGCCACCGGTTGGTCCGGGGGACGCGCGGCGAGCCGTTCGGCCACGACGAGCTGCGCGTCGAGGAACGACCGCAGCACCCGGTTCGCCACCAGGAGGTCCGAGCGCTCGAGCACGGCACGCCCGTCGGCGACCGCCGCCCAGCCGGGATCGAGCCGGTCAAGCTCGGCCTGGAGCACCGCGCGGTAGGCGGTCTTGTCCGGGAAGAAGAACTCGAACTTGAGCTGGTCCCGCAGCCGCATCGCCTCATCCCACCGGTCGGCGGGCGGGCTGAGCAACACCAGCTCCGCCACCGCCCGGTTGAGGAAATGGTGGATCGCGCTGTTCCGGTAGAACGCCGCGACCAGGTGCTGGCCCCGCTCGATGGCGTAGACCGGCTCCTCCCCGCCCGCGTAGATGGTGACCACGTTCTGCTGGGACAGGGCGCCGAGCACCTGTTGCACCCCGGCGTCGGTGTCCAGGATCTCCCGCGAGTACGGCAGCCCCCGCTCGGCCAGGTAGCCGCGCAGCGGCTCGAGCACCCCGCGAACCTGGCCCAGGGTCAGCGCGCGGTCGCGAACTCCCAGCAGGGCCAGCGTCACCAGCGCCGTTGCGGTCACCGGGGTCACCCGGTTGATCCGGACAGCCACCTCGAACGCCACCTTCTGCAGCGCCAGCCGCCAGGCGTCCTTGGGCGGGGCGGCGGGGTCGAGGCCAGCTTTGGGCGGGGCGGCGGGGTCGAGGCCAGCACTGGGCGGGGCGGCAGGGTCGAGGCGAACAGAGTTGCCGTCGGGGCCGCCTGGCGGCAGGGCCGCGCGCAGCGAGATCGGCTCG
>Ga0126377_10002423_pt1 | contig 12851 bp, 10 predicted proteins | sample PanSoiMetPlot_22_FD_92647 | JGI IMG/M metagenome (GOLD analysis project Ga0126377, IMG submission 92647) | Tropical forest soil microbial communities from Panama - MetaG Plot_22 | ecosystem: Environmental > Terrestrial > Soil > Tropical forest > Bulk soil | place: Panama | collected 2016-02-17
ATCGGCCTCATCGAGCGCGCGGCGGCCGAGGTCTCGCGCCAGTTCACCGGCGGCAAGCTCGCGGTCGCCGACATCTCGGCGGCACAGGGCGGCCCGGTCGCTCACCACGCCTCGCACCAGTCGGGGCGCGACGCCGACCTCATCTACTACGCGATCGATCGCGACGGCAATCCGTTTCCCCCCGACGACCACATGGCCTACTACGGGCTCGACGCGCGCTCGGTCAGCGCCGAGTCGCCCGAGCCGGCCGGCCGCATCGACGAGCGCTACTTCGACCTGCAGCGCAACTGGGCGCTCGTCGCCGCGCTGGTCAGCGATCCCGACGTGCAGGTGAGCCGCATCTTCGTGTCCAGCCGCGTGCGCGGCTGGCTGCTCGCCTACGCGCGCGCCAGGGCGGCGCCGCCCGAGCTGCTCGCCCGCGCCCAGGCGGTCCTGTTCACCGCCGGCGGGGACTCGGGCTCGCACCAGGACCACATGCACATCCGCATCGGCTGCAGCGGGGAAGACGTGGCCGCGGGGCGGTGCTCGGACGAGTCGGCGCCGCGCCCGCGCAGCCGCCACCGCCGCGGCAAGCGCCACCGCCATCCGCCGCCGCAGCGCTGGTATGCCCACGTGCGCTGCGCCGTGCCGGGCGAGATGGTCGCCGACAGCGGATCGGCCGGCGACTCCGGCGACGAGGGCGAAGGCCGCGCCGGGTCGGCGTCGAAGAGCGCGTCGTCGGCGAAGAGCGCCTCGAAGCAGGCGAGCAAGGGCGGCAAGCACGGCCACGGCTCGACCCACAAGGCGCGCTCGCGCACCGCGCAGCGTCCCGGCCGCGCCCCGAGCCGGCGCGACCACGCCCGCACCAAGCGCTGATCGATCCGCGGCTCGCCCGCCGCGTCAGAGCGCGGCTTCCAGCTGGACGATGACCCCGTCCCCGTCGGGGCCCTCGTCGTCGCCCTGGCGCCTGACCCATCCGAAGATGGAGATCGTGTTCCATCGATCGCGCGTCACGTAGTAGGACGCGCCCGGGCCCACGGTCCACCAGTCGACCTCGATGTCGTAGTCGGCGCGCGCGAACAGGAGGAGCTTGTCGGTGACGAGCAGGTCCAGCTCGCCCGCGCCGGACAGCGCGATCTGGCCGCCGTCGAAAGAGAAGATGACCTCGGCCAGCGCCGACGCCGCGCGGTACTTGCCGCCCCCCGACAGCGACAGGTCGTAGCGGCTCCCCAGCCCGCCCTCGCGCCAGCGCCACAGCGCGCCGGCGCCGGCCGACACGCGCGGCGTGTCGTACCACGGATCGGTGCGCGGGCTGGGCGCGCTGCCCGGCCCCATCGGCGCGCGCGGCGTCCACTCGAGGCGGAGCGCCGCCGCGGTGCGCCCGCCGGCCGACGGGTCGGGCAGCGGCTCCGGCTCGAGCGGCGGCGGCTCACCGGGGTCGGGCGGCATGTCCTCCGGCGCGGGCGGCCGCATCTCCAGCCGGTCCGCGTCCTCGTAGAAGCCGGCCGCGTACGCGATGCCGCCCAGGTCGCCGTGGAAGGCGGCGCCCCAGCGGCGATCGGGCGCCACGCGATCGACGAGGAACGGCGCCGCGCCGCCGGTCAGGATCGCGTGCTCGACCTGGCGGAAGCGCGAGAACACGACCGGCTGGCGGCCGACGAAGACCTGCGCCCACGAGCGCGGCACCCACAGAACGTACGCGTCGTCGATCAGGCGATCGACCGCCGCGGCCGGCGCGGCGCGGAAGTCGTCCTCGTCGAGGCGCAGCCCCTCGGACAGATCGGCGCGCAGCGCGAAGCCGACCGGGTGGCAGCCCGACCAGCCGACGAGGCCGACCCGCATGAGCGCGAGCTCCGGCTCGCCGCCCTCGAGCTTGCCGACCTCGGGGAACACCGTCACCCGGTCCGCGCCCAGCACGCCGAACGCGCTCATCTCGGCGACCAGCGCCAGCTCGCTGGCGCCGCCCTGACCGGGCAGGCGCGCCGGATCGCTCGAGCCGGTCGCCGCCGCCGAGCGCCGCCGCCGACCCGGCTCCTTCTCCAGCGCGCGCTCGCTCATGTGCGGCGGCTCGCCGAGCAGTCCGCCGCGCCCCACCGGCGGCAGCTCCAGGATGGGATCGGCCGCCGCCGACGTGCCAGCGGCCGTCACACCCAGGCCGACCACCAGGGCCGCGGCCGCGGCCGCGAGGCCTACGCGCGCTGTTCCTGCTTCTGCTGCCGCACGCGATCCCACTCGCCCTCGTCGATGAGCTGGTCAAGCCGCTGCTTCAGCTCCTCCGGCGCGTCGGGCTCGGGCAGGTTTCCATAGATCGCCACGACGTCGCGCAGCGGCTCGTCCTCGTTGTCCGGACCGGAGCCGTAGCGGCCAAACGGCTCGGGCGGCTTGCGCAGGTTGATCTCGCCGCTCGAGCGGATGAAGCCCTTGCTGACCGCGACGCCGACCCGGGCCGGGCAGCGGCACGGGTTGAGCGGATCGACGTGCTCGCAGCGCGGGGCCAGGTAGTCGGTGACCTTCTTCTGCGCGCGCGAGAGGCGCACCTTGTACGCGCTCTTGGTGATCGCGAGGACCCGCGCGGCGTCTTCGTCGCCGAGGCGCATCACGTTGGCCAGCACGAACGCCGCGCGCTCGCCGGGCGAGAGGCAGTTGATGACCGACGTCATGCAGCCCTGCTTCAGCTCCCACAGGAGGAAGTCGCGCCTCGCGTCGGTCAGCGAGCGCACGAAGTCGGTGCGCGTGGCCTCGCTGCGCAGCGTCTCGTCGAGCAGATCGAAGCTGAGCTCCGGCGTCCGGCTGAGCTTGCCCGACAGGACGTGAGTCGCGATGTGGAGCAGCCAGGTGCGCGTGCGATCCGGCCCCTCGGGCAGCTTGTCGGATCCGATGAACGCGCGGAGCAGCGTCTCCTCGACCATCTCGCACGCGCGCTGGCGGTCCAGACACATGCGGAAGCCGAAGTTGTAGAGGCCGCGCCAGTGCTCGGACACGACCGCCTTGAAGTCCTCGCCGGTGTGGATGGGGGGAGCCACGCTACATCGCGATGATATCACGGACTCGTGCGCGCGATTCCCCGACGAGCGGCCGACGGCCTACCTCCGGGTCGGGATCGTCCGACCAGACCGGCCAGCCATCGCCCGACCGGCCGGCCCCCGGGCCAGCCGGCGGACCGGCCACGGGGCCACGCTACCTCACGATCTCGGTCGACGGAGACGGCTCCGGGGCCGGCTCCGGGGTGACCGTCGCGCAGCCGGCATCCAGGATTTCCGGCTGGCTGGACGACTTCCGGTCGACCGTGCGGCCGTTGGTCGGAGCCTGAAAGCGATCCAGCTCCTGGGTGATGACCCTGAGCAAGTCCACCTTCTCCCGGTAGGGCATGAACGAGCTCTTGAACCCGGAGATGATGATCTCCTTGATGCGATCCAGCGTCCAGCCATACTGCTGGTGGCAGAGCCAGAGCTCCTTGGAGACGGTCGTGTCGGTGACCGTCCGGTTGTCGGTGTTGATGGTGACGCGCAGTCCGTAGTCCACATAGAAGTCGACCGGGTGCGCCTCCCAGCTCTTGGCCGCTTTGGTCTGGATGTTCGACGACACACACACCTCGAGCGGGATGCGGTGGTCGTTGACGTAGTTCAAGAGCTCGCCGTTCTCGCGCAGCCGCGTGCCGTGGCCGATGCGGTGGGCGCCGCATTTATGGATGGCCTGGGCGATGGAGTCGGGGCCGTAGGCCTCGCCGGCGTGCGCGGTGCAGTTGATGTTGTTGTCGAGGATGAGCTGGAACGCGGCGCGGTGCTCGCGCGCGGGGTTGTTGACCTCGGAGCCGGCCAGGTCGAACCCGACCACGCCGCGGTTCTTGAACGCCACCGCCAGCTCGGCCATGCGCAGGGACAGCTCGGCGCTCATGGTGCGGATGCCGCACAGGATGACGCCGTAGCGGATGCCGAAGGTGCGCTTGGCCTGGCGCAGGCCGCGCAGGACCGCCTCGACCACGTCGGTCAGGCTGAGGCCGGCGCGCGTGTGCAGCATCGGCGCGTAGCGCACCTCGATGTAGCGCACGTTCTCCTTGAACGCGTCCTCGGCCAGCTCGAACGCGGCTCGCTCGAGGCCCTCCTCGTTCTGCATGACCGACAGCGTGACGTCGAAGGCCTTGAGGTAGTCGTCGAGCGAGTTGCACACGTCGCCGGCGTAGATGAGGCGGAACAGCTCGCCGCGGTCGAACGTGGGGAGCGCGACCTGCTGCTTGCGCGCGAGCTCGATGATGGTGTCGAGCCGCAGACAGCCGTCCAGGTGGACGTGGAGGTCCGTCTTGGGCAGCTTCTCGAGGAACTCGAGGGAAAGTTCCGGTGCCATCGCGGGAGTATATCCCGCCGCGGGGCCGGCCGCTCAGCCGCGCGACGGGGCCGGCCTGGCGCGCCGCTCCACCCACTCGATGACCGGGGCGGCGTGGCTGACGGCCGGATCGAGCGCGTCGAGGTGGCGGAGCCCCGTCGGTGACGTGATGTTGAGCTCGGTCAGCCGCCCGCCGATGACGTCGAGGCCGACGAAGACCTGGCCGTGCTGGGCCAGAAACGGGGCCACCGCCCGGATGATGGCCTGGTCCTCGGAGGTGAGCTCGCAGGCGCGCGCCTTGCCGCCGACGTGGAGGTTGTCGCGCGCCTCGCCCGGCGGCGGCACGCGCAGGAACGCCCCCAGCGGCTTGCCCTCGAGGAGGACGATGCGCTTGTCGCCCTCCTGGGCCTGCGGCAGGTAGCGCTGGGCCACGGTCCACGAGCGGCCGACCCGGGTAGAGGTCTCGAGCAGGGACGAGGTGTTCGGGTCGCCGGCGCGCACCAGGAACACGCCCAGCCCGGCGTAGCCGTCGACCGGCTTGACCACGATGGCGCCGCCCTGCTCGTCGAGGAACTCGCGCAGCCGCCTGGCGCTGCGCGTCACGATGGTGGGCGGCGTCAGCTCGGGGAACGCCAGCACGGCCAGGTGCTCGTTGAGGTCGCGCAGCCCGCGCGGGTCGTTGATGAGCAGGGTCTTGCCGCGCGCGCGGTCGAGCAGGAGCGTGGCGTGCAGGTAGTCCACGTCGACCGGCGGATCGGCGCGCATGAAGACCGCGCCGAAGGCGTCGAGCGGGATCGGGATGCGCGGCTCGCGGCGAAACGCCCCCGCCGGCGCGTCGGCCAGCGCCACCGCGGTGAGCTCCGCCTCGGCGATCGGGTCGTCGTGCTCGAGGCCGAGGTGGCCGGTCTGGCAGGTCCACACCTCGTGGTCGCGCGCGGCGGCGGCCAGCATCAGGGCGTAGGTCGTGTCGCCCTCGAGGTGGAGCGACTCGAGCGGATCGATGATGAAGAGGATCCTCATGATGAACGGCTGCTCCTCCGCGGCGCGGGCGGGCTACTCCGACTCGGAGCCGGGCCCGGAGCCAGGACCGGCGCCGGGGCCGGTCACCGAGACCGCCAGCTCGACCGGGCCGCCCGACAGCCCGACGGTGGTCTTGGTCGGCAGGAGGTGCTCGAGCCCGTGCTTGCGCATGCGGTAATACAAGGTGGAGCGGTTGATGCCGAGCATGCGCGCGGCCAGCGCGATGTTGTTGCCCGACTTGTCGACCGCCGCGATGATCTCGCGCCGCTCCTCGTCGGCCAGGCGCTCCGACAGCGGCCGGTTGTCCGACGCGTGCACCTCGCTGGCCGCCGGAGCGGCCGGCGCGGCCGCGATGCTGGCGAACGGCTCGGTCTTGACCCGCGTGCTGGTCGCGTGCGGGACCGCGCTGGCCTGGGCGCGGCGGCCGAAGTCGAGGTCGCCGGCCTCCAGCCGCTCGCCCTTCACCAGGATCATCGCGCGCTCGATGATGTTCTCCAGCTCGCGCACGTTGCCCGGCCAGGTATAGCTGCGCAGCCGCTCCAGCGCCTCCGCCGAGCAGCCGATCACGCGCCGGTTGGCGTCGCGCGCGAACTTGCCGACGAAGTGATCGACCAGCTGGGGCAGGTCCTCGGGCCGCTCGCGCAGGGCCGGCAGGTGGATGGGGAAGACGTTGAGCCGGTAGTAGAGGTCCTCGCGGAACGAGCCGCTGTCGATCATCTGCTCGAGATCGCGGTTGGTGGCCGAGATGACCCGCACGTCGACCCGGATGGTCTCGCTGCCGCCCACGCGCTCGAACTCGCGCTCCTGCAGCGCGCGCAGGAGCTTGATCTGCACCTCCATCGGCAGGTCGCCGACCTCGTCGAGGAAGAGCGTCCCGCCGTCGGCCAGCTCGAAGCGGCCGGCCCGACGCGCCAGCGCGCCGGTGAACGAGCCCTTCTCGTGGCCGAACAGCTCCGACTCGAGCACGCCCGGCGCCAGCGCGGCGCAGTTGACCCGCACGAACGGCTTCTCGCCCCGCTGCGAGTTGATGTGGATGGCGTGCGCGACCAGCTCCTTGCCGGTGCCGGTCTCGCCGCGCAGGAGGACCGTGGAGTTGGTCGGCGCCACCTGCTCGACCTTGGCCAGCACCTCGCGGAGGATCGGGCTCTGGCCGACGATCTGGCCGAAGTCGAACGCGCCGTGCAGCTCGTTGTGGAGGTACCCGGTGTACTGCTCGAGCTGCTCGATGAGGCGCCGGTTCTCGCGCCGCAGGTGGAAGCGCTCGATCGCCTGGACCAGGACGCCGCGCACCTCCTTGGCGTCCCACGGCTTGGTGATGTAGCGGTAGATCTGGCCCTGGTTGATGGCCTCGATGAGGACGTCCACGTCGGTGAAGGCGGTGAGGATGGTGCCGACCGCGTCGGGGCGCACCGCCAGCGCCTCGCGCAGGAGCTCGAGGCCGGTCATCTTCGGCATGCGCTGGTCGGTGACGATGACGGCGACGTCGTTGCCCTGCAGGAGCTCGAGCGCCTCCTGCCCGCTCTGGGCGCACAGGATGGTGAACGACCGCTTGAAGTTGAAGCGGAACGCGTCGAGGTTGTCCTGCTCGTCGTCGACGACCAGGACCGCGTACTTTGTGAGGTCCAGGGTCAAGCGCGGTAGGCTTTCGGTAGCACGGTCGCTTCCCTGTGTACACTACCTGGCGGACCGGGGGAGTGACGAGCGGGGAGCCGAAAAAGCGGGTCGGGGCGCGAGCCTGGAGCCACGCGCTGGCCGACGCGCTGGTGTTCGCGGCGGCCTTCGCGCTCTACGCCGCCAGCGCGTCGCCCGCGCTCGGCTGGCTCGACTCGCCCGAGTTCATCGCCGCGTCGGTCGAGCTCGGCGTCCCGCACTCGCCGGGCCACCCGCTGCCGGTCTTCCTCGGCGCGGCCGCCGCGCTGGTCCCGATCGGCGACCTCGCGCTGCGCGTGAACCTTTGCGCGGCCGCGGCCGGCGCGGCGGCGTGCGTGCTCCTGGCCATGGCGGGGCGCACGGTGGCGGCGCGGGCGGCGCCCGATCTGCCCGCGCGCGCGCGCGCCGCGCTGTCCGCCTCGGCCGCGCTGGTCTTCGCCGCGTCGTGGGCGGCGTGGGCCCAGTCGGTGCGCGCCGAGGTCTACGCCCTGGCCACCGCGCTCCTGGTCGCGGCGCTGGCCGCGGTCCTGGCCTGGGACGCGTCGCGGCGGCCGCGCTGGCTGGTCGCGGCCGGGCTGGCCGGCGGGCTCGCGCTCGCCACCCATCATCTGATGGCGGTCCTGCTGCTCGTGCCGGCCGGGCTGTTCGTGCTGGTGCGCGGGCGAGGCGAGCGGCCGCGCGCGGCCCTGGCCGGCGCCACCGCGCTGGCCGGCGTGATCGGGCTGGCCGCGTTCCTCTACCTGCCGGTGCGGTCCGCGGCGCCGGCCGGGCCGGAGCTCGACTGGGGCGCGCCGCGGGTCGCGTCGCGCTTCGCGTGGACCGTGTCCGGCGCCATGTTCGCCGGCACCGCCACGGCCGAGAAGGTCTCGCCTCTGCCCGAGGACGCGGCCCAGGCGCTGTGGGCGGTGGGCGAGGCGGCCAGCGCGCCGCTCGCGCTCCTCGCCGCGGTCGGCGGGCTGCTCTTGCTGCTGCGCGGCGGGGCCAGCGCCACGCGCGTGGCGGCGCTGCTGGTCGCGATCGCGGCGGCGGCGATCGCGGCGCGCGCGCTCCTCGGCTTCGATCCGGACACGCAGGACCACTCGGGGTACCTCCTGCCGGCCGCGGCCGCGGTGGTCCTGCTCGCGGTCGCCGGCGCGGCCGCCGCCGCGCGCGTGCGCGGCGCCGCGAGCGGGCGCGCGGCCGGCGCCATCGCCGTCGCCGGGCTGGTGCTGGCCGCGTCGCGCGCCGCGCTCGGCTGGCCCGACGCCGCGCTCGCGTCCGCCGGCGCGTCCGACGAGCTGGCGCGCCTCGAGGTCGAGCGGCTGCCGCCGCGCGCGCTGCTGGTGACCAGCTACTTCCAGACCGCGTATCGCAGCCTGGCGGTGCGCGCGGTCGAGGGCGCGCGGCCCGACGTCGCGGTGCTCCATCGCGGCATGCTCACGTTGCCGGGCGCGCGCGAGGCGGCCGTGCGGCGCGCGCCGGAGCTGGCCGCGCTGGTGCGCGCGCCGCTCGCCGCCGGCTGGCCGACGCCGCTCCGCGAGCTGGCGGCGGTGGCGGCGTCCCGCCCCGTGTTCGTCGAGCTCGACCCGGATCTCGACGCGCCGGCCCACGCGCACCTCCTCTCGCTCGGGCGCTTCGCCCGGTTCGCGGCGGCCCACGGCGAGCCGGAGCGCGCCGCCGCCGAGGCCGCCGACGCGCGCGAGGGCATGCGCCTGGCCCGCCTGGTGGGCCGCGCCCGCGGATCGGACCTGGCCGACGCGCGCCAGGCGCTCCTCTGGCTGGACTTCTCGCGTCTCGAGCATTACTGCGCGCTGGGCCGGCGACGCGCGGCGCAAGAAGCCTTCCAGGGGGCCTGGGATCTTTTCCCGGGAGACGTCATGCTGATGGGGCGCGCCCGCTGGTGCCGCCTGTCCGTCCCGCCCGCGCCATGAACCCGTGGTGGAACCTGCCGTTCGCAGTCATGGCCGCCCTGGCCCTGTGGTGCCGGGTGGCCGCGCCGCCGCGCGCGGTCGATGCCGTGAGCGCGCTGCTCGGCTTCTTCGGCGTGGGCTCCGACGCACCGCGCCAGCGCGCGGCCGACTTCTTCGGCATCGCCGGGGTCAGCGGGCTCCTCTTCGTCGCGTGGAGCGATGAGCTGGCGGCGCAGCCGGACACGTGGATGCTGGTCGATGCGGTCCTGACCGCGCTCGGCCTCGGCCTGGTGGGTGCGTGGGTCCTGTCTCACCTGGGCCGCGAGGAGGGCGGCGGCGCGGACGAACCGGCGCGCACCTCGCGCGAGATGACGATGATGGATGCGATCGAGGTGGACGACCTGCCGCGCCGGACGGGCGGCGACCCGGTCTAGTCCATCACTGCTGGACGGATGCGCGCCGGGCGACCGCGCCCCGTCCGCCCCGGCCCCGGCCCCGGCTCTCGCGGTCTCGCGGTCTCGCCGCGCGCCAGCTGCCCGATCCGACCAGCATCGCGCCTCGAGCCGGCCGCGAGCGGGCCCCGCGCGCCGGGACGGCGGCCCATCCCCGCGAGGTCGCGTCAGGGCCGGGGAGGGGGCGGCCCGAGAATCGAAAAAATGGCTCGCCCCCCCGGGGCGCGCGTAGCATGGGGACATGGGCACGCATCTCCCTGCCAGCGCGGCGCCGGCCCAGCTGCCGCCTCGCAAGCCGATGGCCTCGGTGCGGCGCGTGTCGCTGTTCGAGCGCGAGATCCGCGTCGGTCTGTCGTCGGCCGCGATCGAGATCCTGTTCGATCTCGCCTCGGTCCTGTCGGAAGGCGCGCGCGAGGCGGACGGCTACTTCGGCTCCACCATGATCACGATCGAGCTGGCCCGCGCCGCGGCCCTGGTCAGCGACTCGTGCGACGCGAGCACGGTGCACCGCCTGGCCGAGCTGGTCGCCACCGACCCGCGCGTGCGCGATCGCGCCCGCGCCCTGGCCGCCGCCGAGGCCGACCGCCTGGCCGGCCAGCCGCTGCGCCGCGCGCAGTTCGACCTCCACGTGCGCGAGAGCGGCCGTCACCTGCACATCGACGTCGAGCTGGAGGCCCGCTGGGCCGCGGCCGGCTCCTGCTCCGATGTGGCCGGCACGGCAGGAGGGGAGGGAGCATGAGCACGACCAGCCGCGCCCAGGCGGCCATCGGGAGCGACCAGGTACTCGAGCTCTACAGCGTGCGCGACGCCGCGCGCCTGTTCGGGCTGACCGACTCGCGCCTGCGCTACTGGATCCAGGCCGGCTTCCTGCGGCCGTCGGTGCGCCAGGGCGGCCGCTTCTACTACACGTTCGGCGACCTGGTCGGCATCAAGGCGGCGGTCGAGCTGCTCGGCGCCGGCGTGCCGATGGTGCGCGTGCGGCGCGCGCTCGACTCCCTGCGCGGCGCGCTGCCCCAGCGGGTGGCACCGACCTCGCGCCTGCGCGTCTCCAGCGACGGCGAGACCCTGGTCGTGATCGAGGACGGCAACGCCTACGAACCGCACACCGGCCAGCTCGTCATGTCGTTCGCGGTCTCGTCGCTGGGCGGGCACCTGGCCCGGCTGGGCACCGCGCGCGAGGAGACCAGCGCCGACGCCACCGCCTCGGCCGAGGTGAGCGGCAGCAGGGCGGACTCGTCCGCGCCGCATCCCATCGAGGCCGGCACCTGGGACGCGACCGAGCCGCACCGCGCGCCGTCGGCCTATCAGCACTTCCTGGCCGGCTGCCGCGCCGAGGACGGCGGCGACCTGGTCCTGGCCGAGAAGTGCTACCAGCGCGCGCTCGAGCTCGAGCCGTCGCTGGCCGCGGCGCACACCAACCTGGGCAACCTTGCGTACCGTCGGGGCACGGCGGACGACGCGCGGCGCTTCTATCAGCGCGCGCTCGACCTCGATCCCGATCAGCCGGAGGCGCGCTTCAACCTGGCCAACCTGCTCGACCAGCTGGGCGAGACCGACCTCGCGCTGGCCGAGCTGCTCGCGGTCTGCTCGCGGCACCCGTCCTTCGCCGACGCCCACTACAACCTCGGGCTCCTGCTCTACCGGCTGGGCGGCCTGGCCCAGGCGCGCCACCACCTCGGCCAGTACCTGGCGCTCGACTCGTCGTCCGACTGGGCCGCGCGCGCCCGCGACGTGCTCGCCGCCTGCGGTTAGCCGAGGGCGAGCGGAAGAAGCCACAGAAGGCGGCGCCCCGACGGTGCGCTTCCGTGGCCGACGAGGAGCGCGCCGTGAGAACACGGAGTCGGGCGGCTGCCGGCGCCCTCGAGGGGGCGTTGTCGCGCCTCCGCGCGTGGCCTATCCTGGATGTTTCGGGGGCGAGGCGGGGAGCGGGGCCGGCGATCGCCGCGGCCCGGCTGGCCTCGAGTGACGGCCGGGGGGCGATGGGCGATGGGTGACATCCGTGAGCGGGCGCGTGAACCGGCGCGCGCGAGGCGTTCGAGCGATGCGAGCCGCAATGGACCGCCTCCGCCGGCGGGCGCCGGACAGCTCGCGGTCGGATCCGGCCTGGTCGACACGCGGCAGTGCGCCGGGTCGAGGGCGCGGCCATGGCGGCCGACGATCCCCTGGACCAGAGAGGAGCGATGGGGGCTCCTCGCCGTCGTGGCGATCGGCGTGGTCGCGGTGGGCATCCACGACGTCGTCGTGGGCCAGCCGGGATCGTCCGGCTCGTTTCCGCTGTGGGTGGTTCGCACGCTCATCGGCCTGGTCGTCGTCGTCGCCTCGGTCGCGGCCCTCGCGCTGGTCGTCGCGGTGCCCGTGTTCGCCATCGCGCGGCGGACCGGTCGGATGCCGGCGGCGGGCGGTTTCCGCGCGACCTGGCGCTCCATCCTGCGCGGGCACTTGTGGTACGGGTGCGTCGCGCTCGCCGGGCTGGTCGCCGCGGTGTGCCTCGCGCGCCGCGACGGCGTGATTCCGAGCTGGCAATTCGGCTGGCTGAGCTGCGATGCCCTCGTCTTCCACCTCCGCGTGCTCGGGCCGGCGGTGCACCGGGCGCCGGGTGTGGCGGCCCTGCTGTTCGGCTCGCAGCTCCTCGCCCTGGTCGTGTGCGCCGGCGCGATCCGGCGCGCGTTGCCGTCGGTGTACGCCGGCTTCACCGGCTTCGTGTGGGCCCTCACCGTGGGCAGCGTCTCGCTGGCGCTGGCCGCCGCGGCGACTGCCGTGGTGGCGGGCAAGCTGCTCGGCGGCACGGTGACCGCGCCGCCCTCGAGGCCGGCGCCGGGAGGGGCGGCATCCGCGTCGCCGTCGGTGTCGACCACGAGGCTGGCGGTGCCGGCGGCGCGAGGCGCGACTCGACCGGCCGCGGGGACCGGCGCGGCCGGGCGTCACGGCCGCGGCAAGCGTCGCGTCCCCGCGCGATAGTGCCGGGCGGGAAGAGCGGTCGGGGAAGCGCGGTCGACGATCGCGGCGGCCGGGCAGGGCACCGAGTACCATCGGCGCCATGAGACACCGCCAACATGCCGCTCGCCGGTCCGCTCGCCGGTCCGCTTGCGTGTCCGTCGTCGCGCTGCTCGTCGCTGCCGGGCTCGGCGCCGCGTGCGGAGGCGGCGAGGCGGCGAAGGGCGTGGCGTCGACTCCGGGCGCGGCGGCCGGCGCCGCGCTGGCGCAAGGCGAGCACCGGTTCGTGGCCAATGGCCTGGAGCTCGTCGCCCACGTGGCCGGCACCGGCCCGGTGATGATCGCGCACCCCGGCGGACCGGGCGCGGAGTGGAGCTACCTCCGCATGCCGGAGGTCGAGAGGTCGTTCACGGTCGTGTACCTCGAGCCGCTCGGAACCGGGGCCTCGGGGCGGCCGGCCAGCCCCGCCGAGTACACGATCGACCGCTACGTCGCCGACATCGAGGCGCTGCGCGAGAGCCTCGGCCAGGAGCGCGTGTACCTGCTCGGCCACTCGCACGGCGGCTTCGTGGCCCAGGCCTACGCCATCGCCCACAGCGACCACCTG
>Ga0126377_10002424_pt1 | contig 12849 bp, 12 predicted proteins | sample PanSoiMetPlot_22_FD_92647 | JGI IMG/M metagenome (GOLD analysis project Ga0126377, IMG submission 92647) | Tropical forest soil microbial communities from Panama - MetaG Plot_22 | ecosystem: Environmental > Terrestrial > Soil > Tropical forest > Bulk soil | place: Panama | collected 2016-02-17
GAGGGTGAGCTGCCACTCGAGCGCTACAAGACCGAGGACCCATTCGAGAATCACCCGCTGTTCAAGACCGAGGAGCAGGCGCGGCTCGAGGAGACGATGGACGGCGACGAGCCGGCCGTCTCGGAGCCGACGTCGCTCGCGTGGCCGACCGAGGAGCCCGAGACCCGGGAAGAGGGTCTGTGGAGCAGGTCGCGCGACTTCGACTGGGGCGACTGACCTTTTTTCGCAACTAGCCGCGGGGGGACACGGGCGAGCCCGTGACGTCCGGGGCTGACATCGGATCGGCGGGCCGTTTAGGCTCCCGGTTTCCGCCCCTGAGCCTCCGGGCACGTTCCGGCGCTCAGCGACCAAGGGAGGGAGGACCGCGATGAAGAACGTGCTGCGCCTGGCGGTACTGGCCGCCGCGCTCGTCTACTTCTTCGACCCCAAGCGCGGGAAGCGCCGCCAGAAGAACGCGATCAAGAAGGTGAACGCACTCGCCGGCAAGGCCCGTGGCGCCGCCGGGAGGGCGACGCACCCGAAGGAGCAGCCCGACGACGTCACGCTCGTGCGCAAGGTCGAGTCGGAGCTCTTTCGCGACGCCGAGGTGCCGAAGGGCAAGATCAACATCAACGCCGAGAACGGCAAGATCGTCCTGCGGGGCGAGGCCGACTCGCCGGCGATGATCGACGACCTGGCCAAGAAGGCGAAGAGCGTGCAGGGCGTCCAGGACGTCGAGAACCTGCTGCACGTGCCGGGCGACCCGGCTCCGAGCAGGGCGAGCTGACCGTCTGCCGGGGCTCCTAGAGTCCCGGTCGTGGAGAGAACCTCGCCGCCGGTGGAGCACTGCCCGCGCTGCAGCGCGGAGATGCACTGGCGCCACCAGACGTGGCAGTGCCCCCGGTGCGCGTTCAAGCTCGGCTGCTGCGAGGGCGAGCCCCAATCCTGCTCGCCGCCCTCGAAGCGGCGATAATCGACGGCTCCGGTGTCATCGATCCAGGAGCGAGCGCGGTCCCTCGACGCGGTCACGGGGCAGGAGGGCGCCCCTGCGGTGCGGCTCGACGGCGTGCGCAAGGCGTACGGAGAGGTCGTCGCCGTGGACGGCGTCGACCTCGAGATCCGGGCGGGCGAGTTCTTCACGATGCTCGGCCCGTCGGGCTCGGGCAAGACGACGACGCTCAGGCTGATCGCGGGCTTCGAGCGGCCTGACGAGGGCGGCGTGGAGCTCGCCGGGCGCGACGTGACGGGCACGCCGCCGTACGCGCGCGAGGTCAACACCGTCTTCCAGGACTACGCGCTCTTCCCGCACATGACGGTCGCCGAGAACGTCGCGTACGGCCTGCGCGTGAAGGGCGTCCCGCGCCGCGAGCGCATGAGGCGCGTCGACGAGGTGCTCGAGCGCATGCGCCTCCCCGGGGTCGGAGGGCGCAAGCCGATCCAGCTCTCCGGGGGGCAGCGCCAGCGGGTGGCCCTCGCGCGCGCGCTCGTGAACCGGCCGGAGGTTCTGCTGCTGGACGAGCCGCTCGGGGCGCTCGACCTGAAGCTCCGCCAGCAGATGCAGCTCTTCCTGAAGAGCCTCCAGCAAGACCTCGGCATCACATTCGTCTACGTGACGCACGACCAGGACGAGGCGCTGACGATGAGCGACCGGCTCGCCGTCTTCGACCATGGCCGGATCGAGCAGATCGGCGCGCCGGCGGAGGTCTACGAACGGCCTGCGAACGCCTTCGTGGCCGGCTTCGTGGGGGTTTCCAACGAGATCGAGCGCGGCGGCAGGTGGTTCGCCGTCCGCCCGGAGAAGATTCGCATGACGGACGCGGGAGGAACGCCGGCCCGGGGCTCGACGGCCGAGACCGGCCGTATCCGCGACGTCGTCTACGCCGGCATGGTCACGCGCTTCGTCGTCGAGCTGGACGCCGGCGGCGAGCTCCAGGTCGTCCGGCAGAACCTCGAGACCTCGTCGGCCGAGGCGCTCGACGCCAAGGGCCGCGCGGTCCTCCTCGAGTGGCGCCCAGAGCACATGCTCGAGATCGACAACCCGGGGGAGACGGAAGGAGAGAGATGAGAAAGCTTCACAGGCGCCTCCTCGGCTGGGGCGCGTCGGCGCTGCTCGTTGCGGCGCTCGCCGTCGTGGCCGCGGGCTGCGGCGGGTCGAGTAGCAGCAGCAGCTCCGAGAAGACGACGGGCACGAGCGAGTCGGGGCTGCCGACCTCGATCGGAAAGGGCGAGGGCACGCTGAACCTGATCGAGTGGCCCTACTACTCCGATCCCGCCTTCGCGAAGACGTTCACGAAGCAGACGGGCTGCGTGATCCACCGCAAGGACGCCGGCTCCTCCAACCAGATGGTCGCGCTGATGCGCGCCGGCGGGGGCGGCGGCGGCGGCCAGTGGGATCTCGTCTCCGCCTCGGGTGACGCGAGCCTGCGGCTGATCAAGGGCGGCGACGTCCAGGCGGTCAACGTCAACCTGATCCCGAACTGGAAGAACTTCATCCCGATCTTCAAGAGCCCGGCGCACAACACCGTCGACGGCGTGCACTACGGCATCTCGCTGCAGTGGGGCCCGAACGTCCTGCTCTACAACCACACGAAGGTGAAGCCCGGGCCGACCAAGTGGAACGCGCTCTACGACCCGAAGTACAAGGGCCAGATCACGGTTCCGAACAACCCGATCCAGATCGCCGACGGAGCCTTCTACCTGATGCACACCAAGCCGAGCCTCGGCATCACCGACCCGTACGAGCTCAACAAGGAGCAGTTCGACGCGACGGTGAACCTGCTGAAGCAGCAGCGGAAGCTCGTCAAGCTGTACTGGAACTACGACACGGACGGCCGGGCGGCGTTCGCCAACGGCGACGTCTCGCTGGGCGCGATCTGGCCGGTCGACACGCTGGCGCTCCAGGACAAGAAGGTGCCCGTGACGGAGGTCATCCCGTCCGAGGGCGCGACGGGCTGGGCCGACACGTGGATGCTGGCGAAGAAGGCGCCGCACCCGAACTGCGCGTACCTCTGGATGAAGTACGTCACGACCCCCAAGGTTCAGGCGCAGCAGGCGCTGATCTTCGGCGAGACGCCGGTGAACCCGAAGGCGTGCTCGTTCATGGACGCCGAGCAGGCGGGCTCGTGCGCGAAGTACCACCTCAACGAGCCGCTCAGCTACTACGACACGATCAAGTTCTGGAAGACGCCGATCGCCGACTGCGGCAACGGCCAGAACGACTGCATGGACTACAACGCCTGGCAGAAGGCGTGGACACAGATCACGGGGTAACTCCCTGTGGCTGACCTGGCCGAGGCGGGCCGCCCTCCGATCCGGGCGGCCCGCCTCCGCCTCTCCGCCGCGCTCTGGCGGCGGCCCTGGCTGAAGGCCTCGCTGCTGCTCGCCCCGCCGGTGATCGCGTTCGCGGTCATCTACCTCGGCTCGCTGGCGGCGCTGTTCATCTCCGCCTTCTGGCAGGTGGACTCCTTCACCGGGAAGGTCGTCCACACCTGGACCTTCGACAACTTCAAGACGCTCTGGGAGGACCACACCTACTGGCGGATCGCCGGCCGGACGATCGGGATGGCCGCGGCGGTGACGGTGACGGACGCGGTGCTCGCCTTCCCGCTCGCGTACTTCATGGCCCGGGTCGCGCCGTCGCGGACACGCGCCGCGATCTTCGTGCTCGTGCTCCTCCCGCTCTGGTCGAGCTACCTCGTCCGCATCTACTCGTGGCGGACGATCCTGGCGAAGAACGGGGCGCTCAACTGGGTGCTGAACGGCCTCGGGCTGCCCGACGCCAACATCGCGTACACGAACTGGGCGATGTGGATCGTCTTCTCGTACGTCTGGCTGCCGTTCATGATCCTGCCCGTCTACGCGGCGCTGGAGCGGATCCCGCAGAACTACATCGAGGCCTCCGGCGACCTCGGCGCCCGCGGCTGGCGGACCTTCAGGAGCGTGATCCTGCCGCTCGCTCTGCCCGGCATCGTCGCCGGCTCGATCTTCACCTTCTCGCTGACCCTCGGCGACTTCATCACGCCGGCACTCGTCGGCGGCGCGGGCTCGAGCTTCATCGGCAACGTCGTCGAGGAGCAGATCGGGATCAACGGCAACCTGCCCTTCGCGGCCGCGTTCGCGACGGTGCCCGTGGTGGTGATGGCGGTCTACCTCGTGATCGCCAAGCGGCTCGGAGCGTTCGAGGCGCTGTGAGCCGCGGCGGCCGCATCGCTCTCGGCGCGTGGGCGGTCCTCGTGCTCGCGTTCCTCTGGATCCCGCTCCTGATCATCATGGCCTACGCGTTCAACGACTCGACGATCCAGACCTGGCCGATCTCGGGCTGGACGCTCCACTGGTTCAAGGAGGCCTGGAACGACCACGAGGTGCGCCAGTCGCTGTGGCTGTCCGTCAAGGTCGGGCTGATCGCGACCGGCGCCGCGCTCGTGCTCGGCTCGGGGGCCGCCCTGGCCATTGCCCGCTTCCGCTTCTTCGGGCGGGAATCGATCTCGTTCCTCCTGCTCCTTCCGCTCGCGCTGCCCGGGATCATCACCGGCATGGCGCTCAACTCGTTCTACGTCTTCGGCGGGATCTCGCTCTCGATCTGGACGATCGTGATCGGGCACGCGACTTTCTGCGTGGTCGTCGTCTACAACAACGTGCTCGCCCGGCTGCGGCGCACCTCGCCGTCCCTGATCGAGGCGTCGATGGACCTCGGCGCCGACGGGTGGCAGACCTTCCGCTTCGTGACCTGGCCCGTGCTCTCCACGGCGCTCGTCGCCGGCGGCCTCCTCGCCTTCGCGCTCTCGTTCGACGAGGTGATCGTGACCACGTTCACCGCCGGCGCGCAGACGACGCTCCCGATCTTCATCCTCGACAACATCCAGCGCGGCCAGCAGCTCCCGATCGTGAACGCGGTCGTGTTCGTGGTGATCGTGCTGACGGTGATCCCGGTGATCATCTCCCAGCGCCTGACCCACGAGTCAGGGCTGCTCAGCTCCCGCTAGCGCTGTAGGCTGGCTCAGGACTCGACGGGAGGTTTCGTGATGAGCGTGACGGTTTCCCAGAACAAGAACTTCGTCGGCGGCGAGTGGGTCGACGCCGTCGAGGGCGGCACCATGGAGGTGCTGAACCCCGCGACCGGCGAGACGATCGCCGAGGTGCCGAGCGGCACCCAGGCCGACGTCGACCGCGCCGTCGAGGCGGCGAAGACCGCGCTGCCCGAGTGGCTCGAGACGACGCCGGGTGAGCGCGCCGAGGCGCTGCTGAAGCTCGCCGACGCGATCGAGGAGCACACCGAGGAGCTGGCCGAGCTCGAGTCGCAGAACGTCGGCAAGCCGCTCGGCTACGCGCGCGACGAGATGCCGGTCTGCGCCGACAACATCCGCTTCTTCGCGGGCGCCGCACGCGTCCTCGAGGGCAAGTCCGCCGGCGAATACATGCGCGGGTACACGTCGATGCTCCGCCGCGAGCCGCTCGGGATCGTGGGCGGGATCGCTCCGTGGAACTACCCGCTGATGATGGCCGTCTGGAAGGTCGCGCCGGCATTGGCCGCGGGCAACGTCCAGGTGCTGAAGCCGTCCGAGCAGACCCCGCTGACGACGCTGCGCTTCGCCGAGCTCGCCGCGGAAATCCTGCCGCCGGGAGTCCTCAACGTGATCACAGGCGACGGCGAGCCCGTCGGCGCGGGCATCGTCCGCCACCCCGACGTGCGCCTCGTCTCGCTGACCGGCGACGTCGCGACCGGCAAGGAGATCGCGCGCACCGCCGCCGACACGCTCAAGCGGGTCCACCTGGAGCTCGGCGGTAAGGCGCCGGTGATCGTCTTCGACGACGCCGACCCTGCCGCGGTGGCAGAGGGGATCAAGATCGCCGGCTACTGGAACTCCGGCCAGGACTGCACGGCGGCCTCCCGCGTCGTCGCCGGGCCGAAGGTCTACGACAAGCTTTTGGACCAGCTCGTGCCGGCCGTCGAGTCGCTGCACGTCGGCGACCCGGCCGAGGGCGACGAGATCGAGATGGGCCCGGTCATCTCGAAGTCGCAGCAGGAGCGCGTGCTCGGGTTCCTCGACCGCGCCAAGGGCGCCAAGGTGCTGACCGGCGGCGGGACGAACGGCGACCGCGGCTTCTTCGTCAAGCCGACCGTGGTCACCGACGTCGACCAGACGGACGAGATCGTCCAGCGCGAGGTCTTCGGGCCGGTCGTGACCGTCCAGCGCTTCGCCGACGACGACGAGGCCCTCGCGTGGGCCAACGACGTGAACTACGGCCTCGCCGCCTCGGTCTGGACGCGGGACGTCGGCCGCGCACTGAACGCGGCGCGGAAGCTCCAGTTCGGGACGGTCTGGATCAACGACCACATCCCGCTGGTCTCGGAGATGCCGCACGGCGGCTACAAGCAGTCGGGCTACGGCAAGGACCTCTCCGCCTACTCGCTCGAGGACTACACGCAGATCAAGCACGTCATGGCCAAGATCGACTAGATCGGGGATCACGCAGTCCGACGCACGCAGCGGGGTCTTCCCGCGTATCGCCGCATTTCGACGCTTCGGGGTTGACCAGGTACAACGGAAAGTGGTAAGAACGCCTCGCATTGCGCAGCGTTGAGCAACGGGAGCGGCGAGGCGCGGTCAGCCTCCCCAGGAGCCTCGACGCCGTCGATGAGAGCATCATCGAGGCGCTCCAGAAGAACGGGCGCGAATCGTTCCGGCGCATTGCGGCCCGAGTCGGAGTCTCGGAGGCCACGATTCGCGCCCGGTACGCCCGGCTCTGCGACGACAACATCCTCCAGGTCACCGGGATCACGAACCCGCTGGGGCTCGGGTTCGAGGCGCAGGCGATGGTCGGCATCCGCACCGCCGGAGCGCCGGAGCCCGTCGCCGACGAGATCGCCAAGTGGGAGGAGGCCGGCTACGTCGTCATCACGGCCGGTCAGTTCGACATCCTCGTGGAGCTCGTGTGCGCCGACCGCCGACACCTGCTCGACCTGACGAACCGGATCCGGGCGCTCGACGGCGTCATGTCGACCGAGAGCTTCCTGTACCTCGAGCTGTGGAAGCAGATCTATGACTGGGGGGCGCACGCCGGCAACGGCGCGGCGCGGATGAGGATCCCGTAGTGGCGGTCGACTCCGAGCGGCAGGAGCGAGAGCAGGAGCAGGCGCCGGCGACACCAGTCGAGAACGACGTCCGGCTCGACTCGGTCACGAAGACGTTCGACGACGTCGTAGCGGTCGACAACCTGTCGCTGGAGATCCCGCGCGGGAGCTTCTTCGCGCTGCTCGGCCCGTCCGGCTGCGGCAAGACGACGACGCTGCGCATGCTCGGCGGCTTCGAGGAGCCCAGCGCCGGGACGATCTACCTGGGCGAGCAGGACGTCACCGGCACGCCCCCGTACCGGCGCGACGTCAACACCGTCTTCCAGTCCTACGCGCTGTTCCCGCACCTGACGATCTTCGAGAACGTCGCCTTCGGCCTGCGGCGGCGGGGCGTGCGCGGCCAGGACGTGAAAGGCCGCGTGACCGAGATCCTGCGGCTAGTCGGCCTCTCCGGGCTCGACAACCGCAAGCCCCGGCAGCTCTCCGGCGGCCAGCAGCAGCGCGTCGCGCTCGCCCGCGCGCTCGTCAACCGGCCGCGCGTGCTGCTCCTCGACGAGCCTCTCGGCGCGCTCGACCTGAAGCTCCGCAAGCAGATGCAGCTCGAGCTGAAGGCGATCCAGAACGACGTCGGGATCACCTTCGTCCACGTCACGCACGACCAGGAAGAGGCGATGACGATGGCGGACACGATCGCGATCATGAACGCCGGGCACATCGAGCAGCTCGGGGCACCGAGCGATCTCTACGAGCGGCCGACGACCGCCTTCGTCGCGGGCTTCCTCGGCATCTCGAATCTGTTGCCGGGGACCGTTGCCGGGCCCGGGCTGGTGCGCCTCGACGAGGGCACCGAGGTGCAGGTGCCGGCGGCGGCGCTGGACGGCCGGACCGGCCGCGTCGCCGTGGGCGTCCGGCCGGAGAAGATCCGCATCGGGCACACCGGCGAGAACCGCCTCACAGGCCGGCTGCTCGAGACGGCCTACGTCGGGGTCGCGACGCAGTACGTGCTCGAGACGAGGGCCGGCAACGTCAGCGTGTACGTCCAGAACAGCGAACCGGGCGCCCAGCAGGCGGCGCCGACCGAGATCTCGTGGAGCACCGACTCCACGTTCGTCGTCGATTCCATGGAGGGAGTTGAATGACCGACCAGCTCACACGGCGGCAGCTGCTCGAGCGGGCAGCGCTTGGAGGGGCCGCGATCACGCTCCCGGGCATCCTCGCCGCCTGCGGAGGCTCGGGCACGAAGGCAGCAGGGGGCACCACCACCGTCGAGCAGAAGCTGGCGAAGACGCTCCACTTCTCGAACTGGCCGTACTACATCGACACCAAGGGTCAGACTCGCCCGTCGATCGACGCGTTCGAGAAGAAGTACGGCGTCCACGTCGACTACAGGGAAGACATCAACGACAACGCGTCGTTCTTCGGGAAGATCCAGGGGCAGCTACGGCGCGGGCAGTCGATCGGGCGCGACATCATCGTGATGACCGACAACTCGCGCTACCCCTCGCTCCTGGTCGAGAAGGGCTGGGTCGAGAAACTCGACAAGAGCGCGATCCCGAACATCAAGAACCTCGTCGCCGTGCAGCGGCATCCCGCCTGGGACCCGAACCGCGACCACAGCCTGCCTTGGCAGTCGGGGTTCACGGGGATCGCCTACAACGACAAGCTCACCGGTCCCGTCCTGTCGATCGACGACCTGTTCGGAAACCCGAAGCTGAAGGGCAAGGTCACCGTGCTGAACGAGATGGCGGACGCGTTGTCGCTCGTCATGCTCTCGAACGGCGACGACCCGGCCCACGTCACCGACAAGACGTTCAACAAGGCCCTCGCGAAGATCCAGAAGGCCGTCGACTCGGGCCAGATCCGGCAGTTCACGGGCAACGACTACGCGCCGCCGCTCGCCAAGGGCGACCTCGCCGCTGCGATGTCCTGGTCCGGCGACATCCCCCAGCTCGCAGACCCGCACGTCCACTGGAACCTGCCGACGGACGGCGGCGACACCTGGACGGACAACATGCTGATCCCGACCGGCGGGAACGTCTACACCGCGTCGGTCTACATGAACTACGTCTACGACCCGAAGGTGCAGGCGCTCATGGTGGCCGGCGACCCGAAGCGGAAGATCGTCGGCATCTACTACATCCCGCCGGTGATCGGGGCGAAGGCGGAGGCGCTGAAGTTAAACCCCGAAGTCGCGAACAACCCGCTCATCTTCCCGACGCAGAAGATGCTCGACAACGTCCACGTGTTCGACCCGGAGGCGCTCAACAACGAGAAGTACCTGACCGCCTGGCAGAAGCTGATCTCGGCCTAGCGTGGGGTTCTTCCACCGCCACCGAGGGCTGACGCCCTACCTGCTCCTGGCGCCGGGGCTGCTCTGGCTCGGGCTCTTCTTCCTCGTCCCGCTCGGGTTCCTCGCCTACCAGTCGCTCCAGTCGGGCACGATCGACTTCGGCTACGCCTTCACGTGGCAGTGGTCGAACTACTGGGACGCGATCCGGGACTACCACGGCCACTTCATCCGCTCGTTCCTGTACGCGGGGATCGCGACGTTGATCGCGCTGGTCGTCAGCTACCCGGTCGCCTACTGGATCGCGTTCCGCGGCGGCCGGTGGAAGAACCTCCTGCTGCTCGGGATCGTGGCGCCGTTCTTCGTCACGTACCTGATCCGGACCCTCGCCTGGGAGACGATCCTCGCCGACCACGGGCTCGTCGTGAACACGCTCCGCGACGTCCACCTGCTCGGGATCCTCGGCGAGAACGGGCGCATCCTCGCGACGTCGACCGCGGTCGTCGCGGGCATCACCTACAACTTCCTGCCCTTCATGGCCCTGCCGCTCTACGTCTCGCTCGAGCAGATCGACGGGCGCCTGATCGAGGCGGCGGAGGACCTCTACTCGAGCAAGCTCCAGGCGTTCCTCCGGGTCACGTTCCCGCTCTCGCTGCCCGGCGTCGTGGCCGGGACGCTGCTCACGTTCATCCCGGCGGCCGGCGACTTCATCAACGCGCAGCTGCTGGGCTCGCCGAAGAACCACATGATCGGGAACGTGATCCAGTCGAAGTTCCTCGAGCTGACCGACTACCCGGCCGCGGCGGCGATGTCATTCGTCCTGATGGCGATCATCGTGATCATGGTGCTGGTCTACGCGCGCATCGTCGGCACGGAGCAGCTGACCGGATGACCACGGTCGTCGTCCCGGCGAAGCGCCCGCGGCCGTCCGCGCTCTCGGCTACCTGGGCGTTCGTGAAGCGGCACATCCTCACCGTCTACTCGCTGCTCTTCTTCGTCTACCTGCTGCTCCCGATCGCGATCGTGATCGCGTTCTCGTTCAACAACCCGCCGGGCAAGTTCAACTACGTCTGGCACGGCTTCACGCTCAAGAACTGGCAGCACTGGGACGGCGTGCCCGACCTGCGCAACGCGATCTTCCTGTCGCTGAAGATCGCCCTGTTCGCCAGCATCCTCGCGACGGCGCTCGGCACGGCGATCGCGCTCGCGCTGGTGCGCTACCGGTTCCGCGGCAGGGCCTCGACCAACATTCTCGTCTTCCTCCCGCTCTCGACCCCCGAGATCGTCCTCGGCGCCTCGCTGCTGACGCTCTTCCTGAACGTGACGTCGTTCATCACCTTCGGCTTCTGGACGATCCTGATCGCGCACGTCATGTTCTGCATCAGCTTCGCGGTCGTGACGGTGAAGGCGCGCCTCGTCGGCTTCGACCGGCACCTCGAGGAGGCGGCGATGGACCTCGGCGCGAACGAGGTGACGACGTTCACCAAGGTGACGCTGCCGCTGATCGCGCCGGCGATCCTCGCGGCGCTGCTGCTCTGCTTCGCGATCTCGATCGACGACTTCGTCGTGACGTACTTCAACGCGGGCAACGAGCAGACGTTCCCGCTCTTCGTCTGGGGCGCGGCGCGCGTCGGGGCGCCGCCGCAGGTGAACGTGATCGGGTCCGCGATCTTCGTGATCGCGCTGACGATCATGTTGATCAACGTCCTCGTCCAGATGCGGCGTGAGAAGCGAGGGCTCGCATGACGACGGTCTCGTCGGGGCTCTCGCCGGCCGAGCTCCAGCAGGCGGCCAGGGACCACCTCTGGCTCCATTTCACGCGCATGGGCGGGTACGTCGACGGCGAGGTGCCGGTGATCGTCCGCGGCGAGGGCTGCTACCTCGAGGACGCGAACGGCAAGCGCTACCTCGACGCGCTCGCGGGCCTCTTCGCCGTCCAGATCGGCTACTCGTACGGCGACGAGATCGGCGAGGCGGCCGCGGCGCAGATGCGCGAGCTGCCCTTCTACACGAACTGGTCGTACGCGCACCCGCGCGCGATCGAGCTCGCCGCCGAGGTGGCGTCGCTGGCTCCGGGCGACCTGAACCGCGTCTTCTTCGTCTCCGGCGGCTCCGAGGCGGTCGAGGCCGCATGGAAGCTCGCGCGCCAGTACCACTCGGCCCGCGGCGAGCACCGGGCAGGCCTCGCCCACGCGCCCGTCCCGGGCGAGCCGCACACCCGCGTCGACGCCGAGCAGGCGGCGCGGCTCTCCGGGTCGCGCCGCTGGAAGGCGATCTCGCGCCACGTCGCCTACCACGGCACGACGATGGGCGCGCTCTCGATCAACGGGATCCCGGCCCTGCGCACGCCGTTCGAGCCGCTCGTGCCCGAGGTCCTGCACGTGCGCAACACGAATCGCTACCACCGCCCGCCGGACGAGACGGAGGAGGAGTTCACCCACTTCCTGCTCGACGACCTCGAGCAGACGATCGAGGCCGCCGGCCCCGAGACCGTCGCGATGGTGATCATGGAGCCGGTGCAGAACGCGGGCGGGACGTTCACGCCGCCGAAGGGCTACTTCCAGGGCGTGCGCGAGCTCTGCGACCGCTACGAGATCCTCCTCTGCGCCGACGAGGTGATCACCGGCTTCGGCCGGCTCGGCTACTGGTTCGGCTCGGAGCGCTACGACATCCGGCCCGATCTCGTCACCTGCGCGAAGGGCCTCTCGTCCGCGTACGCGTCGATCGGCGCCGTGATCGCGACCGACCGCGTGATGGAGCCGTTCCTCGCGGGCCACCGGATGTACACGCACGGGGTCACCTTCGGCGGCCACCCGGTGCAGGCCGCGATCGCGCTCAAGAACCTCGAGATCATGAAGCGGGAGAGGATCGTCGAGCACGTCGACGAGCAGCAGGACGCCGTGCGCGCGCAGCTCGAGCAGCTGCTGGAGCTGCCGATCGTCGGCGACCTTCGCGGGACGGGCTTCTTCTACGCGCTCGAGCTCGTCAAGGACAAGGAGACGCGCCAGACGTTCTCGGACGAGGAGTGCGAGCGGCTGCTGCGCGGGTTCCTGACCCCGCGGATGTTCGAGGCCGGCCTCATCTGCCGCGCCGACGACCGCGGCGACCCGGTGATCCAGATCTCGCCGCCGCTGATCGCGGGCAAGGCGGAGTTCGACGAGCTGGTCGGCATCCTCGGCGAGGTGCTGGCCGAGGCCTGGGAGCGAATCGACTGAGCGCTCCGGCGCCGAGCGTCGCGCCCGGGAAGGCGACGCCGTGGTGGATCGAAGAGGCACGCGCCGCGGAGGGCACGGCCACCCCCGCGCCGCGGCTGGCCGGCGACACCGACGCCGACGTGGCGATCGTCGGCGGCGGCTATACGGGGCTCTGGACCGCGCTCGCGCTGCGCGAGCGGGAGCCGGGCCTGCGGATCGTGGTGCTCGAGGCCGACGAGTGCGGCCTCGGGCCGAGCGGCCGCAACGGCGGGTTCGTCCACGGCTACTGGAGCCACCTGCCCCGGCTGCGGACGCGC
>Ga0126377_10002425_pt1 | contig 12845 bp, 10 predicted proteins | sample PanSoiMetPlot_22_FD_92647 | JGI IMG/M metagenome (GOLD analysis project Ga0126377, IMG submission 92647) | Tropical forest soil microbial communities from Panama - MetaG Plot_22 | ecosystem: Environmental > Terrestrial > Soil > Tropical forest > Bulk soil | place: Panama | collected 2016-02-17
CCGGCGCGAGATCGGCATACGGTTCGCCCTTGGTGCAACTCGCTCCCACGTGCTCACACAGATCATGAAGCAAGGGCTTCAGGTCACGGCGATCGGTGTCACATTTGGCCTTGCAGGGGCGCTTTCCGTAAATCGGCTGATTGCCTCCCTGTTGTTTGGTGTGCAACCGACGGATATCGTGACGATCGCCTATGTGATCGCGACGATTACTGCCGTGGCGGCGGTCGCCAGTTGGCTGCCGGCGTGGCGCGCCTCGCGGCTAGACCCGAACGTCGTGCTTAGAGATGAGTAACAGGTTACGCCATCCTGCAATTTCCCGGGTGGATCGTCGCCACATGGAAGCTGAGGCCTATGAAACCGCGTTTTCCGGAAGATTCAGGCGGTAAACCGGCATTCCGTTGTTCGACCTTTATCGCATTCTGTAAGGCATGTACCTTCTCCGCGTCTGTCGGATCGGCTGGATCTATGAATATTCGGATACCGAGCATCATGTAGCGTGTCTCGAGGTTGATTTTTGAAAAGGTGAACCTTCCCAGAACATAAACCGTTTGCCAGGTTCTGTCAGCGTCACGGTCACAAGCCCTTTAACTGAGCCGATTCTCCACATTGTAGAACTATTTCCACAACGACTGGCGAAGTAACATCCTTAACTGCTCTCTCGCGCAAAAGCGCGACTATTTCAGGGCATTGCCTTTGGGATGCCTCTATCCCAGTAACGCACACCAGGATGATCGCAACATGCAAACTGCTCTCAGTAGTAATACGCACCAGAATAAGTAACTTTGACAGTATTAAAGGGTAAGATCTGCTGGCTATCATTATCTTCTATAAAGGCTATTAATTATATAGAGGGCAAGGCAATTCCTATTCCCTATTGAGTAGTGTGTCTGGATTTTCCGTGCGAAAAAGATTGATCTGGTTGAGTAGGTTTATCGCCGGAATACGGTTCCCCGAACATATTCTTCTGAAAAAGAGGGGGAAAATGAACACCCAATTGTTGGCATCAGCATGGTGCTGAGGAGTTCAGGTCGGCTTTTTCATGGGCCTTGAAGGCCATAAATGCAAGGGACTATAAACACACACAAGTGCAAAAAAACTTCATACCGATTTAAAGAGCACGGTGAATCAAAACCGGCCTAATTCTATTGAAGGAGGGTAAAAACATGAAAATGCGAGTGGTAATTGGGGTCTCTCTTTTCACGCTCTTCGCTTTCTGCCTTCTGCTTCTGGCGCAAGAGAAATCGGAGACACAAAAAAGAAGTGGACAAATCGCAACCACAACTGCAACCGATACGGAAAAGAAGAATATTGAAGAATACATCAAACTGTTGCGCGAAAACGTGGGACAGGAGAAGGACGAACTCCTGGGGGCAGTGCTGCAGCTGAATGCAGATCAAGCGGCGAAATTCTGGCCGATTTACGACGAGTATAATGCCGAAATGAGCAAACTTAACGACCTCAAGCAGGCAAACATAAATGCCTATGCACGCGAGTACCAACAGCTGACAGACGAAAAAGCGGATCAGCTGATTATGGAAAACCTTGGTTACCAAAAGCAACGAACCGAGTTGCTCGCCAAATACTATGAGCGGGTCAAGCAGGAGCTCGGTGCCGTGACGGCCGCACGGTTCGTTCAGGTCGAAAACCAATTGCTGCTGCTTATTGACATTCAGCGCGCTTCCACATTGCCAATCGTGGGATAAGGCCGGTGAACTTCCGGAAGGAGAATTTGACATGCAACATAGATTTGTTTTGACTCTTATTCTATTGATCAGTATCGCTGCCGTTATGGAGAGTTCCCTACTCGAGTCCTTGATCGGCAGACCTGCTGCAGCACAAGGCGGCAGGAGTGTAACCGTTCCTGCGGGAGCACGAATTCTGATCAGAACGACTGACCCTCTGGACTCGAGCAGGCAGAGGGTTGGGCATCGCTTCACTGCCAACCTCGAAACCAATCTTCAAGTTAATAACGTGACCGTAGCGCCGCGAGGCACGACCGTTCACGGCCGCTTGGTGGAGGCAAAGGCAGGTGGCCGGCTTGCTGGCAGTTCACAACTCACGCTGGAGTTAACCGATATTGTGATCGATGGGACGGCGCATCCAATCTTGACCAGCACTTATGAAGTAAGGTCAGAAGGTCGAGGAGAGAGAACCGCCAGAAGAGCAGCCGGCGGGGTGGGGTTGGGAGCGCTCATCGGCGGTATAGCCGGCGGCGGGAGTGGTGCGGGGATCGGTGCTGTCGCGGGTGGGGCCGCGGGAACGGCTACTTCCGGCGTAACGGGAGCGAATCAGATTTCAATCCCCAGCGAGTCCTTAATCGAATTCCGGCTCGAACGACCCACGTCACTTCCAGTGGCAAGATAGCACATCAGATAGAATGCTAACTCGGATCGTGCTGCGCACGGTGGTTCGCTTATCTCGAGAGGAATACTCTTGTTTTACACCTATCTCATCTGCGAAGCACACGCCGGATTGCACCAGCAATCACATTCAAAATCGTAAAATCATGAACCAGAGGAGGTTCATCATACAGCCGCAAACGTTTTCTCTGCTCTTCGAGGTTAAGGTCGTACTGCTTCAGGAGTCCCTGCATAACCGTGGTCGGTTCGCGCAGTAGGCCAAGCATTAAATGGGCAGTAGTGACGTGTTGATAACCTAATGTCTTTGACTCCTCCCTGGCATATGCCAGTACTTTCTTGCCCTCTGCAGACAACGGCATTGTCGCCACTTTTGAAACCGATGTTTTTCGGGTGCCCTGTCCCTTGATTTCTATTCGCAATGAGTCAAGACTCAATTCCGGAGTCGGGGTAAGAAGATTATTGTCTTCGTGTAGTAAGCCGATTAACAAATCTTCGACTTCGATTTGTGACGCGCCACTCTGAATGGCCTCCTGGCGAGCAAAGAAGACAGCACGGCGAGCCTTTTCGGTGAAATCTTTGAACATAGATATTTCCTCTCAAAATTCGATTATGAAGGAATTTCTTTACTACCTACGACTTTTAGCTTCAACAGGTTCCGGGATGTTAATAGCGTGTATATTTGCATGTTCATCAATTCGACTCATTTGATCGACCATTCAGCTCCGAAATGAGAACTGTAAAGCTTCGATAGTCTCCGCCGCACGGCAAACATCGACAAGACGTGCCCGTTCAAGCTGCATCTCCGGTTCCTCATCCAGACACTTTCTCACATCACGTAAAATCTGAGAGGCATAAGGATTAGCCGGGTAATAATTCGATAATGGATCCATTTGCCTTCTCTTCTCGCAGCCACCAACCCAGCCCAAATTTTCCAAAACATATTGAATTAATACGGATTTAATCTTCGGCTTACTCTGATTTAACTCCTCGGAATTACAATAAAACTGACATATTTATATAACGGAATATGTGTCGAGTTCTTTAGCCTATAACACTGCACCGTAAGTAATAGCCTCAAGATGTCTACTTAACGCTGTAGTCATAACGACGTTGCAGCTAGCAGGCCGGACTACGCCTCCGGGGGGCTCGCGTCGAAGATTAAGGAGAAAGTTATGAAATCAATCAGAAACCGAGTGCTAAAAGCGCCACTTGCTGGCCTGGCGCCATTGCTGCTCGGAATCATATTAATGCTGCCTCTCACTGCCTTGGGTCAGTCAGGCCCGACTGGGTCCCTCTCCGGCACGGTCACCGATTCGACTGGCGCAGTGATTCCCGGCGCTTCGGTCACCGTGACCCACATGGCAACGAATGTGGAACGTACCGCCAAAGCCGATAGCGAAGGGCATTGGAAGATTCCAGTCTTACCGGTCGGAATCTATAAAATTGTGGTTGAGGCAGCTGCCTTCAAGAAGGGGAATGTGACCGGCATTGAAGTTGAGGCATCTGTTCCACGCAATGTCGACATCAGTCTGGAGGCAGGAGCCATCGGCGAGTCAATTGATATCGTTGTCGCCACCGACGTCGTTCAGCGCGAAACCGCCGCAACATTTCGACAGCTCAATGCCGAGGAGTTGACCAAAGTTCCGACTTCGACGCGCAGCTTCACACACCTGCTCTCGGCAGAGGCGGGCGTCAGCTCCGACCTGCCGCCAGTACTGACTAACGGCAATGGCAATATCTCCCCTTCAGTGAACGGCACGCGCACGACCAGCACCAGCCTCTCGTTCAACGGTATTGACGCGACTAATATTACCTCCAACGAAGGCTCGCTTTCGAACAACATCGCGCCCGCGCCGGAGACACTCTCGGAAGTCAAACTGCAAACTAGCCTCTACGACGCCTCGACAGGACGCTCGGGCGGCGGCAACTTCCAGCTTATCACCAAAAGCGGTGGCAACTCGTTGAACGGCTCCGCTTACTACTATCTACAAAATGAAAAGTTTAACGCGAACGACTACTTCTTTAACAAAGACGGCATCGACCGCCCGCGCGCACGACGCAACGAAGGCGGTTTTACCTTAGGTGGCCCGGCGATTAAGGAAAAGCTCTTCTTCTTCGGCGGTTACCAGCGCACGCAGGCAAGCACTGCCTTTGTCCCGACCGCGAGCAGCAATACCGTCCTGCCACAAGCCTTGCAACTGATTAGTGGGGCGCGCACAAAGGAAAATTTGTTTGCCGCCTTCAGTCAGCTCAATCCCGGTATTACAGCCTCGATCCCGAACGCCGCTGCGATCAGCGATGTTGCTGTGCGCCTGCTTAATATCCAGAATCCGGCAACTGGCGACTTTTTCATTCCTGCCCCACGAGCGGGTGGCCAGATGGTCGGCAGGGACCCGAATGTTGCCAGCAATGTCGGCGGCAATTCTTATCTCCGCCAGCGTAATGTCTTCCCGGCGGATTTTAAACAGGATCAATTTACATCAAGGCTCGACGGGAAGCTGAGCGGAAAGAATACGCTCTCCGGTACATTCTTCTTCTCGAACTTCCCGGGTTTCGACCCATTCCCAGATCCCTTGAGCCTGGCCTCGCCGGTGACACTCAAGCGTAACGACCGTAACCGCACCTTTGCGCTTTCGGACATTCATATTCTCAACGAAAAGTTAATTAATGAGGCGCGATTCGGTTTCTTCTATCTCAACAACACGCGCGTGCTTGACGACCCATTCCTCGCGATCACGAATGAATCAGTGGGTATCCCGAATCCGGCCACCTTCTTCGACCAGGGACAGGGAACACTGCGGCTCGGTCACTACGTCGGCCGTCCCGGAACGATTATGGAGCGATTCTCCTTTGGCGGCCCGAACGATACTTTCAACCGCCGCAAGCAGCAGACCTACAGCATCGCCGACAACATGACCTATAGCCTCGCCCGCCACACGTTTCGCTTCGGCGGCGAATTTAAGCGGAACGCCTTCGATAGTGCGCTGCCCGAAGAGCAGGCCACCGAGTTCGAGAAGTACGACAATTTTACGCAGTTCCTGCGAGGTGTGGCGACCGAGGCCGACACGCAATTCGGCATAACCGAGAAGCGCTTCCACTTCCGCGACTGGAGCGCATATATCGCAGATGATTTTAAGGTCGGCCCGAAGTTGACGCTTAACCTCGGCCTGCGCTGGGAGTGGTTCGGCTTGCCTGAGGAGAAGAACGGTTTTATCGGCAATTTTGACCCGAGCCTCGTGACGAACCTTAACAATCCGCTATCTGGCTTTGTCATTCCAAGTGAGGTTGGAACGACGGGCTTCAATGCGGTAGACACGGCGATCGGAGCGACGACCAAGGCCACTACCAGGCACACGCTCAACGGGCAGGACATGAATAATTTTGCCCCACGGTTCGGCTTTGCGTTCAATCCGTTTAACAGAAACAATCTCGTTATCAGGGGCGGCTATGGGCTCTTCTACGATCGACCGTCGGCCTCTTTTATTAACACAATCTTCAGTAATTACCCGTTTTTGCGCGAAGAGGAGGTAACCTTCCCCGGGAGCAATGTACCCGTTGTTGGCGCATGGTCGCAGCAGGATCCGAATTTCCCATTCAACCAGTACTTGCCCAACCGCGTAGTACGCACCGCGGGAGCGGGTGGAACCTATCAAATACGTGACGGAACACTTGTCACCAGAGGCGCAGATGGTACTCTCAACCCGATTGACCCGCAGACAGGCCTGCCGACCCTGGGAAATATCGCTGAGACATTCGAGTTCCGCGCGGTTGACCGCAACCTGCGAACGCCTTACGTCCAGCAGTGGAACCTCGGTTTCCAGTACGAACTTTCCAGAGACTTCCTGGTCGAAATGCGCTATGTCGGGACGAAGGGGACGAAGCTACTGCAGGCGGTTTCATTCGCCCAGGGTTTCGACCTGAACGACCCGAGCACTCCGGACGCCATCTTCGAGCGATTCAACCAGGCCTACGTCGCGGCGGGCAGCCCGAACGGGCCGCTCAATTCAGGAACGACCGCGAGAGCAAGGGGATTAGGCAGAGCCTTCGGGTTTCCAAACTCGGCGCTTAACGGCATGATTGACTACAACCTGGCAAATGCCGCCGGAGCGGTGATCACTTTTGAAGGTCGCTCTCCGTATCTCGGCTTCGACGTGCCGGAGGCGATCCTGCTCGGCAACTCGGCCTTCTCGAACTATCACTCGGCGCAGCTCAGCTTGACCAAGCGGTTTTCAAAAGGACTGCAATTCAACCTCGCATACGCCTACTCGGGGGCGCTGGACAACAGCTCGGCTGATCCGGGCAGCACGGCGGGCGGCGGCAAGCCTGACCTCCCGAACGTAGGGTTCACGGCGCAGGGCAATGCTTTCGACACGCGTGCCAACTACGCACCTTCCGACTTCGACCGCACGCACCGTTTCAGCGCGAGCTATGTTTACGAACTGCCGTCATTCGGATACAAATCGAGATTGCTGACCGGGTGGCAGCTCTCCGGATTCTTCCAGACGCAATCGGGTATCCCGTTCTCGATCTTCTCGCCTGAAGTGACGGTAGCCAACCCCTCGCAATACAGCAGCACGCGGCTCGGATCGGGTGGACTCTATCGACTCGCATTCGGCCGCCCGAGCCTGTGCGGGACGCTCGATCAGTTGAGGCAGGGTGGTTCGGACAAGACTGTACAGTTCTTCAATCCGTCGGTCTTGTGCTCGCCGCTCAGTCTTGCAGGCGGTTATCCAAGCAACCGTGGCTTCGGCAACCTGGGCCGGAACATCCTGCGCGGTGAAGGCCAGCAGCGCTTCGATCTCGGTTTGGCCAAGAACACCAAGTTCACTGAGCGTATCGGGATGGAGTTCCGCTGGGAGATCTTTAACCTCCTCAATAACGTTAATTTCGCCACACCGAACAATGTTATCGGCGAAACAGGCACGGACTTCAACACCATCACTGATACTGTTGGCGGACCGCGCGTAATGCAGTTTGGTCTCAAGCTTAAATTCTAGGAAGGTCTTTCCTGGAACCGATTAGTCACACGGTAGCGCCTGTGGTTTCATCAATCACGGGCGCTACTCTATTGATCTCGATAAAAATGAATCACAGAGACAACTTCACACAGGACTTTAGTATGGCATCAAAAGAAAAACCGCGAATTTCGGAGCCGGATGTAGATGAGGGTAAACATTTCATAGTTTCCGGATCGAAATTTCTATTTGCTCTGTTCATAAGACAATAACCATATCACAAAAATATGCGCCTTGACAGATATGTTTATCACTGCTAGTTTAAAACTACGCTCAATGAAATCCAGTGTGGAAGGAGACAAAGAGGTGAATAAAAATACCAGAACAGTGCAGACGCTAAAGGCACATGTCTCGCTCAACGTCAGTAATGTAGAGCGGAGCATCGAGTTCTATCAGAAGATGCTGGGGATCGAGCCGAGTAAGGTCCGGACGGGTTATGCCAAATTTGATGTGCAGAATCCGCCGCTTAATCTCTCCCTAAATCAATTACCTTTTAATGACCGCGGCGTTCTCTCACACATGGGAATTCAAGTCGCTTCAACTGACGACGTCCTTGCAATGCGGGAGCAATGGACCCAAGCCGGCCTCCATACTCGTGACGAGATGCAGACCAATTGTTGTTACGCGGTCCAGGATAAGACCTGGGTCACCGACCCGGATGGCAATCAGTGGGAAGTATTTGTCGTTCTGGAAGACAACCTTCCTGAAGGGATCGGCGGGGGTATTGCCGACTGCTGCAGTGCAACGACAGCGAGCGTTGTTAATATTACAAAGAACTGAAGACTATTTCTAAAACCGTTCGGCATCCATAACACGGATCGATATCCAGGTGAGGGCAGAATAACCTGAATAATTGGGTGGCGTCCCTCCCGTATTTTGAGGTGATCCAGTCGATACCTAAATGAGTGACCACCGTGGCGAGCGCTACACACTACCGGAGATAAATCTTATGGTAACAGAGAATACTCCTGGCTCTCGCGACGCCTTGCTTCCCAAGGTTCGGCGCCACGCCGACCTGCTCAGCACACAATCTGATCTGATCGAGGAGCACCACCGTGTGGCTGCCGACGACCTGGTAAATTGGATCAGCGAGAATTATCAGCCCGGCAATCCCCTGACTGTCATCGTAGTTTGTACCGGCAACTCGCGGCGTAGCATTCTGGGTTCGACAATGGGCAACATTGCGGCCGCATATTATGGTCTACTGGACATTCGTTTTTATAGTGGGGGCACGACGCCCAGCGCCTTTAATCAGAGGACAATCGCGGCTCTCAAGGAGATAGGCGTCGAAGCAGAGCCGTCAGGAGAAGAAGCTCCACGTGGAAGTTCTGAAGAAGCGAACCCAATCTACCGGGTCCGGTGGGGAACGGGCCTGGAGACAATGGAGTTCTCCAAGTTATACTCCGACGCTGAAAACCCTCAGAGTGGCTTTGCGGCCGTTATGGTTTGCGATCAAGCGGAAGCCGAATGTCCGATCGTCAAGGGAGCCAGCAGACGTATATCGGCCCCCTACCTGGACCCGAAAGAATATGACGGCACAACGATCGAGGCCTCGAAGTATGCTGAGCGGCGCGATGACATAGGTCGATTTATGCTCGGTGTCTTGAGCCAGGTTCGCAGTCGTCTGGAAATGGTAAAAAACTCAAGATAAGTCAACCGGCATTCGAATGGGTATCCGCTTGGTGTTGATTGATATCCATAATCAGATCGCTTGATAACTTATTAAAGCAATGGAATCACCACCTGTCATTATCGCAAAGGCAGAAGATTCCGCCCTTGGGCGACGGCAATGTTTCGCTGGTTACTGTCACAATCAGGAGATACCACACAAGTACAACATTCAGCGAATGCTCTGGACGGAATAGATGAACGGAGGACTGATTCTTCATTGAAAATACGAGAGACCATTGCCATTGAAAAAAGCAAGGCGACGTAAGGAGGTCAATCAAAATCCCTATAAAACATACCCAACCTGTCACCGCCAGATTAACAATCCGTAATTCCTCCTGCGTGGGGGCGACATCGATCATTCGCCCATACTCGACTTCGAAAATGATGTGAACTACGACATTTGGTAGTAGTGCACACCTCGTTCTATAAACCAATGCAATGTCTGAGGTGATATTTACTGTTGAAGGTGTATCCAAACACTATCCGCCGCGCTGGGCTCTGCAAGATGTCAGCTTCAGTGTTCAGCGGGGTGAAGTGTTTGGCTTGATCGGACCGAACGGCGCGGGTAAGACCACACTCTTTGAATGTCTGGCTGGTCTGTCGCCAATTGAAGGCGGTGTGATCCGCCTTCACCAACAACCGGTTACCCCAGCGCGACGAAAAGAAGCCCTGTTCTATATGCCCGACGGTTTCACACCATGGGCGGCGCAGACCGTAAAGTGGGCGCTGAGCTTTTTCGAGAAGCTGTATAGAAGCAGCAAGGATGGTGCGGTGGAGTTAGCCAGTGACTTAAAACTCAATGGCCTGCTCGACTCGCGCATCGGTTCACTCTCTAAGGGCGAGCGCAAACGATTGCTACTTGCATTGGGAATGCTCACGCCTCAACCACTATTGATGCTGGACGAGCCGTTTGACGGCCTGGATTATCGGCAGACGCGCGAGGTAATGGATTTATTGCGAAGACATGCGGCCCGCGGACGAACGCTCATGCTTTCGATTCACCAGTTAGTCGACGCGGCGCGCGTGTGTGACCGGTTACTTCTGCTTAGTGACGGGCGGGTGGTTGGCGAAGGCACTGTTGGCGAACTACGCGCGAAGGCGAATTTGGGCGGAGCGACCCTGCCTGAGGTAAGTCTGGAGGAAATTTTCCTTGCGCTTACTTAGCAGGCTCCCAATTCTCTTCTCTAAAGAATGGCGCGAGCTGATGGCCTCGCGCGCATTCTGGCTTATGCTCCTGGCCGTTGGACCTCTCGTCGGCCACGGCTTTGTCAATGCCGTCGATCTATACGCCGAGGCGAGCGGCATCGGCGGCGGCCCGGCTGCACTGGCGCAAGGATTAACCCCGCTCGATGGAATCCTTGCGCCGACTTTCGGCTCGTACGATCTGGCTCTGACGCTCCTCTTCCCTTTTGTCGCAATCCGCTTGATTGCGAGCGAAAAAGAGAGCGGCGCATTGAAACTGATGTTGCAATTCCCCTCGAGCCCGGGCGAGTTGGTCGCGGCGAAGGTCGTATCACTGATCATGGGATGGCTGATCGTATGGTTACCCGGACTGATTGCCGTTGCGATGTGGAGAGCTTATGGCGGACATCTATACGCGCCCGAGACCTTGAACCTGCTCTTGGGACACTGTCTGCGCATGTTACTCGGCGGGGGCGTGGCACTCGCCGCTGCCGCTATTGCCGAAAGCGCGGCGAGCGCGGCGATTGTGACGCTTGGCTTCACGATCGGGACATGGGCGCTCGATTTTATCGCTGCCGGGCGTGGGGGATGGCTGGCGGTACTTGCGGCCAACACGCCGACTGCGGCCTTGCGCTATTTCGAGCAAGGGTTGCTGCGGTTGAACACCGTGATCGTGATGCTCATTCTGGCCCTCGCAGGTTTCGCGCTTGCGGCGATCTGGTTGCAAACCGGACACAGGCTCCGGTCGCGGTTGTTCCGCACATTAGCGCTGCTCATTTTTACTACAGTCGTCGCCTGGTTCGGATCGCTTACGCGAGCGAGTTGGGACATGAGTGAGAACCGGAGAAATTCGTTCTCGAAAACAGATGAGGCCGCGCTGCGGCAGATTCGAGAGCCGATGCGCATCACAATCAATCTCGCCGCCGAAGACCCAAGGCTGACGGATTACGAACGCGGAATTTTGAATAAACTGCGGCGGATTTTGCCACGCCTTGAAATTTTTTACGTCGCGCAAAGCCGCACCGGGTTATTCGAGGGTCAGGAAGCAATATACGGTGAGATTTGGTACGAATTGGGAGGGCGGAAAGTAATGAACCGCTCCACTACCGAGCCAATCATTATCGAACAGCTTTATCAGCTCGCCGGAATCACAGCTCCGGCAAATTCTGACGAGCCTGTATTTTCAGGCTATCCGCTGGCGGCGCACCCCAGGGGCGCGCGGCTGATCTTTTACGCGCTCTGGCCGATGATCGTAATTTTTATCTGGCGGCTGGCGCGCCACTTCAGGAGATGAAAATATGAAAAGAAACTTCACACAAATCGCAGGATTGCCGATCGCAATTATTTTCGTCGCCATCCTCCTTTTCTCATTGGCAACTGCCCAAAAATCTCAGAAACCGGCCTCCGCGCCAAAAAGTATTCGCATTGACATCAGTAAGGACAAAGCTGGTGGTGAGTCATCAAAATTCCTCTCGGTTGTCGGTAACTGGTCGGTGGTGGACGACGGTAAAAAAGTTTACGCGGTTGACGGACGTGAATGGTTACGCGGGAATCCTTCTCGCAGTCTGGCTGAGAATGCACGCGCAATCTACGGTTCACGCCACGAAGAGTTCATCGACAATGTCAAAGCGTTCGCCTATTTCCCTTATTCGGTCGCTAAAGAGGTTGACGATTTCCAGAACGGCGAGATCAGCGTAAAGTTCAAGATGATCTCCGGTAAACTAGACAAATGTGCCGGGATTCTCTTTAACCTCAAACAGAACGGTGATTATCTGACGGTGCGGTTCAACGGGAAAGAGGATAATCTGGTACTCTGGACTTTTAACAAAGGCGTCCGCAAATTCGTCAAGAAGGGCACGGAGAACATGCCGCTGGAACTGAATAAATGGCACGAGATCAAGATTGTTGTGAGTGGCCTGCAACTCGAAGGATGGTTAAACGGCAAGCATCTGCTCGATTACACTCTGGCCGAGCCGGTTTCCGGTAAAGTCGGGGTCTGGTCAAAGACCGACAGCGTTAGTTACTTTGATGAATTTACAGTCAGGTCCTCCCCCCGGGATTATTGAAATAATTGCTGCCCTATTAAGTAGGATTTCTCTGATCAGCAGATTTTGGATAACTCTTTCCCGGCGACAATCCCTCCTGCGTCCGGCGGACCGATCTCTCCTTTTGCCGCCTCTTCGGTCGAGAAAAGCCTTTTTAGGAAGGGCGGTGCGATGAGCGTCGTGGCGACTGCCATAAAGAGGACTACGCCATAGAGTATTGTGGTGATCACCCCGAGCGTCAGGCCGATTTGAGCCACGACGATGCCGACTTCGCCTCGCGGTACCATACCCATTCCGACCTGTGCAGATCGCCTGAGCCCGAGGTTCCAGGCAGCCGCTCCACAGGCAACGAGCTTGGTGGCGACGGCCAGGAGTGTAATGATGATGCAGAGGAGAATCACCGAAGTATCGCGGAACACATCGACATTTAACTTCATCCCGATATTTACCAGGAAAAACGGCACCAGGAATTCGGTTACCCCGCTCGTCTGCCGGCGCACTGCCTGGTTGCCTTCCATAGCTTCGGCTAACGCCATCCCCGCGAGAAATGAGCCGATGATCGCAGCCACGCC
>Ga0126377_10002426_pt1 | contig 12844 bp, 11 predicted proteins | sample PanSoiMetPlot_22_FD_92647 | JGI IMG/M metagenome (GOLD analysis project Ga0126377, IMG submission 92647) | Tropical forest soil microbial communities from Panama - MetaG Plot_22 | ecosystem: Environmental > Terrestrial > Soil > Tropical forest > Bulk soil | place: Panama | collected 2016-02-17
CTCACGGTCATCCGCTCGCGTCGCGAAGCGCACGCCGATGCACAACGCCGCCGCGAACTCGTGGATGCCGAACTGGAACGACTGCGTCAGCAGGTGTCCCTGGTGCGTGAGCAGGCGCTGCTCGCCACTGACGAGCACAGCGTAGCGTCGTCGCTGGATGCGCTTTCGGCATCGCTGAATGAAGCGAACCGCTGGCTCAAGGAACAGCGCGAGCTGTTCGCCGGGCTCGACGATCTGACGGACGAGCCCGTACCCGCGGAACTGCTGCAACCGAAGAACAGTGCGCGGCGCAGAGAGAAGGTCGCGCAATGAGGGCATGTCAGGCATCCACCGGGATCGGAGGTAGTCATGCAATCAGGTCCGGAGTTCGTTGTCGGCTGGGGCACGCTGTCGCTCATCAATGCCGGTCTCGCGCAGTCCAAGGGCCGCCAGGGACTGGCCTGGTGGTTCGGCTCGCTTCTCATCGGACCGCTGGCAACGTTGCTCATCGTTGTCCTGCCGTCGGTACCGCCGACTCCGTCACCGGCATCTCCGCAGGCATGAACCCATGCCTGTGCCTGACAGTTCATTCACTTCCCGCAGGAGCATCTTCATGAATCGGGCTGGACGATATGCGGCGCGCGGTTCTGCCGCTGGCAATCTGATCACGCTGCTGTTGTTCGTGGCGCTCATCGGGCTCGGTGCCTGGCTCTGGCTCGGCAAGAAGCCAGCGGAGCAGGGATCAGCCGCACCTTCTGCAACGCAACCGTCGGCGACACAGGCCTCCGCGGCTGATGCAGACGCGCCGGCGCCCATCGAACCCGTCGACGGTACGCCGACGCTCGATGCAGCCGCGACCTACGAACCGAAGGACAACGTGCTGCAGATCGACATCAGCGAGTACGCGGGCTACGGCGGCCTGATCGTCGCGAACGGCGGCCTCGAGCCGAATCCCGACTCCTTCTTCGCGAAGGAGTACGGCTTCAAGGTGAAGATCTCGAAGAGCGAGGATGAAACGTGGTCGCCGCTCAACAACGGCCGCCTCGCCGCCACGGCCACCACGACCGACGCGCTCGCTGTTCTCGGTCGTCAGTTCGAAGCGGTGGTCCCGGTGCAGATCGGCTATTCGCGCGGCGCTGATATGGTCGTGGTCGATCGCGGCATCGCCTCCGTGAACCAACTCGCAGGCAAGGTCCTCGCAGCGTCGCAGTTCAACGAAAGCGAGTTCTTCATCCGCTACCTCGCGCAGGAAGCGGGCGTGCCGGTGACTGTGCTGCGCGATCTGGACTCGCAGCCGGAATCCGGTCATCTCGGACTGGTGTTCTACGAAGATGCGTTCGTGGCCTGCGATGCGTACGCGCACGAGCTGACGCGTACGAACCCGCGCCTCCAGGGTTGCGTCGGCTGGACACCGCGCACCGACGAAGTGGTCGAACAGTCGGGCGGCAAGGCCAAGATCCTGGTGTCGAACCGCAACCTCCTCGTCGTGGCGGACGTACTGGCGGTGAACAAGGGTTTCGCGAAAGCCCATCCGGATATGGTGCGCGGCCTGGTGCACGGCATCCTCGAAGGCAACCGTCGACTGCGCGATCAGCAACCGCAGAACATCGGCGTGGTTGCAAAGGCCTTCGGCTGGTCGGAAGAGGAGGCACGCGACGAACTGTCGCACGTGCACCTGTCGAACCTGCCGGAGAATCGCGCCTTCTTCTCGGGCACGATCGATTCCGCAGGCTCTTTCGGTGGCATCTTCCAGTCCTCGGTGCTCGCGTACGGCAGCACGATCCGCAATCCGACCGATCCGGCGCGCTTCGTCGACAGCTCGTACCTCGATGCGCTGGCCGGCAAGGGTCTGTTCGCCGACCAGAAGATTGCGATCGCGCCGATCAGGACGTCGACTTCCGCATCGCTCGAGGGCGATCCGCTGCTCAGCAAGGACATCCGCTTCTTCTTCGAGCCGAATTCCGCGACGCTGGACAAGGCAGCACCCCAGAACGGCGAGTACCTGGACATCATCAACCGCTTCCTGCAGGTGAGCCCGGGATCGACAGTCCTGTTGCGCGGCCACGTGGATAACGCACGCGTCGACGAGTTCCGGCAGCAGGGCGGCGACCAGCTGGTCAAGAGCATGGCGCTGAAAGCGATGGAGCTGTCCCGACAGCGCTCGGTCGCCGTACGCGACGCGCTGCTCGAGCGCTACAAGAAGATCGATACGTCACGCATCGAAACTGTCGGCCGCGGCTGGGAAGAGCCCGCGGGCCCCGACAGCACTCTCAATCGTCGCGTCGAGGTGCAGTGGTTCACGCTGGAATAGAAACCTGAGGATCCGGAATACCACAAGGGCCACAGCAGATCAGCAAAGACGATCCTTGTGATCTCTGCTGTTTCTCTGTGCTCCTTGTGGTTACTCCGTTCTCTTCCGGGAATCTCCGCCACCGGCCCGGCATAATTGCGATGTGACCATCGCGCTCCCTTCCCTTCCTGTCACCGATGCGCTGCCCGAGCTGAGGCGCGTGCTCGCAGCACAACGCAATGCGGTACTGCAGGCGCCGCCAGGCGCGGGTAAATCGACATTGGTGCCGCTCGCGTTGCTCGATGAGCCGTGGCGCGGCGACGGCAGGATCGTGATGCTGGAACCGCGACGGCTGGCAGCTCGCGCGGTGGCGGCGCGCATGGCGCAACTGCTGCGCGAACCGGTCGGCCGCACCGTCGGCTATCGCACGCGGCTCGATACGAGGGTCAGCAGCGACACGCGGCTCGAAGTCGTTACCGAAGGCATTCTCACCCGCTGGTTGCAGCACGACCCGTCGCTGGAAGGAGTCGCGCTGGTCATCTTCGACGAATTTCACGAGCGCAGTCTGCAGGCCGACCTGGGGTTGGCGCTGACCCTGGACGCACAGTCCACGCTGCGCGAGGATCTCAAGATCCTGATCATGTCAGCCACGCTCGACGGTGAAGCCGTTGCGAAGCTGTTGGGGCAAGCGGCGATCGTCACATCGAGCGGGCACATGTTCCCCGTCGAAACCCGCTATCGCGAACGCCCGGGCGGACGCAGTGCTCTGCGTACGATCGATGATGACGTCGCTGCGCTAGCGGCGACAGTCACGTTGCGCGCCGTTGAGCAGGAGCCGGGCGATGTCCTGGTGTTTCTGCCCGGACAGGGCGAGATCCGCCGCGTACAGCGTGCTCTCGAGGAAGCGAGACTGCCGCCCGGCACACGCGTTCTGCCGTTGTACGGCGAACTGCCAGCGGAACAGCAGGACGCAGCGATCGCACCCGCGGCCGCGAGTGAACGCAAGATCGTGCTGGCTACCAACATTGCCGAGACCAGCCTGACCATCGAGGGCGTGCGCATCGTGGTCGACTCCGGACTGGCGCGGCGCTCGCGCTTCGATCCGGCCACCGGCATGAGCCGGCTCGAAACCGTTCGTATCTCGCGGGCCTCTGCGGACCAACGTCGCGGCCGGGCAGGACGACTGGCTACGGGCTCGTGTTATCGACTCTGGTCGGAGTCGGAACACGCGACGCTGGTTGCACAAACGCCTGCGGAAATGCTCGAGGCAGATCTCGCACCGCTGGCACTGGAACTGGCGGGCTGGGGCGTCAGCGATCCGCGCACGCTGCGCTGGCTCGACGCACCGCCGGCTGGCAGCTTCGCTCAGGCGCGGGATCTGCTGCGCGAACTCGATGCTCTCGATGACAACGGCCGTATCAATCCTCACGGTCGTGCGCTCGCGCGCATCGGCGCACACCCCCGGCTCGCGCACATGCTCGTGCGAGGCAGCGAGCTGGGCCTGCGGCGACCCGCCCTGCAGATCGCCGCTCTGCTCAACGAGCGCGATGTGTTGCGCACGACCCATCGTCGTGAAGCCGACCTGCGCCTGCGCCTCGACGCATTGCGCGACGGCCGTGCACCACCGGGCGCAAGCATCGATGTCGGCGCGAAACAGCGTGTGCAGCGGGGTATTGCGCTGCTCGACCGGCAGGTGACAACCGCAAGCGCGTCCGAAAACGCGTATCGCGATGAAGATGCGGGCCGACTCCTCGCCCTGGCGTATCCAGATCGCCTCGCGCAGTCGCGCGGCGAAAGCGGACGGTACCTGTTGTCCGGCGGCCGCGGCGCCCGTCTTGCGGAGGCTCACAGCATCGGTCGCGCGGAGTTTCTCGTGATCGCCGATCTCGATGCGGGTGATCGCGAAGCCGTGATACGCCTTGCAGCACCCATCGCGCGCGAGACGCTCGAGAGCGACTTCGCTTCGCACATCCAGGTCCGCGACCGCATCGAGTGGGATTCGCGGGAACAGGCGGTGGCCGCGCAACGCGAACACTGGCTGGGGGCACTGAAGCTGGAGGCCCGGCGGATCGACAACGCCGACAGCACACAGGTTGCTGCGGCGCTGATGACAGGCATCCGCGAAGCGGGCCTGCAAAGCCTGCCGTGGACACGCGACGCACGTGCGCTCCAGGCCCGCATGAACTTCGTGCGAACCGTGGACACACGCACGGCCGGATCATGGCCTGCGGTCACTGATGCAGAACTGCTGCCTAACCTCGAGCATTGGCTCGCGCCCTGGCTCGACGGCATGACACGCCGCGAGCACTGGTCGCGACTCGATCTGCACGGCGTGCTGCTCGGCCTGCTCGACTGGGATCAGCAGCAGCGCCTGAACGAACTGGCACCGACCCACCTCGCCGTGCCCAGCGGTTCACGTATACCCATCGACTACGCTACTGACGCACCCACCGTAGCCGTGCGACTGCAGGAAGTGTTCGGACTGCAGGAGACACCGACGGTCGGCGGCGGCAAGGTGCCGCTGACACTGCAGCTGCTGTCACCGGCGCACCGTCCCGTGCAGGTAACACGGGATCTGACCAGCTTCTGGGCACGCGGCTACGCGGACGTGAAGAAGGAACTGAAAGGCCGCTACCCGAAACACTACTGGCCTGACGACCCGCTGACTGCGCAAGCCACGGCCCGCGCCAAACCCCGGGGTAAGTGAGAACCGCCCCCCGGATCAAGGCCAGTCCTGTCACAATCGATCCACGTTACCCGAGGAGTCTTCGCATGCCGACTCGCATCCTGTTTGTCGCCGCAGTCATGCTGTCAGTCACGGCGCAGGCTGGCACCATCCTCGAACTGGTCCATCGTCCGCTACCCGGCACTGACACCGGCAGGGTCACGACCACCTACGCGCAGGGCGGCCAGATGCGCGTGGAATCGAGCGACGGCAACGGCTACATCATCTTCAAGGGCGATGCGCTGTACGCACTCAACAACAAGGAGCACAACTACACGGTCATGGACCGTGAAACGTTGCGCAAGATGGCCGACACCATCAACCCGGCCCTGAAACAGATGCGGGAACGCCTGGAGCAGATGCCGCCGGAACAGCGCGCGCAGATGGAACGCATGCTGGGCGGCAGGATGGGTGGCACGGAGCAATCACCGGTGGAAGTCCGCAAGACGGCTCGCACCGACAAGGTTGCCGGGTATTCCTGCAGCTACGTCGAACTCGTGCGGGACGGGGCACTGCAGGATGAGATCTGCGTTGCTGCACCGTCGGTGCTGAAAGGCGGCGACGAGCTGATGACCGCCGCCCAGAAGGCGAGCGCGCTCGTGCAGGACATGTTCAAGGACCTGGATGCACCGTGGCTGAAACAGAGTGTGGACCGACAGATCCAGAATTATTCCCAGCTCGGCGGCCTGCCGATCCTGACGCGCCACTTCGAGGACGGCAAACCGGTGAGCGAGTCCACGGTCCGCTCCGTGCGCAGCGAGGCCATACCGGCAGCGACGTTCGAAGTGCCCGCCGGATATACGCGCAAAGAACTGATGATGCACAAGTAGTCGCAGACGCCGCATCACGGCGAAAACGGCTATTGATCCGACCCGGGCGACGTGCGAACTTGGCAGCGTCTACGCAAGGAGTCAGGCTTGAATCCCGATCTGCGCCAGCGCATCGAATCCCTGCACAGTGAGCTGAGCGGTATCGATTCGATCGATCCGCAGTCACGCACACTGCTGATCACGTTGCTCGGCGATATCACGCGCCTGCTGGAGAGATCGTCCGCGGGCGCGCCCGATGAGCACAACCTGACCGAGCGCCTCGACGAACTGGCCGTGCATTTCGAGGCGGAACATCCCTCGCTCGGTGCCGCGCTGCGCCGCGTCGTCGACGCACTCGGCAAGGCGGGAATATGAGGAAAAAAGCGGTTAGCCGTTAGCGGTTGGGCGCACTGGCGCTCGTCAATCTGTCTGAATCTTCCTTGTGTATCGGTACCCACGCAGCAATCAGTAGTCACGCTCCATGTACGACTCCAGCAACATTTTCGCGAAAATCCTCCGCGGGGAAATCCCGGCGTTCAAGGTCTACGAGGATGAGCACACGCTGGCGTTCATGGATGTAATGCCGCAATCTGCTGGCCACACGCTGGTCATTCCGCGGACCAGTGCGCGCAATATCTTCGATATCGATCCGCAGTCGCTCGCCGAGCTGATCAAGTCCACCCGGCACGTGGCCCGCGCAGTCCAGGCCGCGTTCCGGCCCGATGGCATGCGCATCATCCAGTTCAATGAACCTGCGGCGGGCCAGACCGTTTTCCATATTCACTTCCACATCGTCCCCTGCTACGAAGGCCAGTCGCTCAAGGGTCACGCGCGCGACATGGCTGACAAGGCCGTGCTCGCGGAACACGCCGAGCGCATACGGAAAGAGTTGGAAGCGGTTGGCGGTTAGCGGGTTCGCCCGACAGAAGCAACGACGCCGTGAGGCCGGCCTGCGGTTTCCGACCCGACCCGCGGGCATGGCTGCGTGCTCACCTTTTCTCGCTATCCGCTAACCGCCAACCGCTAACCGCTTCTCTCCTCTCACGCCGATGCGCTAGGCTCCGCATCCGCCGTTTGATTGCCGGATGTCGCGATGAGCCAGAAAATCTACAAGATCCCGGAAGAGTTCGCCGCGCTCGCCCACCTCAGGAATGCCGACTACCAGCGTCTGTACCAGGAATCGGTGCGCGACCCGAACGGTTTCTGGGCGCGCATGGGCAGGCGCATCGACTGGATCCAGCCGTATTCCAAGGTTCGCGACACGAGTTTCGACGAGCACGATTTCCGCATCCGCTGGTTCTACGACGGCAAGCTGAACGTCTCGGTCAACTGCCTGGATCGCCACCTGGCGCGGCACGGCGACAAGACCGCCATCATCTGGGAAGGCGACGACCCGAAGCTCTCGGAGAAGATCACCTACCGCGAGCTGTATGAACGGGTATGTCAGTGCGCCAATGCACTGAAGTCGCTGGGCGTGAAGAAGGGCGATCGCGTCACCATCTACCTGCCGATGATCCCGGAAGCTGCGGTGGCAATGCTCGCATGTTCACGCATCGGCGCGATTCACTCGGTTGTGTTCGGCGGTTTCTCGGCCGATTCACTCGCCGGGCGCATCGCGGATTGCGGCTCGAGTGTGGTGATCACGGCTGACGAAGGAATCCGCGGCGGCAAGCGCATTGCGCTCAAGGCCAACGTCGATATCGCGCTGACGGCGCCGGGGACCGACTGCGTGAAACACGTGCTCGTAGTCAAGCGCACCGGTATCCGTGTGCCGATGTACGAGCGCGATCAGTGGTACGAGACCCTCGCGGCGGCGCAGGCGAAAGAATGCGCACCCGAAGCGGTGGATGCCGAGGACCCGCTGTTCATCCTCTACACCTCGGGCTCCACCGGCAAACCGAAGGGCGTGTTGCACACGAGCGGCGGCTACCTGGTCTATGCGTCGCTGACCCACGAACTCATCTTCGATGTACGCCAGGGAGACGTATTCTGGTGTACGGCAGACGTCGGCTGGGTCACCGGGCACAGCTACGTCGTGTACGGCCCGCTGGCGAATGCGGCCACGACGATCATGTTCGAAGGCGTGCCGAACTATCCGGACGCCGGCCGTTTCTGGCAGTCCGTCGACAAACACCAGGTGACCATCTTCTACACCGCGCCGACCGCGATCCGCGCACTGATGCGTGAAGGCGAAGAACCGGTGAAGAACTGGTCGCGCAAATCGCTGCGCCTGCTGGGTTCGGTCGGTGAACCGATCAATCCGGAAGCGTGGGAGTGGTATCACCGCGTGGTCGGTGACGGCCGCTGCCCCATCGTCGATACGTGGTGGCAGACGGAAACGGGCGGCATCCTGATTTCGCCGCTGCCCGGCGCCATCGACCAGAAACCCGGATCAGCCACCCTGCCCTTTTTCGGCGTGCGACCTGCCATCGTCGACAACGAGGGGCAGACCCTCGAAGGTCCCTGCGAAGGCAACCTGATCATCAGCGACAGCTGGCCCGGCCAGATGCGTACCGTGTTCGGGGATCATCAGCGCTTCATCGAAACGTATTTCAAGACTTTTCCGGGCCGCTACTTCACCGGCGACGGCGCGCGCCGCGACGAGGACGGCTACTACTGGATCACCGGCCGCGTCGACGACGTGCTCAATGTCGCGGGTCATCGCCTGGGTACGGCCGAAATCGAAAGCGCGATGGTGGCGCACTCGAAAGTCGCCGAAGCTGCGGCGGTGGGCTGTCCGCACGACATCAAGGGCACGGGCATCTACGTGTACGTCACCCTGATCGCCGGCGAGCAGCCGACCGAATCGCTGCGCAGCGAATTGCGCGACTGGGTACGCAAGGAGATCGGCCCGATCGCGACACCCGATTTCATCCAGTGGGCACCGAGCCTGCCCAAGACACGCTCCGGCAAGATCATGCGCCGCATCCTGCGCAAGATCGCCGCGAACGAACACGATCAGCTCGGCGACGTCTCCACGCTCGCTGATCCCGGCGTGGTCGACAGCCTCGTGCGTGAACGCATGAACCGACCGCCTGCGGAACTGGAGAAGGAAAAAGCCGAAGACGCAACGACAAAGGGCACGAAGAAGAAGGCCAGGAGCACAAAGAAATAGACGGCCAGGAGAACGCCTCCAGGCTCGACCTGGATATCCGCGTGTTCTCTGCGAATCCTTGTGTTCCTTGTGGTTGCTCTGAATCTTCAGAACAACCGGCCGGCGCCGACGAGGCGAGCACGATAGTAGTCATCGTCGAGCGTGCGGATTTCGATTGGCCGGCCCGTCTGCGGCGCATGCACGAAGCGATTGGAACCGGCATAGATCGCTACATGCGAAATCCGCTTGCCGCTGATGCGAAAGAACAGCAGGTCGCCGGGTTCGATATCTTCGAGTCGCACAGGGATGGCGGCGCGGTACTGCTCGGCGGCCGTGCGCGGCACGTCGATGCCGATCTCCTGGTGTACGAATTGCACCAGGCCACTGCAGTCGAAGGCCCTGGGTCCGCTGCTGCCGAAGCGATAGGGTGCGCCCAGCAGGGAGATCGCGCGAAGCACGATTTCGCTGCCGATCGAAGCGCCGGCTCCCGACGACGCCGGCTGAGGCAACGCTTCCACGGTGGCGTTGGGCGGCGGCATCTCGCCGAGTGGCGGCAAAGGCTGCGGCGGCGGTGCAGTCGCGCATCCCTGAAGCAACAGCGCCATGAGCACGACCACCCGCCGATGGGTGATATCTGCAGAAAGCGTCACTGTCGATCCAATGCCGGTCGATTCAATGGCGTTCGATCCAGGCCGGGGCCGATTCCGGCGCCGGGCAACCTTGAGTCGCCCGGAAGAATCCGCCGGTCACTCCACTCGGTACGCGGCGCAGAAGCATGCCCAAGTCGAGCTTCGCTGCCAAGCGCTGAACAGACTGTGAACCGTTCCGCGTACCCCTGCTCCCAATCGCGCAACACTCTGTGTAGTGTGCGCGACTGCGTCGGCGATTTCCCGGTCAGACAGCGCGGACGGATCGTAATGCGACAACCATTCAACCTGATGCATTCCGTGCGGCTGGCCGCCTGCAGCGCCTTGCTCGTCGTCAGCTCGGCGATGGCGGCCGATCCCTGGACGCTGGTGCGCCAGGATGCAATCCGTGGCCATGTCGAGTTCCTGGCAAGCGACCTGCTCGAAGGACGCGCGGCTGCGTCGCGTGGCTACGACATCGGGGCGGCATACGTGGCTGCGCAGTTCCGTCAGTCCCGGCTGGCGCCGTCCGGCGCGGCCGGCAGCTATATGCAGACTGTCCCGCTCGTTGAAGCCACTCCCGTGTTGCCGGGTTCGTCAGTGGAGCTCGTGGTCGGCTCGAAGACTCACAGCTTCGAATACGGCACGCACTATCTGCCATCGGCAGACTACCTGTCCGCGAGCTCCACGCTGAGCGCGCCGCTGACGTTCGCGGGCTACGGCATCGATGCGCCGGAACTGGACTACAACGATTTTGCCAACATCGATCTCAACGGCCGCATCGCGGTGATCTTCACCGGTGCGCCGCCCCGCTTTCCGCATACGCAGCGCGCCTACTATTCCTCGAGCTACACCAAGTTCCCCATGCTGATCGAGCGCGGCGCGGTCGGCGCCGTGCTGGTGGATTCGCCGGAGGACGCGCGGCTGTTCCCGTGGGAACGCACCGTCGCCATGAGCTGGACACCGCAGATGCGCTGGATCGACGACAGCGGCAAGCCGCGCAATGCGTTCGAACAGCTGAAACTGCGCTTCCGCTTCAACCAGGACGCCGCCGCGCAACTTTTCGAAGGCGCCGGGCACAGTTTCGACGATGTGCTGGCGCGCGCCGAGGCCGGAGAGGCGCAGGGCTTCGATCTGCCGGGGTTGCTGACGATGTCGGCTACGACGGGACTGCGCCGCACCGAAAGCGCGAACGTCGTGGCCGTGATGGGCGGATCGGACCCGCGACTGAAAGACGAATATGTCGTGGTCACGGCGCACCTGGATCATCTCGGCCGGGGCGCGGCCGTCAACGGCGATTCGATCTACAACGGCGCACAGGACAATGCTCTCGGCGTGGGAATCCTGCTGGAAATGGCGCGCGCGCTGAACTCCTCGGGCCTGAAGCCACGCCGCTCGATCGTGTTTGCAGCGGTGACAGCCGAAGAGAAGGGGCTGCTCGGTTCCGATTATTTCGCGCAGCACCCGCCGATATCCGGGACGTTCGTCGCTGCCCTCAACATCGACATGCCGATGCTGTTCGCACCGACGATCGACATGATTGCGCTGGGCGAACAACACTCTTCGCTCGGCGCCGTGGCGCGGGCAGCCGCGGCAAGCCAGGGTTATCGCCTGAGCCCGGATCCGACACCGGAGCAGGTGTCCTTCGTGCGCAGCGACCAGTTCTCGTTCATTCGCCAGGGAATTCCCTCGATCATCATCGGCGGCGGCTACCAGGCGCGCGACAAGCGCATCGACGTCGCGCAGATGCGGCACGACTTCCGGGAACAGCGTTACCATCAGCCGAGCGACGATCTGTCGGCACCGATCGATTTCGGCAGCGCGGCCGATCTCGCGCGCGTCGATCTGCGCATCGTGCTCGACGTCGCCAACGCGCCCGCCCGGCCAGCCTGGAAGGACGGGGATTTCTTTGGCCGCACATTCGTGCCCGCCAGCGGCACACCCCATGACGCCCACTGACCGCAGACAGCAACCGGATGAAATGAGGAGGAACACATGCGCGACGTCACCAGGGAAGAACTCTCACCTCTGCGTCAGAGCTTCGATGCCTGCGACAGCAACAGCGATGGCTGGATCAGCCACCAGGAATTCATCGCTCTTCTGAAAGACCTGGATCACGACCTCTCGGACGACGAGTGCCTGCTGGCATTCGAAGCGACCGACGATGACGGTGACGGCCTGATCAGCTTCGAGGAATTCATGGCGTGGTGGACCGACGCCTGAGCGTCGGGAGGCACAGCGCGACTTTTTGCCGCTCCGTCAGGCGACGCCGAGCCGCATTAGCGCACACGGGCCCCGCCGGGGCCGTTGGCGACGTCACCTGCGACTACCTTCCCGCTCGCGCCGCGCGCGGCGCCATTCGCGACCGGCTGTTGCGGACATCCGCCATGGCGAGCCGTGACGGCCGCGTCATCATGCGCGCCATTGCACCGGTCCCTTGCCCTCCTCGCCGGTCGCAGTGCGTCCGAGGATCCTGTACGCGCATTTCACAGGAACCGCGAAATGATCACGAGAGTCGTCGTTGCCGATGAACGCGGGGCCAGTTTTCTCGATGCCAGCGGCCTGCGCACACCGTTCGAACTGCGCACCACGCTGCTGAACGACAACGCCGGCCTGAAGGATCAGGACCTGGAAACGGATCGCGCCGGCCGCGGCTCCAATACCGTCGGTCGCGGCGGTCACGGCATGGATGGTGAACGCAGCACGCGACGCCACCTGCTGGAACTGTTCGCGCATCACGTGGCGACCCAGATCGACGAGGCGCGCAAACGCAACGAGTTCGAGAAGCTCGTCATCGTCGCCGGGCCTCGCATGCTGGGCCTGATCCGCGAAGGATTGTCGGTGCCCTGCCGGGCCCTGGTGGTTGCCGAAGTCGACAAGGACCTGTCCCACCTGGACATGCAGGCCATCCGCGATGCCGTGCCGCGGGAGGCCTTCTCGCAGTTCAGGTGAGGAAACCGGTGGGCAAAAAAAAGGCCGCGCCGGAGCGCGGCCTTGAAGGTACAGCCACCTGCCACGGTGTACGATGGGATCTCAGCGGGTGCCCCATCGACTGGGAGGTCCGCGCGGTGCACTGTACAGGTCCGAAACAACGCGAGGAGAAATCCTTCAGCCGCACCGCCACCGGGGCGCAGCATCCACCGCAACGCTTGACGAGGCATTTGGGTCCATCGATTGCACAATCTTTTCGCCGCCCGCCTCGGCGAAATCGCACAACGTCCCGCCGAACATCGAGCTTCGACGATCCGTTAGTGTCCGGGCACCAGCCATCCGGTTCTGTCCGACGGAGGCCTTCATGAACAAAGACATTGCGGCAAGCGA
>Ga0126377_10002427_pt1 | contig 12843 bp, 11 predicted proteins | sample PanSoiMetPlot_22_FD_92647 | JGI IMG/M metagenome (GOLD analysis project Ga0126377, IMG submission 92647) | Tropical forest soil microbial communities from Panama - MetaG Plot_22 | ecosystem: Environmental > Terrestrial > Soil > Tropical forest > Bulk soil | place: Panama | collected 2016-02-17
GCGCCGACCGTGACAGGTACAATGTGGGACCAGGAAGACCATGTCACAGGACAACCCGACACCGAAGCTGGTCGTGGCGCCGGTCGTCATCGCGATGGCCGCGGTGCTGATCGCGCTGGGAAGGCCGTTCCAGACCATCGGCGCCCGCCTCCGCCCCGGCCTGGGCGACGTGCTGAACGGCGGCATCTGCCTGCTGCTCCTCGTGGTGGCCGGCGTCTGGGCCCTGGTGGCCATCCTCCGGCGGCGCCGCCGCTGATCTCCGCCCGGTTCAGCCGCTGGCGATCAGCGCCTGCAGCGCCACGCCGTCGGGGGCGAGCAGCTCGAGCACGCGCGCGTGGTCGACGTCGGCGACGATGATCTCGCCGATCTCGCTGTGGACCGAGCTGAAGATGCCGCGCTCCTTCATGCGCGCCGCCTGGCGCTGGTTGTCGTCGTTGGGCGTGAGGTAGTGGACCGCGTCGTAGTGGTAGCGGTTGATGAGGAAGAGGTGGACCAGGGTCATCAGGCGCTTCTTGCGCAGCCCCGGGTCGACGTTGATCTGATCGCGCACCGACATGATGCGGCGGCCGCGCCGGTCCTTGATGGGGGCGAAGACCAGGCTGAGCACCTTGTCGCCGTCGGGCCCGCGGATGGAGAGCTCGCGCAGATCGGATCCGACGGTGTGCGGCTTGAGCGACACCTTCAGGCTGCCCGCGTGGTGCCAGTGCGCGCGCCAGATCTCCAGCCACTTCTCGAGCTGGCCGGGCGGCACCTCGGTCTGCACCAGGTGCTGGAACTGCGTCGAGCCCACGCCCATCGCCTTCGTGCTCGAGGTCCGCCCCGAGATCGCCATGAGGGCGGCGTCGGCGCGCGGGCCGCCGACCAGCGTCTGCGGCGTGCGGTACGGCGACTCGAGCAGGCGGAACTTGCGCTGCAGGCGGGCGAGCGCGAGCATCCCGTCCTGGCGCAGCGCGCTGGCGAACTCCTCGCCGGCCAGGCCGTCGATCTGGTGGCCGCCGTAGGTGATGAAGTTGAAGACGTAGCCGAGCGCGCCCAGCTCGTCGGGGAAGCGCCGCATCTCGTCGTAGCTCATCCCGGTGGTCGCCCAGTTGAACGACGGCGACAGGTTGTAGGCCAGCATCTTGTCGGGATACACGGCGTGGATCGCGCCGGCGAACCGCTTCGCGTCCTCGAGATCGGCGGTCTTGGTCTCCATCCACAGGAGATCGGCGTACGGCGCGACCGCCAGCGACCGGGCGACCGCGTAGTCGATGCCGCCGCGGATCTGGTAGTAGCCGTCCGGCGTCTTGACGTGCTCGCAGTCCCAGGTGGCGCGCAGCCCCATCGACGCGGCCCGCTCGCGCAGCTCGTAGAAGGAGGCGCGGCGGGCGAGCTCGAGCCACTCGGCGGGTGTCATCGGGAAGGTCTCGCCCTCGCCGGCGCGGAAGCTCATCGCGTCGGCCAGCGCCTCGCCGTAGGTCTTGACCCCGGCGTCGGCCTGCCAGGTGTCGACGAAGCGGCCGAACACCGTGTCGAACGCGGCGTCGGGGCTGCCGCCGCGCGCGGAGGCGACCGCGTCGGCGATGGCGGCGGCGATGCCGGCCCGCTCCAGCCACGCGTCGGCGGCCGCGAGCTCCGACTCGCTCATGGCGTAGATCTCGTGGCCCGACAGCTCCTCGATGCCGGCGCGGTGGAAGCGGCGCAGGATGGCCAGGAAGCCCGCCTTGAAGGTCGGCAGCTCGAGCGCGGTGGCGCCCAGGAGGAAGGGATGGTCGCGCTCGTCGCTGCGGCCGTCGAGCAGCGTGGCCGACTCGGCGTCGGTGCGGGCCACGATCAGGCCGGGCACGCCCATCACGTCGAGCTGGAAGCGCGCCGCCGACAGCCGCTTGACCTGCTCGTCCACCGACACGAGCACCTTGCCGCCCTGGTGGCCGCACTTCTTGGCCCCGGGCTTCTGGTCCTCGATGTGGTAGCCGGGCACGCCGACCTCGACGAAGCGGCGGATGAGGTTGCGCACGTGGGCGTCGCCGCCGTGGCCGGTGTCGGCGTCGGCGATGATGAACGGCCGGTAATCGACGGCCGGGGCGCTCCGGCGCTGCTCCTCGCTCATGCGCGCGCGCGCGTGCATCTGGTTGCGGTCGGCGGTGAGGAGCGCGCGCACGATCGGCGCGGCCTCGTCCGGCACCTGGCCGAGCGGATAGCTGGCCAGGTCGGGGCCCGGATCCTCGTCGGCCGAGCCCTTGGCGCTGGTGGCCCAGCCGCCCAGGTAGATCGCCTCGATGCCCTCGCGCTTCATCGCCACCGCCTGCCCGGGCGAGTAGGGGCCGAAGGTCGTCACGCACTTCTTCTCGGCGAACAGCTGGCGCAACCGGGTGTGGAACGCCTCGGCCGCCGTGCGTGCCACGGTGTGGTCGGCGCGCATGGTGCCGCGCTGCTCCGCCACCTCGCGAGCGGTGTGCAGCCGGCGAATGCCCCGGAAGCGCTCGCTCGCGAACCACTCGCGCAGCGCCGCGATCTCCTCGTCCAGCATCGACATCTCGTCCTCCCCCCTGGCCCCTGGGCCCCGGCCCCTTGTGGATGGCAGTGCTATCGCTCGAAGTCGGCGTTCCCGGTCAGGCGCGTCCCGCCCTGCGCCAGCTGGGTCATGTATCGCTCGATGCGCTCGCGCGCGCGCCCCAGATCGTGGTTGTCGAGGTTGATGTTGAGGAGATCGATGTACCAGGGCGGCTTGCCGGCGCTGTGCGTGTAGCGGGTCACGATCTCGCGCGCGATCGGCAAGGTCGTGTCCTTGGAGTCGTCGTGCACGTCCCGGTTCGATGCGGCGCGCAGGAGCGCGTACTCCTCGGCCAGCAGCCGGTCGAACAGCTGCGTCGTCATCGCGTCGCCGGCCCGCGCGCCGGCCGCGTCGTCGGCGGCCGTGAAGCGCGCCCCCTTGTGCAGCCACTCCCAGAGGATGCTGAGCCGGATCTCGCCGGTCGCCATGTCCTCCATCAGGTAGAGCACGTCCTCGTCGGCGAAGTGGGCGGCCGGCTTGAGCGCCGCCGCCTGGAAGCCGCGGCCGAAGGCGTTGCCGTACTGGAGCGCGACGCTGAGGAGGTCGCGCGCCCCCTCGACGGTGCGCGGCGCCGGCTCGAGCAGGGTGAGCGCGCGCGCCTCGTCGACGCCGTGGCCGAGGCGAGGGAAGCTGCGGCCGAGCTGGTTGACCTGGCCGGCCTCCTCCCACACCGGGCGCACGATGTGCACCATCTTCCAGTGCGCGACCCACTTCCCGCTCGCGCCCGCCTCCTGCTCGCGGCGCGCGCCGGCCACCGCGCGCTCCATCGCCTCGGCCACGCCGCGCGCCGACCCGACGGGGATGTTGGGCTCCATGCCGCCCTGCCACAGCGCGAAGCGGCCGCCCCGGTCCGGCGTGTTGACCGCGCGGCGGACGCGGTCCTCGTACACGCGCATGTAGCCGTACGTCATCGTGATGGCGTCGATGTTGGGGTTGGCGAACTCCGGGTCCCACGCCATCGCGTCGGCCACGCTGTTGATGTAGTCCCAGCGCCCGGTGTTGAAGCCGACGAAGCGGCCGCCGAGCGCGGCGCGGATCTCCATGAGCTGGTAGCTGGCCTCGAGCTGCTCGACCAGGACATACGTCTTGATCGCGCCGGCCGCGATCCCGAGGTGGGCCTCGAGCGCGCCCAGGATCTCGTGCCACAGCGCCGCCTCCTCGGCCGTCTGGATCTTGGGCAGGTAGAGGACGAGCGAGCGGCCGGCCGCGCGCAGCACATCGTGGTTGGCGACCACGTAGGTCGCGGCGTCGGCGATCGATGCGGAGAAGCCGGTGCCGTCGCGGTCGCGCACGTGGCGGTCGTCGAGGTGGAGGCCGCGCGGCCGGAAGATGCGGGTCGTGAAGTCGAGCTGGGCGCGCCAGTCGGCGATGATGGAGCGGCCGAGGAAGCCCCGCGCCCACTCGTTCATCTCGCCGGCCACGTCCTCGGCCACGCGCGGGAATGGATCCTCGCCCGCGAACGCGATGCGCAGGTGGCGCTGGTTGTCGAGCGACATGGTCGCGACCTGGCCGAGCGCGTCCTCGCCGTCGAACATCCAGCCGTCCGCCCCCGACAGGAGGGCGTAGGCCGCGTTGCGCAGCCCGACCTCGATGCTCGAGCGCGGGCGCGTGGCCGGGCCGGTGCCCTGGATCCACTGGCGCTGGAGGTCGTCCGGGATGGGCGAGCCGTCGAAGGACCCGTCGCGCGCTTCCTGCGCGGTGAGCGCCGTGCGCGGGATGCGGCTCTTCGGGTCGAGGAAGCCGATGCGCCGCCGGTCCCGCGCGCGCGCGGCGCGCCGGTCCATGCGCTCGGCCATGATGCGCAGGCGCTCGCCGTTGAAGGGGGCGAGCGCCTCGAGAGCGCCCATCACCTCCGGCGAGAGGACGTCGGAATACCGCTCCAGCACGCCCGGCCGGACCTGTAAGCGCGCTCGTCGTGTGGAGCTCATCGGTTTCTCCACATGCACATGCCTCGATCGATCAAGGTACGTTGACTGCGCGCCGCGTCAATCTGAATCCGCAGGGCACGGCGTGGCATGGCAAGATCTCGACCATGGCGAACCAGCCGTCGAGCTCCACGCGCGCGCTCCTCTCCCGTGTGGGCGTCGAGCACCCGATCGTCCAGGCCCCGATGGCGGGCGGCGCGACCACGCCCGAGCTCATCGCCGCGGTGTGCGAGGCGGGAGCGCTGGGCTCGCTGGGCGCGGCGGTCACCGCGCCGCAGAAGATCCTCGACGCCGTCGCCGCGATCCGCCAGCGCACCTCGCGCCCGTTCAACGTCAACCTGTTCGTCCTCGAGGAGCCGCGCCCCGACGAGCCCGACGCGCGCGCGCGCATCCAGCGCGCCGCCGAGCTGCTGGCGCCGATCCGGCGCGAGCTCGGCCTCCCCGACGTCGACATCCCGGCCCGATTCTGCGAGCGCTTCGCCGATCAGCTGGCCGCCGTGCGCGAGGCGGCGCCCGCCGTGGCGAGCTTCCACTTCGGCATCCCGCCGCTGGGCGAGCTGCGCGCGATCCAGGCGCGCGGCGGCCTGGTCCTGGGCAGCGCGACGAACGCCGCCGAGGCGCGGGCGTGGGAGGAGGCGGGCGCCGACATCATCTGCGCGCAGGGCGCCGAGGCGGGCGGTCACCGCGGCACCTTCCTGGGCAGCGTCGAGGAGTCGCTCATCGGGACGATGGTGCTGGCCCCGATGGTCGCCGCCGCGGTCAAGGTGCCCGTGCTCGCGGCCGGCGGCATCATGGACGGCCGCGCCATCGCCGCCGCGCTCGGCCTCGGCGCCGCCGGCGTGCAGATGGGCACCGCGTTCCTGCCCTGCCCCGAGTCCGGCATCCACCCCGACTACAAGCGCGCGCTGACCAGCCCGGCCGCCTCGCGCACCGTGGTCACGCGCGCCTTCTCGGGTCGCGCCGCGCGCGGGATCGTCAATCGCTACCTCGAGCTCATGCACCCGCACCAGGACGAGGTCCCGGTCTATCCGATCATGAACGCGATGACGAGCGAGCTGCGCGCCACCTCCGGCAAGGCCGGCCGCATGGACTTCGTGTCGCTGTGGGCCGGCCAGGGCGCGCCGATGAGCCGCGCGCTGCCGGCCGCCGAGCTGGTGCGCCGCCTGGTCGCCGAGGCCGCGGGCGATCCGATCGCCGCGGCCTGAGCAGCGGCGCGGAGGCGGCACGGAGGCGGCGCGTCAGTCGCCGATGGAGTCGCGCAGCTGCGGGAACACCCTCGACACCTTGGCCAGGAGGTAGTCGCCGTAGGTGCCGGTGAAGGCGCGCAGATCCTGGCCGTCCCAGCGGCGGCGGCCGTCGGCGGCGGTGGCCGCCCGGCCGGGCAAGGGCGGCACCTCGGCCTCGAAGTCCGGGTCGAAGAAGAACGCAGACGAGAGGCGGTTGCGGCCGCTCGCGTTTCGCACCCGGTGGGGCGTCGAGCGGTAGTAGCCGCCGGTCATGCGGTCGAGCATGTCGCCCAGGTTGCAGACCAGGGCGCCGGAGATCGGAGTGGCGTCGATCCAGCCGCCGGGCGAGCAGACCTGGAGGCCGCCGCTCTCGTCCTGGGCCAGGAGGGTGAGCAGGCCGTAGTCGGTGTGCTCACCGACACCCCAGCCGTCGCTGGAGGGCGGCGACGGTGGGTAGTGGAAGAGTCGGTACAGCACGGTCGGGTTCGCGGTGCAGCCCGACGCGAAGTAGTCGGGTGCCAGGCCGAGGCTGACCGCGATGGCGCCGAGGACCGCCTGCGCCACTCCGGTGAGAGCGTCGATGGTCGCGAGGACGAGGTCGGCCAGCTCCGGGACCTGGCGGGGAAACAGGTTGCGCCCGTGGAGCGGCAGACCGCGTCGAACCCGCGGGTGATCGTCGGCCAGCTCGCTGCCGAAGTAGAGGCCCTCCTTGCGATCGGGCTGGCCGGAGGTCAGCTCGCCGCCGAGCGGGAAGAAACCGCGCCAGGCGCGGCCCCCGCGCTCCATCGCGATCTCCATCTTGGCCCCGGCCGGCAGGGCGAAGAACGCGCGCGCCGCGGCCTCGAGCCGATCCGACAGATCGGCCGGCACGCCGTGGCCCGCGATGTAGAAGAAGCCACAGTCGCGGCAGGCGGCGTGGATTTCGGCGGCCACATGATCGAGCAGCGGACCGGAGCCGCCGACCAGGCTGGACACGTCGATAACGCGGAGCGCGGTCACCGCTCCATCATGCTCGATCGCGATGCCGGCGCGGGGAATTCAGCGAGCAGGCACGTCAGGGTCCCAGTACGTCACGGCCGGGAGCCCGCGAGCGGCGCGCGCGCGGGTCAGGAGCTCGGCCACGAATCTGGCCTTGGCCGCGACATAGAACTCCATGTCGCGATCGGCGAGCTCGGCGTTCTGGCGCTTGAGCGCGGCGTAGCGCGCCCTGGCCTCGCCGTCCTCGCGCAGGAGGTCGCGCAGGAGCCAGTGATCGGCATGGGCCCGGTTGTTCTCGACCACGAGATAGAGCTGATGGGCCGGCAGACCCTCGTCGCGGGCCGGCGCGAACGCCTCGCGGCCCCGGACGCCGAGGTCGCCGCGCCAGCGGTAGCCGCTCGCCGCCAGCCTGTCGATGACCGGGCGGACGCCCTCCTCGGCCGCGACGACGATGTCCATGTCGATGATGGGCTTCGCGGCCAGCCCCGGCACCGAGGTCGACCCGACGTGGTCGATGCGCAGGGCGATGTCCTCGACCACCGGCCAGACTCGCCGGCACACCGCCTCGAACCAGCCCGGCCACGCGGGGTCGTAGTCGGCGACGACGATGTCGCGCGTCAGGCCCATGGCCCACATCTCGAGCTCGCCGGCGACGCAGATGGCGGTGAGGCCGGCGTCGGTCCCCGCCTCGCGGACCTCGCCGGCGTCCCACAGCACGGCGCGGCCGACCCGCACATCGCGCCGCTCGCCCTCCGCTCCGCTCACCCAGCCGCTTCCGGCCACCACGATCAGGAGCTGCCGCATCGCCACGGCGGCGCGCGCGATCGAGCCGCCAGCCGGCAGATACAGCACCTCGATGCCGACGCGCGCGCCGTCGCCGGTGAGGGGCGCGACCACGACGCCCGGCCCGAGCTCGGAGCGGGGGACGGAGACCTCCTCGTCGAACCGGAACAGCTCCACGACCGACCTCTAGCACGAGCGACGGTCGGCCGCCCGGCTCACCGGGCCTTGCGGCGACCGAGGGACATGCGCCGCCCGTCCGCGATTTCCCCGACCAGCCTGGCGACCGTCGAGTCGTGGCGGATGCAGCCGGCGAAGGCGTGCACGTGCGCGCGATCCTTGCGCAGCCGGGTCCAGTGGACCTCCACGCGCTTCGGGTCGGGCTCGAGCGAACGCAGCGCCCAGTACGCGTACACCCGAGCGGCGGGGTTCGTGCCGGTCGCGACCTGTTCGAAGGCCGCGATCGCATCGGGCCGGGCCGCGATGGCGCGGGTCAGCTTCTCGCCGGGTGAGATGCTGCCGGCGACGCCGACGCCACCCAGAGCGAAGAAGTCGACCGCCGAGAGGGCCTTCATGTCGGAGGCGGTCTCCTTCGAGAGGGCTGCTGTCACTGGCGGGGTCGCCTGAGGCGGGTCGCCAGCGGCGCTGCTGGCGGCGAGAAACGAGCAGAGGAAGGCTATCACCGGGCGCATCGGGGATTCTACGCACCAGCTCGACGGGCGACCTACGACCGACCGTCATGCGCACCTCGGTCGTGCCAGGCTCCTCCGCCCGCAGGCGACGGCGCCTACCGGTGCCGGACGGGCCACCTCGATGCCAGCGCGCGCGCCGTCGCCGTCAGGTCGGGCGCGCCTGACGGATGACCCGCACCGGCCGCGCCTCCTGCGACAGGAGCACCTCGGCGACCGGGCGGGCGCTGGCGACGTGCGGCGCGTGCTCGCTCCACCAGCGCTCGGCGCGCTCGCGGGTCCACGGCGTCGCGATCGGGATGGCCTGCAGCCGCGCCTGAAGCGCCTCGGCGCTGGCCGGCCGCCTCGCCGGGTCCTTCTCCAGGCACTCGAGGATCAGCGCCTCGAGCTCGGGCGGGATCGGCAGCTCGGTGCGAGAGGACGGCGGCGGCGGCGGCGTGTGTGCGTGCGCCAGCATCACCTTGACCCCGCTCGGGCCGTCGAAGAGAAGCTTGCCGGTGACCAGCCAGTAGGCGACGCAGCCGAGCGAGTAGATGTCGACGCGGTGATCGGTGGCCTGCTCGCCGAGCGCGACCTCGGGAGCCATGTACGCCGGCGTCCCGCTCGCGCTGCCGTCCGCCGTGAGACGGACGCTGGCAGCGCTGGCGCGCGCCCCCTCGAGCTTGACCAGGCCGAAGTCGAGGACCTTGACGAAGTCCCACGCGGCGCCGAACCGGCTGACGACGATGTTGGCGGGCTTGATGTCGCGGTGGACCAGGCCGTTCTGATGCGCGTCGTCGAGCGAGGCGGCGACCTGATGGAGGAGGTGGACCGCGCGCTCCGCCGGCATCGGGCCGAATCGCTCGACCATCGTGTCGAGATCCATGCCGTCGAGCAGCTCCATGACGTAGTAGAGCGTGCCGTCGTCGGTCACGCCGAAGTCGTAGAGCTGCACGGTGTGCGGCGACTTGAGCCCGGCGGTCGCGTGCGCCTCGCGCTCGAACCGCCGGAGCAGGGTCTCGCGCTCGGCCGGCCCGATCGCGGTCGGGCGGATGAGCTTGACGGCCGCGGGCCGGATCAGCATGCGATGGCGCGCGCGCCAGACCTCGCCCGTGCCGCCGCTGCCGATCTTGTCGACCAGCGTGTACTGGCCGACCTCGGCCGCCTCCTTGACCTGCCGGCGCAGCCCGTAGATCGTGCGCGACGCGACGGTCGACAGCGTCACCGCGATGACGAGCCAGAGGAAGGTGCTGAGCGACGGGACGATCCGCATGAAGCTGGCTGCCGGCGCCAGAGGATCGGCCTGGCCGCTGTGGAAGACCAGCGCGACGGTCTGCAGCGGCAGCGCCGACAGCACCGACAGGACGAATGTGCGCCTCGCGGTCGAGGGGATGAGGACGGCGCGCGCGAGCAACGTCACCGACAGCGCCATGACCCCGGCCATGAGCGGATCCGGCATCGGCTTCGCCGCCATCAGCGCCAGCGTCGACCCCGCCAGGATGATGCTCCCCGCGTCGATCGCGCCGAGCCTGCGCATCGGCCACGGCCTGAGCCGCACGAGCAGCCACACCACGCCCATCACGCTGGACGCGATCAGGTGCCACACGTTGTGCTGCATGGTCAGGAGCATCAACGGGGGAACGCCGCTCGCGATGTAGAGGCCATTGATCGCGACGTAGAAGCCGAACGACAGCAGGAACACGGTCTTGCCCAGCAGCCGCAGCCGGTCCTGCACGAACGTCGGCCCCGCGTGCGTATCGAGGCCCGCGCCGACATTCGGCAGCGCCTCGGCCGTCGTCTCCAGGGCCGTGTCCACGGCAGGCATCGCCGGCATCATATAGCGTCGCGGCCCCGCGCGCCTCGGGCGGACTCGAGGTCCGGTTCCGGCCAGGATCCCGGAGGCTCTGGTTCCGCGTCAGGTCCCGACGCCGACGATCGGTCGCGGCGGGCCGCCGTCGAGGAGGTCCTCGGGGCTGCAGCGATCGATGTGACCGAGCAGGCCCCGGTAGAGGCCGTAGCCGACCAGCTTGCGCAGGCGCGGCGGGAAGCTGCGCGCGATGTCGATCGGGATGCCGAGCTGCTGGTTCTCCTGCTGGCGCAGCCAGCCGGCGCAGTAGTTCATCGCGATGCCGAGCCGGCGCTCGGAGGTGCGGTTGGCGCCGCCGCCGTGCCAGATCGAGCCGTCGAACACCAGGACGCTGCCGGCGGGCATCTCGGCGGCGATCGTCCGGGCCGGCTCGCCGAACGGCTGCGGCGGGCGATCGGCGCGATGCGAGCCGGGCACGAGGCGGGTCGCGCCGCTGGCCTCGGTGAAGTCGGTCAGGGCCCACATCGTGTTGCAGATGATCGACACGTGCGGCCTGGGCAGCGGGATCAGCTGGTCGTCGGCGTGCAGGGGCTGGGCGGTCTCGCCCGGGCCGATGTCGATCGAGGAGAGCGAGGAGACCAGGCAGCCGCGGTCGAGCACGCCCTCGATGATCGGCAGGGTGCGCTCGTGCACGGGGATCTGCTGGTAGATGGCCCCGTGCGCCAGGAGGTTGTAGATCCGCAGGGTGCGCGTGCCCTCGAACACGTTCGTGGCCGCCCGGATGTCGAGGGCGCGCTCGAGCCTGAGCACGTCGTCGCGCAGCGCGGCGGTCGCGCCGGCATCGATCGCGCCCTCGATGATGGTGTAGCCGTCGCGCTCCATGCGCTCGAGGTGGCTCGATAGCTCGCTGTTCGGATCGGACATGGGACCTCCGTGCTCGAGGACAGATCTGTAGCTCGCGTCGGTCGTATTGCGTGAGGGGTTTCGAGCGCAGATGGTGCGTTACCGGCATGCGCATCAGCAGCAGGCCGACCATCGTCATGTTCGCTCTCCTGACCGTCGTTGCGGCGCAAGCCATGGGCCACGCACAGGGAGGTCCCGGCACGCCCTCGACGCTCCTCTTCTACGACTTCTACAGTGGCGCCGGGGCGACAGCGCGCATCACCGCAGACGGACAGTTCGAGGAGACCGGTCAGACGATCGCCACCTGGCCGCCCGAGTGACGCCAGATGATGTCGGCGCGCCCGTCCGCGTCGAAGTCCCCCAGCCCCTTCACGCTCCAGGACGGGTCGACCGGCCCCGGGACATTGTGATAGCCGATGGCGACCGCGTCCTCGAAGACCGCGCCGGGCCACAGGCCGAGCCAGCCGCCGGCGCTGCGCCAGAGAATGTCGGATCGCCCGTCCCCGTCGAAGTCGGCTACCCCCTCGATGTGATAGTAGCCGCCCGGGTCGGATCCGCCCGGGTAGGCCTCGCCGATCATCGCGGCGCCGTTCATGAACCACACGGCGACCTGCCCGCTGGTGTGTCGCCACAGGATATCGGAGTGGCCGTCGCCGTCGAAGTCGCCCGTGCCCTTCACCTGCCACGACAGATCGACCGGCCCGAGCGCGTCGTGGTATCCGGGAAAGGCCGCGCCGTCGGGCTGGCCCTCGAACCAGATGGCGAGCTGGCCGCTGGCGTCGCGCCACAGGATGTCGGTGCTGGCGGTGCAGTCGCACACCCATCCATCGCCATCGCACTGGTTGGTCGGCGACGACGGGCACATGAACGACTTGATCCAGTCGAACTCGGACGCGGTCGTGATCGCCAGGTCCTCTCGATCGGATACCCGCTCGCCGGAGTTGACCGCGAAGACCCGGGTAGCGTCGGCGTCGAGGACCGCGCCGCCCGAGTCGCCAGGGCAGAGCGGGCGGTCGGTGAAGCGCATGATGTCGGGCGGCCCGAACCATCCGTCCTCGTATCCATCGACCGGGGCGAACGCGAAGTTGAGCGTGTTCGTCGAGTCGTCCTGGCAGTCCCGCCCGGTCTTCCCGAAGCCGGTGACCATGACGTCGTCCCCCTCGTCCGGGTAGTCGTCTGCAACGCGGAGCGGCGGGATGTAGGCCGGCGCGACGCCGTCCAGCTCGATGACGGCGACGTCGTGCTCGAGCTGGTTCTCGGTCCACGATGGGTTGTAGTCCGGCTCCACGGTCCCGGTGCCGCTGATCGGCAGCGCCCGGATCCCGGTGCTCGGGTCCGGTCGGAACGACACCACGGCAAACGCCTGACAGACGTTCCCGCCCACGAAGTTCTGCGTGCACAGGCAATGCGCGGCGGTGAGGACGGTGTCGCTGGCGATGACGACGCCGGTGCACTGCGCGCCGTGGGGGCCGTTGTCCGGCACGAAGACCTGGACCAGGGCCAGGAGGTCCCGCGCGCCCGCCGGGGTCGGATTGGCGACCGCGTGCACCGACTCGCCGATGTCCGTCCCGGCGCCGTCCCCGCCGTCGACCGCGCAGCCGGCCACCGCCAGGCTCAGGAACAACAGTGCCCGACCCCGGCGTCCAGAGGGTCCACTCGGTCGGTTCGATCGATCCATGGTCGAGGCCTCCCCGCTGCGCTGCGCAGACCAGCGACTCCTCAGCAGCCGCCGTGCCAGCCGGAGGCGGCCGGACGCGCGGGCCCGCGGGAAGAGAGCTGGCGACCAGCGCGCTGACTGCGCGCGCGATCCGTCCGCACACCTGTCGCCGGAGCGCCGCCCCGGCGGGCGCGCCCGGATCGGCTACGATCGGCACACGCGCATGACGGCGACCTGGCGGACCGCCCGCTCCGACGAGGACGATCTCCTGGTCGAGATGTGTCTGGAGCTCTACCGCGACGATCCGGGGCCGACTCCGGTCGCGCCCGACCAGATGCGGCGGACGCTCGATCTCCTTCGCCGCGA
>Ga0126377_10002428_pt1 | contig 12839 bp, 10 predicted proteins | sample PanSoiMetPlot_22_FD_92647 | JGI IMG/M metagenome (GOLD analysis project Ga0126377, IMG submission 92647) | Tropical forest soil microbial communities from Panama - MetaG Plot_22 | ecosystem: Environmental > Terrestrial > Soil > Tropical forest > Bulk soil | place: Panama | collected 2016-02-17
CGGCATTGCCGCGCGCGCCGGTTATGATCCTTATGGGGCGGTGCGTTTTCTCACTTCGATGGGCCGTAATGCCGAGCTCAAATCCAGCCCGGGGCAATCGCACATCGATCCCCGGGCCCCCGATTTTCTCTCGTCCCATCCGGCCACGCCTGACCGGATCAAGAACGCGCAGGCAAGCGCCCGCCAGGTCAATGCGCCCGGCGCCGACGAGCGCGACAAAGGAGCCTACCTCGCCGGCATCGACGGCCTGGTTTACGGCGAAGATCCGAGCGAGGGCTTCGTGCGCGGCCGCCGCTTCCTGCACCCCAAGCTCGGATTCACATTTATGGCTCCCGAGGGCTTCACGCTCGACAATACCGCGCAGGCCGTGCTCGGAGTGAAGGAGAGCGGCGGCCAAGCCTTGCGGCTCGATGTGGTGCGTGTGCCCGCGGAGCAAACGCTCGCCGACTATCTCAACTCCGGTTGGATCGAGAACATCGATTCGAAAAGCGTCGAGGCGCTTACGATTAACGGCCTGCCCGCAGCAACAGCCCCCGCCAAGGGCGATCAATGGGTGTTTCGGCTCTATGCCGTGCGGTTCGGCACCGATGTCTATCGGTTTATCTTCGCCTCCAAGCGCACCAGCGCGGAGATCGATCGCAGTTTTCGCGAGTCGGTTGACAGCTTTCGCCGTGTGACGCTGGCGGAAAGCCAAGCGGCAAAGCCGCTGCACATCAGGCTCGTCACGGTAGGTTCAGGCGACACGGTCGAGCGCCTGGCTGCTCGCATGGCGATTACCGACCGCCCGGTCGAGCGCTTTCGCGTGCTCAACGGTCTTGGCCCTGGCGAGCGCGTGAGCGCGGGCGACCAGGTCAAGGTGGTGGTCGAGTGAGCAGCGCTTGTGATTATTCTCCCTGACCGCTGCAAGCATTCCCTCGCCTAAAGCGTGATGAGTTTAGCCTGAATCGATTTGGGATTCCCAAATCACCCGATCTCTGATTCACCATGCTGGCTGGGAAGGAGGCCAGCATGGATGGGGAAACCTTATTCGATCGATCTTCGCGAGCGGGTCGTAGCGGCGGTCAAGACTGGCGGCATCTCATGCCACCGGGCGGCAAAGCAGTTCGGGGTGAGCATCAGCACGGCCATTAACTGGGTGCGGCTCCTGCGCGAGACCGGTAGCGTTGCGCCCGGCAAGATGGGCGGCCACAGGCCAAAATTGATCTCTGGCCGGCACCGGACGTGACTCTTGCAAAGGATCAAGGAAGGAGACTTCACCTTGCGCGTACTGGTGGCCGAGCTTGCCGAACGTGGTCTGAAAGTGGATTACCGGACCGTCTGGAACTTCGTCCACGCCGAGAAACTCAGTTTCAAAAAAAAAGCGTGGTGGCCGGCGAGCGCGACCGTCCCGACGTCGTACGGCGGCGAGCACAGTGGAGGAAGTATCAAAACAAGATCGAGCCCGAGCGTCTCGTCTTCGTCGATGAGACTTGGACCAAGACCAACATGGCACCACTGCGTGGATGGGGGCCGCGGGGCAGAAGGATCAAAGCCAAAGTCCCGTACGGTCACTGGAACACGACGACGTTCTTGGCTGCGCTGCGTCTCGATCGGATCGAGGCGCCGTGGCTTCTTGAGGGTCCGATCAACGGTGAGACCTTCCAAGTCTATGTCGAAAGAGTCCTTGTCCCCACGCTTCGTCCCGGCGACATCGTGATTATTGGATAACCTCGGCAGCCATAAAGGCAAAGCTGTACGTCGCCTAATCCGCGCCGCCGGTGCCAAGCTGTTTTTTCTGCCGAGATACTCACCCGATCTGAACCCAATCGAACAAGTCTTTGCCAAGCTCAAACATTTACTTCGCAAGGCCGCCGCGCGAACCGTTGAGGCTGTCTGCGCTGCAATCGGTCAGCTCTTGGGCACTTTCACCCGCGACGAATGCGCCAACTACTTCAGAAACTCAGGATATGAGCTAACCTAGAGTCACCACGCTTTAGCGTTTCCTGCCGTTCGGCGCCATCATCGCGGCCTACGTAAAATAATGTGAGGTGAAGGCATGAACCTGGGTGTCGTGGGGCTCGGCGCGATGGGCTCCGGCATTGTCTCCCGCCTCATGGCTGCGGGCCACGTAGTCACGGGCTGGAACCGGAGCAAGGACAAAAGCGACGCGCTCGTGGCTTCCGGTATGCGCGTTGCCCCGACGCCCCGTGCGGTGGCCGCCGTCTCGGACATCGTGTTCTCGATCGTGACCGACGCGCCTGCAGTCAAAGCAGTAGCGCTTGGGAGCGACGGCATCATCGCTGGCCTCAAGCCCCGTGGAATCTATGCCGACATGAGCACGATTGCCCCGGACGCCAGCCGGACGATCTCTGCCGAATTCGCTGCGCGCAGCCTCGTGATGCTTGATGCGCCGATCTCCGGCAGTCCAGTGACGCTGGCGCAAGGGAGCGCCGCGCTCATGGTGGGTGGGGACAGGCGCGCTTTCGAGCGGGTCGAGTCGGTGCTGCGCGCAATCGGCCCGAAGGTGACCTATGTCGGAGGCAGCGGGCTTGCGGTGCAGATGAAGATCGCCGTCAACTTGCTGCTCATGGTTGAGGTCATCGCGTTCGGCGAGGCCGTGGCACTTGCGGAAAAAGGCGGTGTAGCGCGAGAGATCGCGCTCGACGCCATCCTCAAGAGCGTCGCCGCCTCGCCCGTGCTGGCCTATCGCGGGCCGTTCATCCTCGAGGGAAAGATGCCGGCGACCCCGCTTGCCGACGTCACGCTGCAGCAGAAGGACATGCTGCTCGCGCTCGAACTCGGCCGCAAACTCGGCAGCCCCGTGCCGCTCGCAGCGGCCGCCAACGAAATCATGAATGCGTGCCGCGGGCTCGGACTCGAGCACCGCGATTTCGTGACTGCGCACGAAGTCTATCGCCGCCTTGGAGGCCAAACCTAGCGCTGCCCGCGGATGTTTCCACAGAGACCCGCTGCGATGCGACGAAGCCGCGAGCGTTGCGGGACTTTTCAGGACTGCCCGCATTGGCATAGCGTGCGTGCAGTGAACCAGCCCGGAAATTTCTTCTGAACAGCCGGAACCGCGGTCACGGGATGGTGGAGTGCGATGGTGAAGCAAGCCGTGCGGAAAACCAAACGAAAGATTGCCCGCCGCGGCGGGGCGGCGAAAATGTATCGCGCCAATATGCGCGACGTGCCGAAGGCCGCAGGCCTCAAGCGCAAGGACGGCTGGGTCGACATGCAGGTGCAGTTCCTGATCGACAAAAAATCCGCCGACGCTGACCATGTGGTGGGTTGGACCGTGCTCAAGCCGGGAGCACGGCACGAGCGGCACCGACATCACAATTGCGACGAGTTCTTCATCGTGCTCAAAGGCCGCGGCCACATCTATACCGATAGAGGCGAGGTCCCATCCGTGGAAGGCGATGTGGTGTATTCGCCGCGGACCTGCTGGCACGGCTTCAACAACACCTCGAACGAGGACGTCGTCCTAGTGTGGGGATGGATGGGCGCCGGATCGATCGAGGCTTCGGGCTACGAAGTGGCCGGATAGAGCCTTCGACCGCTGCACGGCCCGCTCGCCCCAGGCGCGAAGCGAAGGTCAACTTCGGCTAATCACAGAACCGATTTACGGTTACACTGATTAGCCTTGCACCGCCCCGCCATCAGGACTGTGAGACATGTCGAAGCTCTGCGCCTGCGTTGTCTCCGTTATCGCGCTCCTCGCGTTGCCGCCACCGCCGGCACGCGCACAGACGGCTGACTGGCCGCAGCGGCCGGTCCGCTTCGTCATTCCGTTCGGTCCGGGCGCCGGCGCCGATATCGGTGCGCGCCTCATTCAGGACCGGCTGCAGGCACGCTGGGGCAAGCCGGTGGTGATTGAGAACCGGCCGGGCGGCGATAGCATGATCGCGATCCAAGCCGTGCTGTCCGCCAACGATGATCACACGTTCCTGTGGGGCCCGAGCGGGAGTTTCATCGTTCACCCGTATCAATACAAGAAGCTCCCGTACGATCCGGCCGAGCTGGTGCCGGTGGCGCGTTTCTCAAGCACTATTCTCGGCGTCGGCGTTCCGGTTTCGATGAAGATCGCTACGCTCGCGAATTTCGTTCAACGTGCGCGCGCCGAGTCCGGCAAGTTCAACGCGGCTGCGGTTCCGGGGATTACCGAACTCGCGTTCGACTATTTCGCGCACAATGCGAAGATCGCGATGACGAAGGTGCCGTACAAAGACATTGTCCAGGCGGTGAACGACCTCGCGGAAGATCGCTTGCAGATCTATTCGGCCTCATACGCGATCCTGCGGCCACATCGAGAGGCTGGCAGGATCGTGGTGGTGGCGCAGATGGGGCGGGAGCGGGCACCGAGCCTCCCTGACATTCCGACCGGCATCGAAGCGGGCTATCCCGAACTGGAAATGGACGGCAATGTCGGCCTGTTCGGAAGCAAGGCCCTGTCGGCAGAATTGCGCGAGCGCATCGGCGCCGACGTAGTCGCGGTGTCGGACGACAAGGCGATCGACGACACGCTCAATGCGACTGCACAGACTCCGAGTCGCGGCGGGGCCAAGGAATTCGCCGCTTCGATCGAGCGCCAGCGCGCGCAAATCGCCATGATTGCGAAGGCGCTCGGCATCCAGCCGACGCGGTAATGGCAAGCGCCCGCCAGGCGGGCCTACATTGCCCTCTCCGAGGAGGTCTCCTCCTCAAACACGGAGATCGCGGGCGGCGTTCCACTCAAGCCGAGCTCCTGCCAGCGCGCGACCACTTTCTCGTAGGCGCCCTTCGACAACCTGGTCCGCTTGGAGAAGGTCTTGATAAAGCGATAGTCCATGCAGGCATTGATCAGGCATTTCGATCCCCAAGGCCTGATCTCCGGCGGGTTTAGGCTCGGATCGAGATAGGTGCTCCAGGTCTCCCGCAGGATGTCGATCGCCTGCGCCGGGCGCGAACGTGTTGCCATGGCCCACAGCACCTGACCGGTATTGCTCGGATCGACATCGTCGTCGACGACGATCACGTATTTTCCGAAATAAGCCCCGCTCGTGCATTGCGCAGCGAGCGCCACTACCTGCGCCGCATGGCCGGCATACATCTGCCTGATCGAGACCACGGTCATGCCCCAACCCGCCGCCTCGGGAATCGACCATACGCCCTTGACCCCGGGCACGCCGAGTTTCTGCAGGTCGGCCCAGATGCCGGCAGAGCGCAACGCCGCCCAGAACAGGCCGCACTCATTGGCCGCGCCGTCGGCCATCAAGGCGCAAGTCAAGGTCGGATTGTCTCGGTAGCGAACACGCTCGACCCGCATGAACGGCGTCGCCCCGCTCGGCCGTCCGTAATAGCCAGTGAACTCGCCGAACGGTCCTTCGGCAAAGGTCTCGTCCGGATAGAGAAAGCCTTCGAGCACAATCTCGGCTCGTGCCGGCAACGGCAGGCCGGTGACATCGCTGGTGAACACCTCGATCGGTGCGCCGTTGATGCCGGAATAATATTCGTATTCGGACTCGGTCTTCGGCAGGCTGGTCGCGGCGACCAGGAATAGCAGCGGATCGATGCCATAAGCGGCCGCGATCGGCATAGGTTTGCCCATGCGCCACCATTTCTCACGATCGATGGTGGCGTCCTTGCCCGGCGAGGTATAGACGCCGACCTCGCGCGGACCTTTGATCATCATGCGGTAGGTGCCGACGTTGATGCGGCCCGTTTCGGGATCCTTGGTCACTACGGCATCGCCGGTTCCGAGATACATGCCGCCGTCGAGCGGCCACATCCGCTGCGCCGGAAAAATGCGGATATCGATGTCGTTCCCTTCGACGATGTTCTGATTGCAGATCGCTTGGTCGGCCGAAACTTCCTTCGGCGGCATTTTCCGCCCGAGCTTTTGCTGCAGCCTCTGCACCGCCTCGAGGGGATGGTCCATTGGCTGCTCGCCAATCATCAGACAAAAGCGTGACAGGTTGCATCCGACCATGTTGTAAAGGGCGCGGTGGCCGGGATGGCCTTTGATATTCTCGAACAGCAACGCCGGCGACTTCTCCCCCGCGACGAGATAGGTGATCGTCGCAGCTTCGAGATCGGGATCGACTTCCGCGCTGATGCGCTTGAGCTCGCCGAGCGCCTCGACCTTCTCCAGCCAAGCATCGAGGTCGCTCGAGTTCGCGCCGCGACCAACTTTTTGGCCTTCGGCTTTCGCGGTTTGCGGTTCGCGCGCGGCCCCTACGCTTACGCTCATGTCCATATCCGTCTCCGGTTCTGATGCCGTGCAACCGAAGTCTAGCGCGTTTTGAAGCGCCTGGGATACGCGCTTTGATGCTTGGTCGTTTCGAGGATCGCGCAGCAAAAAGCCCGGCGCTAGCCGGGCATTTGCTCAAAGCGCCCACACTGCCGTTCAGAGGCCGGCCATCACGCTCTCAAGGCCAAGCAGATGAGCGAGCGATCTAAGTTCGCGCCGCTGGTCGTCGCTGAAGCTCATGACCAACGGGAATCCCGCCGATTTGAGTCCCTCGACATTCACCTTGCTCATGTCGATCGATGCCGTGCGGCTGTTACCCTGCAGCTTCTTCGTATATTCCATCTTGCGAAGTTCGGCCTCGATCGCGGGCCAATAGCGTTCCTGCTCAGGCGTCAGGTTGAGCCTTTTCTTGATTCCGGCGAGCTGTGAATCGTTGAGCACGGCGTTGGAGCGAGGCTTGGCGGGCTTGGCCGATGCGGAGGCGAGCACGACCTTGGTAGGCGCAGGTGGCTTCGGTTTGGCCTCGATGGTCGCCGGAGCCTCGACCTCGTTGGTGGCATAGGTCGGCCGCGGATTGAACAACGTCATTCCCGGATCGGCCGACGCCAGCATCAGCATGCTGGATACTGGCTCCGCGGAGGCTTCGACCCAGTCCGCCGGAAAGCGCAAATTCACCGTATCGGATGGGGCCATCTCGGCGATGGTGGCGACGATTGTCGATGATGCCTGCGGTGCAAGGCCCGCGCGCGTATTCAAGCCTCCGGCCAGGCCGCCCACCCCTGCTCCCGCCAGAATAGCCACACAGCCGACGACGCTTTTGCTGATACCGCTGGATAACCCCCGCATAGTCTCCCGACCTGCTTACGTCCCAATGGCGTTCATCTTCTTTGCAAAGGAAGCGTAATTATGGCTGCGCCGGGACATTTGTTCGGCGCTTTTTCCTTATCCAACAGGGAGTTAGCGGCAATCGACGCGCCATTTTTGCAGCAACGAAAAAGCCCGACATCACGGCCGGGCTTTGGTCCATTCGCAGACGGGGGTAGGCTCAGGCGGCCTCTTCCTCCACCATCGCGTCATCGTCCTCCCCCTCGGCGGGCTTGGGACCGCGACGCGGTCCCTTGGCCAGCGCCGCTTCGATCTCCTTGATCGCTTCAGTCTCGGTGATGCGTTGCACGACCGAGATCTCGCGCGACAGGCGATCGAGTGCCGCCTCGTAGAGCTGGCGCTCGGAGTAGGACTGCTCGGGCTGCGTCTCCGAACGGTAAAGATCCCGCACCACTTCGGCGATGGCGACGATGTCGCCGGAATTGATCTTGGCCTCATACTCCTGCGCGCGACGCGACCACATGGTGCGCTTGATGCGCGCCCGGCCCTTCAGCGTTTCCAATGCCCGCTTGACCAGCGGCGGCTCAGCGAGCTTGCGCATGCCGACCGCTGCAACCTTGGCCGTCGGAACTCGCAACGTCATCTTGTCCTTGACGAAATTGATGACGAAGAGTTCGAGCTTGGCGCCCGCGACTTCCTGCTCCTCGATCGCGAGAATCTGGCCCACGCCGTGGGAAGGATAGACGATGAACTCGTTGGTCCTGAAACCCTGACGCTGGGTCGTCTTCTTGCTGGTCATCCCGGAGGAAACTCCTTCGTCCGGCTTGCGGCGGACGGGTGCTTTGGCCACGGGGGCTCGCCGGCGTGGCGCCGCACGGGAGGTGCGCGACGACCTCCGACGGGGGCCGGCTGAGGTCTTTTTGGTGCGCCGGCTCACGGCGGTGGTCTTTTTCGACCGATGGCGCGTTTTTCCTGCCACGGCTATTTGCGTGGGTCTCACGTCCCTGGTTGAGGTTCCTCGGAAACGACCCGAAAAATAACGCTCCCCACGGGGGAGCGGCTCGGGTGCGGTGTTTTGCTCATTTTCTGACTATATAGCACATTTTCCGCAAAAATCAAAGCTTTGCGGCGCTGCAAAAGCCCAATTCCCGGCTTCTGAGCATTACATTTTCGCCACGCCTGGTTAACGGGGCGATCAGTCCCCGGTTCCGGGATTGGGAGAGAAATGCGTTTCCAGCTTGTTCGAAACCCCCTCCCAAGTCTTGGCATCTGCAGGGGGCTCTTTCTTCTGGGTGATGTTTGGCCAGACCTTCGCAAAATCGGCATTGAGCTTCAGCAGCTTCTCCAACCCGGGCTCGGTATCGGGCTTGATCGCCTCGACCGGGCACTCCGGCTCGCAGACCCCGCAGTCGATGCATTCGTCGGGGTGAATGACGAGCATGTTCTCGCCTTCGTAGAAGCAATCGACCGGACAGACCTCGACGCAGTCCATGTACTTGCACTTGATACAACTTTCGACGACGACATAGGTCATTTTCCGAGCTCTCCAGGCCGGCGCTGACTAGCGCATGGGCCATTGGCAAGCAAGAGTTGCGAGCGCGCCGTAGGCTTCAGAGTTGGCCATCGCTTTGATGACGGCGCCACCGTGACGAGGGGCCTTAGACGCGCGGTCTGCACTCTCGCCGAGCAATCGGGTGCCAGCGCCCTTATCGTTTGTCCTTAGTGCGCAGCGCCCATCGGATGGGCAACTTGTCACTCGAGCATCTCACGCAAGGCGCGGGCCTCATCCGCGGACCCACGCCGGTTGGCAAAAGCTACGACTTTGAGGACGCGGACCGCACGGTCGAGCGCAACCGTAACCACGTCCCCGAGCCGCACGGCGTGGCTAGGACCATGGACCCGCCGGCCATTGATACGAACGTGGCCGGCGGCGGCGAGTGCCGCCGCATCCGAGCGCGTGCGCACTACGCGCGCGTGCCAAAGCCATTTGTCGATGCGTTGGCGATCCAAGCGCCAGCGGCCCTCACCGCGACTCCTTGTTGCCCGCCTCGAGCTGTTCCTTAAGCGCCGCGAGTTTCGCGAATGGCGAATTCGGGTCGGGTTCGCGGCGGTCCCGGTCGCCCCCCCGGCCCTTGATGTATTTCGCGCGCAACGCCGGATCGCGATCCGGACGGTCGGTGGGCGGCGCTCGGCCGCCGCGATCGCCTCGCGCCGGCCGTTCGGCATCGCCCTCCGGGCGGCCCCCTCGTTTCCGGCGCGGCGGACCACCCTCGGGCCGAGCCCCGCCGCGGTCCCGATGCGGCCGGCCCGTGCGATCGAGCTTGGCATCGCGGAGCCGCTCGGGCGCGGGCGCTGCCCCGTCCTTCGCGCTCACATTTGACGCGGCGGTAGGCGCGACACGGGGTGCTTGCGGTTCTTCCTGCCGGCGACGCTGCCGCGGACGACGCTCATGGCGGGGCTTGCGTGCGTGCTCGTCGCGGCGGCCGGGTCGCCAAACCTCGATGAATTCCTCCGCTGCAGGTTGCAGACTGGGCGCCATCTCGGATGGTGGTGGAGACCCCGCGACTTCACCCGCGAGATCCTCAGTCCGCGTCGGGCACGCAGGCGCCGACGCGGCGTGGGGGTCGATCAAGGATGCCTCGGATCCCGCGGTTGGGCTGGCGACCGGCTCGTGGAGCGCAGTCGCAGCTGCTTCAACTTGCGCTGCCGCGAAGACCGGTGGCTCTGCGGCTCCCGCCTCGGTCGGCTCGAGCGACTCTTCTACGCTTGGCTCCACTTGAGCTATCGCCGTGGGTTCAAAAATAGGGGGAGGCGCGGCGCCGTCCTCGCTCAACGGCGTATCTGCCGAGCTATCTTGCGCCAAGCGCGAGGCCGGGTGCGTCGCATCCAGGGCCGCGGGCGGCGGCTCAGTCAGCTTCGGCCGTCGCTCCATGCGGTAGCCGAGCGAGCGCAGCACCGAGGCGAAATCCTCCCCAGAGCAGCCCGCAAGCGACGTCATGTCGCCTGTGACCGTGAAGCCGAAGCCTGCGGTCGCACCCGGCGGCTTGGATTCTCTTCCGCCGGAGCGCCATGCGAGCGCCGTGCGAATGAGATCGGCGAGCCGCTCCAAAATATCCACCCGGACGGCGCGCGCGCCGCAGACGCGATAACCTGCAACCCGGTAAAATGCCTTCGGGATTTCCTCGTCGGCGGCAATCGACGTGCGCCCACTGCCGGCGAGCTGCTCGATCGCATCAAGGCCTTTCTTTTCCAAGCCGCCGTGTTTGAGCGCCCATAGCTGCACCGCCAATAGCCGCGGCGCAGGTTTGAGCAATGCCGGCATATACACGTGGTAAGCACCGAAGCGCACACCGTATTTGCGCAAAATCGCGCGCGCGGGCTGCTCCAGCCCCCTGACCTCATCCGCAACCTTGTGGCGGTCAAGTACGCCCAGCGCTTCCGTGAGCTGGAACGCCACGCCGCGGGCGATGCCGACAATGTCTTCGGCAGCGGCAAGGCGGAATAGCGGCTCCAGTAGCCTCTCGATTTGAGATCTCAGCCACAGGTCGAGCCGTGCTTGCACCGCATCCCGTGGCGCGCCGGTGAGGTGCTCATCGGCTATGGGGCGCACGCGTGGCTTGAGCGTTTCTTCCGCAGCAATGAGCTTGCCGACGGGCTGGCCCAACCACCTGATCGTATCATCAGCCGCGAGCACCAACTGTCCGTCCGCCGCTTGTGCGAGACGCGTGGCCCGTGCATCGATTTCTCCTGCTAGCGCCTTTTGCGCGGCGCTGGCGAGCGCTTTCGCCTCGGACCCCGCGGCCGAAGCGGCGGGCGTAAACAGGAATCCGTCGAGCCGGCCGATGACATGCCCCTCGACTACGACCTCCCCGCTCTTGCCTATATCGGTCTCGAGGGTCGCGTTCTCGCGTAGCCGACGCATCAACACACTGGTGCGGCGATCGACAAAGCGCTCGGTGAGCCTGTCATGGAGCGCGTCCGACAATTTATCTTCGACCGCGCGCGTAACGCCTTGCCAATGCTCGGGGTCAACCAGCCAGTCCGGACGATTCGCGGCAAATGTCCAGGTACGGATGTGGGCGATGCGGTTCGACAGCGTATCGATGTCCCCCTCGGTGCGATCTGCCTCTTCGACTTGGCGAGCGAACCAGTCGGTGGGAATGGTTCCTTCCCGCATCAGAAAACTGTAAAGCGTAGTCGCGAGCTCTGCATGGGTAGCTGGAGAGATCTTTCGATAATCGGGTACCTGGCAGACGTCCCACAATCGTTCGACTGCTTCGCGGCTTTTCGCCAACACGCGGATTTCGTCGTCGCGTGCAACATGTTCTAAAACGAGGATGTCCTCGGCGACGGGCGCGCGGGTCAGGCCGTTCTGCTTCGGGGTTTCGGCAAGAGAAGCCTGCAGTGCGCCGAGAGATGTGAAGTCAAGCGCAGTATTGCGCCATTGCAGCACCTTGACCGGCTCGAACGAATGGCTTTCGAGCGCCTGCGCAAGTTCAGTTTCGAACGGCGGGCATCTGCCGGTGGTGCCAAAGGTGCCGTCTCGCGTAGCTCGGCCAGCGCGGCCCGCGATCTGCGCAAGCTCGGCCGGATTGAGCCTTCTGAATTGGTATCCGTCGAACTTCCGGTCGGAGGCGAAAGCGACGTGATCGACATCGAGGTTGAGTCCCATTCCGATGGCATCTGTAGCAACCAGATATTCGACGTCACCGGATTGGTAGAGCGCAACCTGTGCATTGCGCGTGCGAGGACTGAGCGCTCCCAACACCACGGCAGCACCGCCGCGTTGTCGGCGGATCAGCTCGGCGATCGAATAGACCTCCTCGGCCGAGAACGCGACGACTGCAGAACGGCGCGGAAGCCGCGTTATCTTCTTCTCGCCCGCAAATGAGAGCTGCGACAGCCGTGGTCGCGTCAAGACATGAGCGCCGGGCAACAATCTCTCGACCATGGGCCGGACCGTCTGCGCACCGAGCACCAGGGTCTCCTCGCGTCCTCGGCGGTTGAGCATGCGGTCCGTGAAGACATGACCTCGCTCGAGATCGGCACCGAGCTGCACCTCATCAATAGCTACGAAGGCAACGTCGAGGTCGCGCGGCATCGCCTCGACAGTGGAGACCCAATACCGTGGGGTTGGTGGCTTGATCTTCTCCTCGCCTGTGACGAGTGCGACTGCATCTATGCCCGAACGGGCCGCGACCTTGTTGTAGACCTCGCGGGCCAATAATCGCAGCGGCAGGCCGATGATGCCGGAGGAGTGGCCCAGCATGCGTTCGATTGCGAGATGAGTCTTGCCGGTGTTGGTCGGACCAAGCACCGCCGTGACACCGCTGCCGCGGGCGCCGGAATCGCGATTGGCTGGAGAGGAAAAGGAAATAGGCATCGACCGACGAGGCGATCACTGACGTTGGTGTCGCGCGATGCTATCCGTCACACTTGTGCATCGAGCGCGGCGAAGCCCTCGAGGCTACGAGATGAGAGATGGCGCCGCGCGTTTGAGTTCGCGCCGATAATCACGCAGGTGTCTTGGGATCGCGCATACATCCTGCTCGATCGAAGATACCTGCTTCTACCCCCTCCAGCCAACACCCATTCCAAGCGCTCGTCCAATTGCCTATCCGAGCGGGCCGCCGGCAGTGTTCCCGGAAAGTCAAAGGCATCACGTTGGGGTTTCACTTAATCAATCTGCGGTTAGCAGGTTTTTGGGAAGGAGCCGAAGTGCTCGCCATAGCGGTCGGCCATCAGCCCCATTATCGGCGTAGCAACAGAATATGCGCCGTTGAAGTGCAGTGGACTACGTTAC